>WNFG01006689.1_pt1 | contig 26150 bp, 19 predicted proteins | sample 5400431 | NCBI WGS metagenome assembly WNFG01 (sample SAMN13153346, study PRJNA577476) | soil metagenome | isolation source: 120 cm saprolite under Douglas fir tree site 2 hole 3 replicate 2 | place: USA:California | collected 2015-04-18 | reverse complement strand
GGCGGCCGACCGGCCTGATCGGGGAAAGGGTCAGCGAACGGGTCTGATGCAAGCTGCCATTTCCCGGGGACGACTCTCTCCATCAGCGGTCGCGGCGGTGTTCGCGGCCGGCGCCGCGCTCTTCCTGGCGGTGGAATCGCAAAAAGCCATGCTCGCGCTCCTCTTGGGAGCGGGCGCGCTGGTGGTGGCGATCCGCCAGCTCAAGGGCCTGCGCCCCTTTTTGCAGGCTGCCGCGGAGCATGAGGAGACCGGGGCCTTGACCGGGGTCGTCTTCGCGCTCCTGATTTGCGTCTTGTTCCGCGACGATCATTTCACCGTGTTTCTCATCGGCCGGGTGCTGCTGGCCACCCTCGCCTGCCTCGGCCTGCACCTGCAATTCGGGTCTGCGGGAGTGGCCAACTTCGCTGGAGCGGCGTTCTTCGGCGTGGGTGGATACACCGCTGCGGTTCTCAGCTCTCATACTCACCTTCCAAACCTCCTCGCGCTGGCGTTGGGCGGGGCCGTCTCCTCGCTGATCGGTTCCCTGCTGCTCCTTCCTCTGCTTCGGACGCGCGGCCATTACGCGGCGTTGATCACCATTGCCTTTGGACTGCTCTTCCGGACCTTCGCCGAGGTCAACGACTCGCTCGGTGGTCCGCAAGGTCTCAAGCTCCAGGGCTTCAAGCTGTTCGGCTGGCAGTTCAACGAAGAGTTGACAATTGGTCCTTTTCACGGCTCCTTCTACATAAACTATGTGATTGCCGCGGTCGCGCTGCTCGCGCTCGCCTTCGCTCTGGTTCGGCGCCTGGATCGCTCTTGGCTCGGACTTGCGCTCGACGCGGTGCGCCTGGACGAGACCGCCGCCTCGGTGTTCGGCCTGGAGATCGCACGCTGGAAAATCGTCGCGTTCACGCTGGGCAATTTTCTGATCGGCGCCGCGGGAGCGCTCTCTGCTTTCATGGTCGGTTTCATCGCCCCGAACAACTTCACGTTCGCTGAGTCGCTGACGTTCGTTTCGATTGTTCTTCTCGGCGGAATCGGCAATGCATGGGGCGTCGCGCTCACCGCCTTCATCGTGGTGGTCTTGCCCGAGAAACTTCAAATCATTCAGGAATACCGATTTCTGCTCTTTGCCGCGCTGGTGATCGTGATTCTTCGTTACCGGCCGGAAGGGTTGGTCCCAAGGCCGCTGAGGCGCTATTTCCGAGGTATCGCTTGAGCGCATCGCCTCCCCTGCTCTTCTGCAGAGATCTGAGCCGTCGGTTCGGTGGGCTATTGGCCATCGATCGATTGAGCTTCAGCGTCGAAGAAGGAGAAGTCCTCGGGCTGATCGGCCCCAACGGATCGGGAAAGACGACCTTCTTCAATGTTCTGACCGGGATCTATCCGGCGAGCGGCGGATCGGTCGATTTTGCCGGATCGCGCGTCACGGGCCTGCGCCCGCAGCAGATCTATCGCGCGGGTATCTCGCGCACCTTTCAGCGCTCCAGGCTCTGTCTGCCGCTTTCGGTGTTCGACAACATCATGATTGGCAATCACTTGCGGCTCGATCACGGGCCTTGGCTCAACCTCTTCCAGCGATCGGCTCTCCGGCAACAGGTTGCTCAAAACTTCTCGGAGGCGCGCGAATTGATCCGGATTTTCAACCGCCCGCTCGCCGATCGAATGCTCGAGGCGGTTGCCGGAATCTCGCTGATCGACCGGCGGCGGATTGAGATCTGTCGGGCGATGATCAGCCGGCCGCGACTGCTTCTCCTCGACGAGCCTTCCGCCGGAATGACTCGAGAGGAGACCAGCCGACTGATGGACGATATCCTGGAGGTGAAGCGTCGTTTCGGTCGTCTCACCATCGTGCTGATCGAACACGAAATGTCGGTGATCGAGCGCTGCACCGATCGCTGCGTGGTCCTCGACTACGGCAAAAAGCTGTGCGAGGGCACCTATGCCCAGGTGGCGGAGAATCCACTGGTTCGGCAAGCCTATCTGGGAATCTCATGAATGCTTCCGAAGCCGAGCTGCGCGTGGAGAATCTTTTCGCCGGGTATGATCGGGCGGATGTCCTCGAGGACGTCTCTCTCTCGGTCGCTCCGCGAAGCATTACCTGCCTGCTCGGATCCAACGGCTCCGGAAAAACCACGCTCATCCGCTCCATTCTCGGGCTGACACCGCCGCGCCGCGGCCGCGTGCTCTTTGGACAGATGGACCTGGTCGGCATCCCCACGCACCGGATCGTCGCCCAGGGCATCGCTTGCATCCCCGAGGGGCGAAGGGTGTTCCCCAAGCTCACCATCCTCGAGAACCTGCGCGTCGGGTCGTACCTCGAACGCGACCCCGCCCTGATCGCTTCCCGACTGGATCGCGTCTTTACCTGGTTCCCTCGATTGGCGGAGCGACGCGCTCAGTTGGGCGGAACACTGTCGGGCGGTGAGCAGGCCATGCTTTCCATCGGCCGAGGGCTGATGAGCGAGCCCAAGCTGCTTCTCGTCGATGAACCATCCCTGGGCCTGTCGCCCCTGCTGGTCCGGGAGAACTTCGCCATGCTCCGGCGCATCAATGAGCAAGGCGTGACCATTTTCCTGGTCGAGCAGAACGTGCACCAGACCCTGGGGATTGCCGACCGCGGTTACGTCCTTTCCAAGGGACGGGTGGTCGCCGAGGGAACCGCGGCGGAGCTTGCCCGCGACGACCGGGTGAAAGAGGCGTACTTTGGTGGCACTGGCGGAGCGCGAGCATGAACCTTTCGACCCGAGCAATCGAGCTGACTCAGGAATTGCTTCGATTCAACACCATCAATCCCACCCATCCCGAGCGAGCTTGCGCCGAATACCTCGCGCGACTGCTCGAATCCGGAGGCTTCGCCGTCGAGTTCGATGAGTTCGCACCCGACCGCACGAGCCTGGTGGCGAAAGTCGAAGGCGCCTCCGCCGATCCTTCGCTCGCATTCACCGGGCACATCGACACCGTGCCGCTGGGCGGGGCGCCCTGGTCTCGAGATCCATTCAGCGGTGACGTCCTCAACGGCAGGCTCTACGGTCGCGGATCGAGCGACATGAAGAGCGGGGTGGCCGCATTTGTCATCGCGGCGCTCGATCTCGCCAAGCTTGCACGCAGCCACTCCGGGCTGGTCCTATTAATCCTCGCCGGGGAAGAGAGCGGTTGCGAAGGAGCGTTTCACCTTGCCCGCCAGACGACGATGCTCGGCAAGGCCGGCGCTCTGATCGTCGCGGAGCCGAGCTCGAACCGTCCCCTCGTCGGGCACAAGGGGGCATTGTGGCTGCGCGGACGAACCGCCGGGGTGACCGCGCACGGGTCGATGCCCGAAAAGGGTGTGAATGCCATCTATGCGGCAGCCCGCGCCGTCAGCGCCCTGCAGCAGTTCCGGTTCGACGTAGCGCCGGACCCTCTGCTGGGGAAGCCGACCTTGAATGTGGGCACCATCTCCGGCGGGCTCAACATCAACTCGGTCCCGGACCGCGCCGAGATTGGAATCGATATCCGAACTATCCCCGGCCAGGAGCACGCGGCCTTGCGCCGGCGATTGCAAGCCGCTCTCGGCGAGGAGGTCGCCCTCGAGCCATTCGTCGACGTGCCCGCGGTGCTGACGCCGACCGAGAACGGCTGGGTGGAGGATGTGTTCGAGATAATGACCGGGGTTCTCGGTTCTCGTCCCGAAGTGGAAGCGGCGCCCTACTTCACCGACGCCAGCGCCCTGACGCCCGCATACGGTGGTATTCCGACCATCGTTCTCGGTCCCGGGGAGATGGCGATGGCGCACCAGACGGATGAGTATTGCGAGCTCGATCGAATCGGCCAGGCGGTGGAGGCGTACGTTCAGATCGCCAGGCGGTGGTGGGAAGTGTGAAAGCGCTCCATCAGCTGGCGGCGGCCGAGGCAGTGGGTCTACTTTCCCGGCGCGAAATCAGCTCCGAGGAGCTGGCGCGGGCGTGCCTGGCACGCACGCGCCCTCGACGCCAAACCGATCGGGCCATTGTTCGGACTTCCGATCGCGATCAAGGACATCATCGATACCGCCGACATGCCTTGTGAGTACGGCTCTTCGATCTACCGGGGTCATCGACCGCTTGCCGACGCCGAGTGCGTCGCGGCCCTTCGCCGCTCTGGAGCGCTCATCCTGGGCAAGACGGTGACGACGGAGTTTGCGTACTTCACGCCTGGGAAGACCCGAAACCCCCATCACCCGGAGCACACTCCCGGCGGCTCGTCGAGTGGCTCGGCGGCGGCGGTCGCGGATTTCATGGTGCCGGCAAGCCTGGGGACCCAAACAGCCGGATCCATCATCCGTCCGGCCTCATTCTGCGGTGTGCTCGGATACAAACCGAGCTTTGGCGAGCTCCCGATGGCCGGAATCAGACCCCTGGCGCCATCGCTGGACACCTTAGGCATCTTTGCCCGTTCCGTCTCTGATTTGCCTTTGCTGTCGCAGGCAATCCGCGGCAAGCAGCGGCCGCTTCCCATCCTTCGGGGCCCGCCCCGCATCGGCCTGTGCCGCACCGAACAATGGCCCCTGGCTGATCCAGATTCTCAGCGCGTCGTCCTCGATTCGGTCGACCGTCTGCGCAAGGCGGGCGCACAGGTCGAGGAGCTCGAGCTAGGCGATTCGTTTCATCGCCTGCTCGAAGCCCAAAAGCGGGTGATGGCGGTCGAGGCTTCACAGGCGCTCAAGAACGAACGGCAGCGCCATGCCGATGCGCTGGGGCGGAAACTCCATGAGCTTTTCGCCGACGCAGATGCCTGCTCACCCGAGGCGTATCGCTCAGCCCTGAAGCAGGCGGAAGAGTGCCGGCGCCAAATGCTGCCCATTTTCTCGAGGCACCAGGTGTTGATTAGCCCCAGCGCCACGGGAGAAGCTCCGGCGGGTCTCGAAGCCACCGGAGATCCTGTGTTCAACCGCATCTGGACGATGCTCCACCTGCCTTGCATCAGCTTGCCGGTGGGGACAGGCCAAAAGGGTCTGCCCATCGGTCTCCAGGCGGTTGGCGAAGCCGGGGGCGACGTGAGGCTGCTCGTCTTCGCCGAGTGGATCCATTCGCGCCTGGTCGGGGCGGTCTAAGGGCTTGCATCATAGCGGTAACCAATGATCCGGACGTCGAGACGCCTAAAGGGCGGGCCTCCGGCCGCGCGCAAAAGCCGCCTCAGAGGAATGAAGACTTTGCCCTGACGAAGGCAGTCGCTGCTTATGAGACTTTCAGATGAAAAATCGGGCAGATGAGCCTGACGCTTCCGACGCGCAATTAAATCCAAAGCCTTCATTCCTATGCAGCGCCTTAAAAAACGCTAGGGCAGCACGGCTGGCATGGGGATCGCAGGTCAGACGAGGAATGAGGGACATCGAACCGGTCATTGAGGCGCTGCTCGCGCAACGGCCGACCGGTTTTCGAAATAAGCATCTCGCGGAAGCGCTGGGCGTCTCGCACACTCGCGCCTGCCAACTTCTGGCTTCTCGAGTCTTATCGGGCGAGCTGCAAAGAACAGAGGGGCCTCGCAGTCAATACATTCGCGGACCCGACCGCGGCGAAGCTGATGGAAGTCTGGCCCGGGGAGCACGCGCCTGGGGGTTCTGGAAAGTGCTGGTGGATGCTTATCCCAAGCTCGTCTATGTGTCCTTGAGGGCGGTGGGATTGATTGAAGTGCGAACCCGCCGGCAGATTCGGGGAGCGCTGCGAGGCGCAATGGATTACCGGAGGTTTCTGATTGTCGACTTCGAAGGAGTTCGCTTCATCTCGGACGCGGCGTCACGTGAATTGTTTATCACGCTAGCGCGCCGTTGGGGAATGCTCGTCGAGGCAATAAACCTGGACTCTCGAGTTGCCCAGTCCGTTGGACACGTCCGCTTCGGCGACTGACGAGCAATAATTGGCTGGCGCGTCCGGAGCCCCAGCGGTGCGGACAGGGCGAGCGCCGATTGGCATATCTCGACGCCCTTCCCTGCAAAGCTTCTTCGCCCATGGATGCGCGATACGGACAGGGCCGACGCCCGACTGGCATCCCTCGACGCCAATCCCTGCCATGGCCGCGCCATCGGATCCATGCGCGACGGTCGTGGCAAATCGTGGACCGCGTCGGCCGTGTTTGACTTCACTCGCCCGTGTTTGAATTCAGCCGATCGCCACGCCGAGCGCGCGACCGATCAAATAAGTTGCGCCGCCGGCGGCGCACCCAATCAGAAGCATCCGCAATCCGCCCCAGAGAGCGCTTCGGCCGGTGAACAAGCTGATCGTTGAGCCCACGCCAAACAGCGAGGCCGCCGCTAAGGCGATGGAAGCCTCGAGGGCCAATGGGCCTTGCAGGAGAATGAAGGGGATCAGCGGAATGAATGCGCCGAACGCGAAGGAAACCAGCGACGACGTCGCTGCTTTCCAGGGCGACCCAAGCTCATCCGGGTTGAGCCCGAGCTCCTCCCGGGCCAGCGTGTCGAGAGCGTCCTTGGGATCGGAAATGAGCTGATCGGCGACGCGTTTGGCGTCTTCTTTCGACAGTCCGCGGGCATGGTAGATCAGCGCCAGCTCCGCCGCCTCCTCTTCGGGGTATTTGGCGAGCTCCTCCCGCTCTGCCGCAATCTGCTTCTCGAACATCTCGCGCTGCGAGCGAACCGAAATGTACTCCCCGGCGGCCATGGAGAAGGCCCCCGCCAGAAGACCCGCCGTACCCGAAACCACGATTGTTCGGGTACTCGCACTGGCTCCGGTAATTCCGAGGATCAGGCTCGCGTTCGAGACCAGCCCGTCGTTCACGCCGAAAACCGCTGCCCGCAGACTCGTTGCACCGTCACGGGTATGGTGCCGGCGCCCAACCTCGGAGACGGAGGTGGGCATCGGATGACCCTGCTCCGTCCTCAGCGGGTGAACCCGGCCACCTCCGTCGTAGACGGCCATCCCGCGGACTTTCATCGCCGCGAGGACCGTGCGCAGCGGCCGGACGCCGAATCGGCGGACGAGTCGAGCCACGAATCGAACGCGCGGGCTGGGCTTGTAGTCGCTGTCGACCTTCTTGCCGGCCGCCTGAGCCTGCTCGGCCCAGATAGCCGCCTGAGAATCGGCCTCCTCGGCGAGCGCGGCGAAGAGCGCCTTGCGGAGGGGAGAAGGCTCGACTTCGGCGATCACGCGATACAAGAATGCCGACTGCTTCTCCTGCCTCCAATTGTCCTGAGCGTCCATGCCTCTTCCGTGGGACCGGACGGCGGGAGTACCCCCGGTGATGGAAGCGGCAATCTTGTGAGATTTTCGAGGCTGGTACCAGAAATAAGGGCATCGCGGCGCGCCTGACCGATTTCGCGGATTCGGGCGGGAATGCCTGGGCGGGCGGCTTTGGCTACTTCGTCACCACGATTTGTCCCGACATGTCTTCGTGGCCGCTTCCGCAAAAGACGTTGCAATGAAAGGCGAACGTTCCGATCTTGTCTGGAACGAACCGGATCTTCGTCACTTCTCCGGGCTTGATCTCCTTCTCCGGGCTTGATCTCCCCCCGAAGGGCGAGATCGGGAACCTCGAAGCCGTGAACTCTATCGAGAGTGCTCAGCTCGAGGACGACAGGCACGTTGAGCTTCACCTGGATGACGCTCGGCGAATACTCGAAGCGCTTCGCGGTGACCTTGATCAGCTGTTCCTGTGCTGCGGGCGTGGGTACTTCGCCTGCCCGGGCCTGGAGGCCGAGCAGCAAAATGACTCCGAGGAAGAGGTGGGCAAAGAACATTCTCATCCCCGGCCGATCGAATACTCGTCAATTCGAAAGTCCCGACCGGCTTGCGCGTCGATGCCCCGGTAGCCAAGCCCCTGGTTGGGATGAGCTGGCTCCCACGGCAGCGGCGCGCGTTTTGGCGCTGCTCCCGGCGCGGGCAAAGGAAAAATCAGCGACCGGGCGGAGTGGTGGGCAATCCGGCCGGTCATCTGGTGATGCTCCTGGTGGATGTGACCGTAGAAATCGCCTCGTCTCCATCCTTGGTCGTCCAATCCCAGGACGGATACAACGCGAACAAGGGCCGGTGGGTGAGGACGACAATCGGCTGTTCTACATCCAGCTTCTCCAGATCCGACCGCAGCCAGGCGAGCTGATTTTTCCCGATCGCCGCACCCGGATCAGAAACGTTGTCCAGGACGATGAAATGAATGCCCTTGTGGTCGAAAGTGTAGTGGAGCTCCCCGAAGAATTCCTGGTACGCGGCGCCGGCATCGAGCGCTGCGTCGTGCTCACCCGCCATGAATCGCATGTTCTTGACGCTGAGCCCTTTGACGATCTGGTTGAACTCGCCGAGTCGCTTGCGCCGCTCGTCGCCGTCGTCGGTCGTATGCGTCAGGTCGCCGGTGAACACGATGAAGTCGGGCTGCCGCTGAAGCGCGTTCACCAGGGAGACGGTGTTCTTGAGCGTCACGTCCGCCTCCGGGTTTGGAGGACCTTTAAACCCCCAATGCGTGTCGGAGAGCTGGAGGAAGTAGAAGTCGTCCGCGCCGTCCGGCTTCTTGCGCGAAGAGGCGCAACCGGCGACCCCCATAAGACCCGAGCCAAAGACGACGCCGCCCAGACCGAGTCCGAGAAGCTGCAAGAAATTACGGCGATCTGGTGTTTTGAAGTCCATGTATCCTCGTCAAGAGCGCGAGCGGCCTGCGCTCTCGCTTTGGGAGGTACACCGGACCCGTCTCTTTGGATGGGCCCATGCCCCGGGATGCTTCAAATCCCTGGGTAACCGCGGATCCCCGCGATCCTGCGCCGGAAAGGGCCGGCGCGCGGGACGCCTCTACGATTCGCTGGACGGAGCCTTGGCGCGCATGCTGTCCACCGGCGGAACGGAAAATCCATTGGCCGCCATCGGCGGTACCGCCTGAGGTCGAGATGCGAATTCGGCGAGGGCGACCTTCTCGCCGATCCAGCGATGGCGATTGAAGGACGGCAGGTTCTTGTTCGCTACTATCTGGAAGCAGGTGGACCGGCCTTGCTCCGCGATGAGCACCGACCAACCGAGAAACATGTGCCAAAGTCGGAACCAACGCTCCCCGTAGGCGGCGAGAATCGTTTCGCGGTTGCGAATCCAATTCTGATACCAGCCGTCGATGGTGCACGAATAGTGGATGCCCACGTTTTCGACGCTGTGAATTTCGAATCCCGCTTTCTCCAACTGGTTGGTCACATAGGAGAGCGGCAGCGACGCATCTGCTCCGGGAAAAATGTACTTGGACATGAACATGCCCCAATTAAAATCCTCGGCGTCCCAATTTCGCCGCAGCCCGGCAATCTGCAGGAAAAGAATTCCATTGTCCGCGAGCAATCCGCTCAGTTGCCTGAGGAACTTCTGGAAGTGTTTGATCCCCACATGCTCAGCCATTTCCAGGACTGAAATCTTGTCGTATGTGGTGGCTGGAATTTCTCTGTAGTCCAGGGTCAGAATGCGGGCGCTTGAAGAGAGTTTTTTCTCGGCGATTCGCTGGGTGCCAAAATCCGCCTGGTTCTTGCTGATGGTGACGCCGGTGGCGTCCACTCCGTAGCGTTGCGCCATGTGCGCAACAAGCGTACCCCAGCCACAACCGACGTCGAGCAACCGCTCGTTGGGTTTGAGCTGTAGCTTGCCCGCCACGTAGTCGAGCTTTTGACGCTGGGCGGTCTCGACATCGTCCTTGCGGTTTTTGAACACCGCGGACGTGTAAACCATCACGTCACCGAGGAATGCCTCGAAAAAATCGTTGCCGCGATCGTAGTGGTCGGTGACCAGCTTGTGATCAATTTTCTTCGTGTGCTGGATCACCGAGGGAATGAATTTCTGAAAGAAGAACTTCGCCTGATCGGACGTCACCCGATAGTTGACGAACAGCTCTTTTTTCCGCATCAAGTCCTGGAGGTCGCCCTTGAGGTCGAGCTTCTCGTCCAGGTAGGACTCGACCAGCGTATTCATCGGGATTCGTGAATCTGAGTACCGCCGCTTCAGACCTTCGTCGCGAAAGGAAATCCAATTCGACAAGTCTATCGGCACGCCTTTCCTCCTGAATCGCAGAGGCGAAGGGCCCCGGCGGTGAGGTGCAGCAATCAACGTATCACAGGTTCTGCCGTCTCCGCCGGTTTTCGGAAACGGCCATTCGAGACCGAGCCGGCAGGGCGACCAGCGGTGCGACCGCCCGAGGACCCTGCTTCCAATGCTCGGGATGAGCTTCAAATTCCCTGGCGCACGCCGCACTCGTCCAGGTGAGCGAGGAGATCGGCTGGATCCGAGTAGACCCGATAGGCACCGGCGCGAATCAGCTCGTCTTCGCCATAACCACCCGAAAGCACACCCACCCCCAAGGCACCCGCTCGGCGCGCCGCCAACAGATCCCAGACGCTGTCGCCCACCACCATGCAGTGCTGGATTTTCACGCCGAGGCGCTCGGCGGCGGCGATGAACAAGTCGGGATCCGGCTTGGCACGCTCGACGTCATCCCGGGTGATCAGCGGTGTTTCCGGATCCAGTTGGAGAATCTTCAGGGCGTGGCCCGCGCTCCGGCGGCGGCCACTGGTCGCGATGGCCCAGGGGACGCCGGCCTGGGTCAAAGTTGCGAGCAACTCCTTCGCCCCGGGAAGGGCCCGTATCTCATCGATGCGACGCAGATATGCTTCGGAGTGAGTCTCCTGCATACGCGCCGCCTCTTCGGCGTCGAACGGATGGCCGATTTCCCGGCGGAGCGCATTGACGAACAGGCCGCCGCTCATTCCGACTCGCCGATGAATGCGCCAGGCGGAGAGCTCGATCCCGGCTTGTTCGAGCGCCTCCTGCCAGGCAAGCACGTGCTGATAGACGCTGTCGATCAGAGTGCCATCCAGGTCGAAGACGAACCCGAGCTTGCTCCGCGAACGCGATGCCTGCTGAGCCCCTTCCCCAGTCACGTCGATTGAGCTCATCAGAAGCACCTATCAACGACCTCGAACGTAAGCAAACAGGTCCAACCAAGGTTACCGGGCCGCCGCGCTTGCCGGCGAGGACTGCGCCTGGTACGTGAAGACCGCTCTGCCGGCGGCAGTGAGGAGGGCGCAATGCATCCTTTCGTCTTTCACAATGATCGCGTGCTGCCTCTGCCACAGATTAGGCTGTCGCCCGGTCAAGCCGGCTTGCTCAACGGCTGGGGCTTGTTCAGCACCCTTCGCGTCAACGAAGGGGTGCCTTTCGCGTGGGAGAGGCACTGGAACCGGTTGGCCCGCGACGCGGACCGCATTCAGCTCCCGCTCCCTCACGGACGGGAGGCGGTTCGCGAAGCGATTGATCGCGTCATAGCCGCCAACCACGTCCAGAGCGGATGCATGCGCGTCTATTTCATCTACAACCGGGTAACGATGTGGCACAGCGACGAGCCGTTCCCCGCGGTCGATCTGATCATTTTTTCCACCGACTTACCGGTGCGGGTGGGACCCACGCAGCTGACAGTCATGAGCCATGGGCGGCAGGCGGCGAATCCGCTCACCGGAACAAAGGTCACCGCGTGGTTGAACAACGTTTGGCACGCCGATCAGGCGCGCCGTGACGGCTTTGAGGATGCCATTCTTCTCAATGAGCGCGGCGAGGTCGCGGAATGCACCGCGTCGAACCTGTTCTGCGTGCAGGCCAAAGAGGTCTTTACTCCACCCCCCAGCTCGGGGTGTTTGCTCGGGGTCACCCGAGAGATCCTCCTCGAGATCGGGCCGAAGTTTGGCGTTCCGATCGTCGAGCGTCCCTTCTCGCTCAACGAGCTGTACGGCGCGGATGAAGTCTTCATCTCGTCGACCACCCGGAATGTGCAGCCGGTCGCCCGCGTCGCGGACCGGGTGTATCCGGCCGTTCCAGGATCAGTCACCGAACGCCTCGCCCGGCTGATGTCCGAATACGTTAGCGACTACTTACGGAGCCATTCTGCTACGTCCGTCAGGCCGCTGAAGCCGAGCGGCGCTCCTTGAGTCGCCGGCAGGTAAAGCCACTTGCGCTTCGCAGATGCCTGGCGAGAAGGAATATAAAAAGGGTCTGCCTCTGCCCGCTGGAGGGATTTGATCAGAGGCAGACCCGTGCTCCGTGGAGCAATACCTGAACGCTGGAGCGGCAAATCTATTTCACCTACGCCCGAGCTACGCCGCGGCTAAATCCCGCTCGCTGGGAGCCGCGCCGCAACAGCAGGCAATCGAGGCGCGCAATTCTCAGCGCGGTTGGGACATTTTCTGTACAAAGAATTGACGCAACTGTTGCGACGCCCGCGCAACCGCGAGTGGTAATCCTCCGCCCGAACTTCTTCTCGATCGGGGGGAACATGACACAACGAATCGTCGTATTGATGGTTTGCCTGTCTTTGGGCTGGGCAGGATGCAACGCACCATCCAACCCTAACCCGGGCTCCAGCCTGCAGCAGAGCGAGCAGCAGGTCAGCGGCAGCCCGGTTCTTCTTCCGACCGGAGCGTCGATCACGCCACAGGCGGCTCCAGGCGCGACGTTCCAAAGCCTGAACCCGGGTCTGCCGAACCGCCCCGAGTTCGTCGCCGGCCAGGCCGTGACGACCGCTTTGAGCCCGGACGGCCGCACGCTGCTGGTGTTGACCAGCGGCTACAACCGGAACAGCGGCCCGGATGGCGATGTGATTCCATCGGAATCCAACGAATACATTTTTGTTTTCGAGGCCTTGGCCGATCCACCGGCGCAGCAGCAAGTAATCCAGGTGCCCAACACCTTCGACGGACTCACCTGGACTCCGACGGGCGACGCGTTTCTCGTCAGCGGCGGCATGAATGACAACGTCCACGTCTATCGGCAGCAGAACGGCGTGTGGGCCGAGTCACTCCCCCCGATCAATCTGGGTCACACTCAGGGATTGGGCCTTCAAACTGGGCCCCAATCCGCGGGCGTTGCGGTCGCGGCGAACGGAGTACGCGCGGTGGTCGCTAATTTCGAGAATGACTCGATCACCGTCGTGGATTTGAATTATCGCTCCGTGGTCGGCGAGCTTGGTCTGCGCCCCGGAGGAGGTGTTGCCGGAGGCGAGTTTCCGTTGTGGGTGACGATCCGCGGCAACGATAAGGCCTACGTGTCCAGCACCCGAGATCGGCAAGTCGTGGTGGTCGACCTCTCGACGATGCAGGTCTCAAACCGGATCGCGGTGGGCGGTCAGCCGAATCGAATTATCCTCAATCGGTCGCAGACTCGTCTCTTTGTGAGCAACGGAAACAGCGACAGCGTGTCTGTCATTGATACTTCGACCGAAAGAGTCGTCGAAGAGATCTCTACCACCGCCCCCCGCGGACTTTTCGCCAATGAGCGCGGCTGGAAGGGATCGAATCCGAACAGCCTGGCGCTGTCGCCAGATGAGGGTACCCTCTACGTCACCAACGGAGGGACCAATTCGCTCGCGGTGGTGCGCCTTGGAGGCGAAGGCGGTGGTAACACCTCCGATCGGGTCGAGACCGACGGTGATTCGCGGAGCCGGGTGGTGGGCCTGATCCCGACGGGTTGGTATCCAAATTCGGTTTCAGTCAGCGCAAACGGCAATCGGCTTTTCGTAGTGAACGGGAAAACCCTGCCCGGGCCGAATCCGGGGGCGTGCCGAGATACGCCTTCTACAGATCCAAATGCCCTTATCGCTTGCAGATCTCGCAACCAATATGTCCTACAAAACGAAAAGGCAGGCCTGCTGAGCCTCCCGGTTCCCACCGGGCGCGAGCTGGCGCAATTGACCCGGCAGGTTGGAATCAACAACCAATTCCTGGACCGACGCGACCCCTATGGGGAGCAGGTGATGGAATTCCTGCGCAACCGCATCCACCACGTGATCTACATCATCAAGGAGAACCGGACCTACGACCAGGTGCTCGGCGATCTCGAAGTTGGAAATGGCGATCCCGCATTGGCGATCTTTCCGGAGGCGATAGCGCCGAATCACCACGCGCTGGCGAGGCAGTTCGTGACATTGGACGCGTTCTTCGACAGCGGCGAAGTCAGCGGCGTCGGCTGGAATTGGTCTACCGCGGCTCGGACTACCGATATCATCGAGAAGACCCAGTTCATCAACTACGCCGGCCGGGGCGTCACCTACGACTGGGAGGGAACGAACCGCAACATCAACGTCGGTCTGGCAACTGTCGCGGAGAGACAGGCAGTACAGCCCTTCACTCCAGACGATCCGGACCTTCTTCCCGGCGCCATCGATGATGCCGCGCCCGAAGCGCCCGGAGGTGGAGCTGAGGCCGAATACCTATGGGATGCGGCGCTGCGCCGCGGGCTGTCGGTGCGCAACTACGGCTGTTTCGGAGACCTTGCGCTGTACACGCTGCCAGAGACCGATAAGCATTGGCCTCAAATCGTTCCGAATGCGGCCGAGCTTGGCATCCGGCAATTCTTCCCAACGAAACCAGCCCTTCAAAACATCACCGACCTGTACTTCCGGGGCTATGACCAGAAGAACGCGGACTATTACAATTTCAAGGAGTGGGAGCGAGAGTTCGACGAGCTCGCCGCTTCCGGAGATCTCCCAGCGCTCGAGCTCGTTCGCTTCCCACACGATCATTTTGGCGCGTTCGGCAACGCCCGCTACCGCGTGAACACACCAACGAAGCAGATGGCCGACAACGACTACGCCATCGGTCTACTGGTGGAGAAGATCGCCCAGAGCCGGTTTGCTGAAGACACGCTGATCTTCATCATCGAGGATGACGCCCAGGACGGGCCGGATCACGTCGACGCGCACCGGAGCATTGCCTACGTGATTGGCCCATACGTGCGACAGGGAACGGTCGTTTCGCGGCCGTACAACACAGTCAGCATGCTTCGCACGATCGAAGAGGTGCTCGGCCTGGAGCCGATGGGGCTTACCGATGGCCTGGCCGAGCCAATGACCGACGTCTTCGAGCCCACGCCGACGCCCCGGCCATGGGGATACACGGCGGTATACCCGGAACCGCTTGTCGACACCGACTTGCCTTCGCCCGCGACCCTCCCCTTGAATGCCCGAGGTTTCGGGAACCCGGCCGCCTGGCCTCTTCAAGATTCTGCCTATTGGGAGAGAGCGTCGGCGGGCCAGGACTTCAGCCAAGAGGATAAAGTAGACAGCGCCGCGTTCAATCGCATCCTCTGGCGAGGTCTCAAGGGAGACGATGTCCCCTACCCCACCGCTCGTGACGGGCGCACCCCACCGCTCGTGACGGGCGCGATTCGTCATCGAGCGAGGATTCCTTGGCGGCGAAATAGGAGCACTGACATGCGATACCTCGTGCCCATCCTCGGATGTCTTGTCGCATCGTTGAATTCGGCTGCACAGGCCGACGATCTCTGGCAGCCTTTTGTGTTGTCGCGAACCGGGCCGACGCTCCAACCGGCCCAGGTGGCCGTCGAGACCGGGGCAGGCTACAACGGACTGCCGCAGAACAGGACGGCTCGCCTGGACGACGCCTACCAGGGCAGTTCGTGGCTCAGCAGCTCGGTGGGTGTGATCAAGGGGGTAGAGATCTCCGGCACGGTGGGGATCTCGCAGGTTCCCACCCGCGGCTGGGGTCTTGCCGACGCGCGAGCTGAGGTGCGGTTCAAGTTGCTCGAGCGCCCTTTCGGTCTTCCACTGGACGTGGCTGCCTCCGCGGGTTACCAGCGCGATTGGCAGCAGCACAGTGCCGCGGAGGCAGCGCTGCTGCTGTCATCCGACGTGGGTCGTTTTCGATTTGTCGCGAATGTTCGAGCCGCTCACTACTTTCACGGAAATCGTGACTCGCTCGATGTGTTTGTGACGGCGGGGGCCGCGGTGCGCGTCACTCCATGGCTCCAGAGCGGCGTCGAGTACCTCGGAGAGGAATTGGAGGGAGTCACCGGGGGGGATGTCGATGTCGGCCCCGGCGGTCGCCACTTTGTCGGTCCGAGCACGACCGTGCTCATTCCTGGCAGCGCGCTGAGGTTGAACATGACCGCCGGCCCGCTCTTTACGCCGATCGGGTCAAGTCTGTTGGTCCGCGGATCGCTCGGGTACGTGTTCTAAAACAGTTCACTCGCACCTTGCATTTTGTGGAATCGCGTAGTTCGCTGCCCAGATGACGATCTCCCGGGCTGCGTTGATCTCCGTCCTCTTATCTTCGATTTCGATGGAAGGTCTGGCGAACACGGAAAGTCAGTCGATACCGTTTGCCAACCCGGATGCGCTTCCGCAGCCAAAACAGCAATTCAGGCTGCCTCAATCCAAATTGACGCCAGGTGTGAGTCCGAATGTCCGTTGCAACAATCGGGTGACTTGCAGCGATGGTCGAGGGGTGACCCAAAGCGAGACGGCTCTGGCAATCAGCGGCGACGTCGTCGTTTGCGGCTACAACGACTTTCGAGCAGCTTATTGCCCAAACGAGGCGCCCGGTTATCAGTGGGCCGGCTGGTCCTATTCTTCGGACGGTGGCGCCACCTTCACCGACGGCGGACCGCTTCCGGGTCGTACCTCGCATCGAGGCGATCCGTGGCTGGCGACCGGCCCGGATGGAACCATCTACTTCGTGGACATCTGTGGCTCGATTTACCTGACCTACACGCGATTTGGCGGGCCCGGCGGCATCTGGATCCACAAATCGGACGACGGAGGCCTCTCTTTCGACGAAGGACGCTCCGTCGGGTTGGGCGGAACTGGCTCCTACCCAGCGATTGGTCCCAACGGTGAGCTCTACGTCGTCTCTCAAGCGGGGTCGGGCATCGCGTTCACCCGTTCCTTCGACGGCGGCCAAACATTCGGCCCGGTGCGAAACATTGGAGGGGTGATCAGTTTCCAGGTACCGGGATGCACTCGCCACCTGCAGGTTCCTCAGATCGCAGTGGATACGTCGGGGGAGCCGAACACCGGTAACATCTACGTTGTCTGGGACACGGTCGTGGCTGGAAATGGAAGCGCGGTGATCGTCACCTCGATCGACGGCGGAGACTCGTGGTCCAGTCCCATGCTCATCAACGACGACACACCGGGCCTGCACTTCTACCCCACGGTAAGCGTAGATTCGTTGGGACGGGTGAACGTCTTTTTCTACGATCGGCGTGAGAATCCCGGGACCAACATCACCAACCTCTACTTCGCGCAATCGACGGACGGCGGAGCCACTTTCAGCCCGAACATCAGTGTTACGGATACGCCCTCTCTCTGGGCGAATGGTACCGAAGGCGCCCCGAATTACGGCGACTACATCAATTCGGTGAGCGTCGGCACCAAGGCCTGCGTCGCCTACGCGGATGGGCGCGACGGGGACCCGGACGCGTATTTTACCTGCGTTGACCTCTAGCGAGTGAAGAGCGCTCGTCGAAGAGTTACGCTCGAAGCTGGACGCATCCTGGTATTGGATGGAAAGTATTAAGAGCCAATCTGGCGGGCCGGGGAGGGATTGTTCACGTGCGGGGACGGCAGTTTGCCATCATATTGACCTTGATACTCGGAGTCGGGTGCACTGGGAGGAATCTCGGGGAGCTTTGTAGAATCGACGAGTGCCGGTCGGGGCTCCGCTGCGCAATCTCAGAAGACTGCCAAGACGGCAGCCCCACCTGTCATGGTGTCTGCAGGACTGCGTGCACGTCGCCGACGAGCACTGAGTGCCCCGAAGGTCAGGTTTGCGGATGTAGCAGCTTTTCCGGCTGCTTTTGCCTTCCTTCCGACTGCCAGAACTATCAAAGCCCGACTTGCCAATAAATTCAGCCTTCGCGAGAGGGCGACGGCACTGCGCCCCTCGACTGCGCAGGACGCCCGAATTTCTGAGTCGCATAACCGACGATCAGACCCACCGCGCCGCCTGGAAGCATGATCCACGGATTGCCCGCCAATATCACCAGATAGGCAAGCCCGAATCCGACCGCGGCCCCGAAAAGAATGCCCAGTGGCACCGAGTGGACCTTCCGAGCGAAGAATCCGATCAACGCTCCCGCCAGAACGCCCTTGATCGTCGAACCCACCACGATCCCCGCGATCTCGGGACGCACCTGCGGCGCTGACACCAGCGCGCTGAGCCCGTCGAAGATCCCGAGCACCCCGCCCAGAATGATTCCGAAAAAAACCTTGTTCATCGCTTTCTCCTTTCGCCAAGGATCTGTCCAACGAAAGGCTCAATTCCTTTAAGATCGCCGCCAGAGGATCAACGACAGCCTCACCGCCAGGTAGACGGCGATCAAAACGATTGCGGTGCGATGCCTCGCGGTGAAGCGCCTCGCCCGCTCGAGAACGCTTTCCGGGTATGCCAGGACGCGCCCGCCGGTGAGAAATCGCGCCACCTCCGCGGACATTTCGGGCACGCTTGAGTATCGGTTGTCCGGCCGAATCGCCATTGCTTTCCGGCAGATGGCCTCGAGCGGCCGGGGGATGCCACCGCTCCATCGCCGGGTGTCCGGGGGGTGTGCTCGGTGGCCTCCGGCTTCGCCCGCGATCGGGGGCGCCTCGCCGGTCAACAGGAAGCGAAGGATGGCCCCGAGCGCGTAGATGTCGGCGCGCTCATCCAGGTCGGCCGCACCGCCAGCCTGCTCCGGCGCCATGTATCCGGGCGTCCCCAGAATCGCCCCAGCCGCGGTCTGCCGGCTTATCTCGGGCTGACCCGAGTCGAGCTCGATCGAGTCCGCGGATTGCAGGCCGAATCTGGCGACCCCCCAATCCATCACCAGGACCTCGCCAAAAGGTCCCACCATCACGTTCTCCGGTTTGAGGTCGCGATGGATGACGCCGCCCGCGTGCGCGAATGCGACCGGTTCGCAGATCCTCTCGAAGAGGCGCAGTGCATCAGCCGTCGATTCGAGTTGCCGGGCGTGCTCGTCGAGCCGACTGCCCTTCACCCGCTTCATCACGTAAAACAGGCGACCGTCCGGAAGCCTCCCCAGGTCATGAATCGGGACGATGCCCGGATGCTCCAGATGAGCGAGGATTCGGGCCTCGGACGAAAGGCGATCGATGGTGCCTGGGCCCATCGCCATGCTCGCGACAACTTTGAGGGCGACCTCTCGCTGCAGCTCGCGATCGCGTGCGAGGAAGACGGTTCCCATCCCTCCGCTTCCAAGCGTCTCGAGGACCTCGTATTTCGTTGCCGCCAGATCCGGCAGGGTTGAGACCTGAAGGAGATGATCGATGGTTTCGTCGGACAACGAGGTCATCGGGGAACGATTCCCAGGAGATCCCTCGCCTCGTCCCGGAACTCCTGCTCGCTTCCGGTGATCTCCTCGAGCTTCTCGAGCACAATCTCCCGAAACAGACGCCGGGCAAGCGCGAGATGGTTTGTCACTTGCGAAACCGGAATCCCGAACTGCTGCCCGAGCTCAGCATAGGTGGGTCTTTGCGCTTCCCCATGCTCTCCGAGGTCGTATCGTTCGAAGATCGCGAACGCCACGGCTTTCCCGGAGCCGCGAACCTGAGAGCGAAATTCGTCGACGGCCAGGGCGAAGAGGCTGCGAACCCACTCTCGGTGGAAGTACTGCTCGAGATCCAACTCGTCGCGCGATCCGCGTCGTTGCAGCTCGCTTTCCACCTCCTGCAGCTCAAGTGAAAGAAACTGCGCGCCCCCACCGCGCTTGATCCGCACCGCCGCCTTACGCTCGTTCGCGACAAAGCCGTCAAGGCAGGTCCGTAAGAAGGTCCGGAATCGAGCCCGACTGGCCTCATACTTCGTCATCATCCGCTGGGTGGAATCAGCCAGGAAAAAGCTCTGCGCGAGATCCTGAGCATCTTCGACCGATGACCGCCACCGGACGCGAAGGTATTTGTAGACCGGCTTCCAGTAAACCGCGGTGAGCGCGGCATAAGCGCGCTTTCGGACTTGCAAATCCGAGCTCCGGGCCTGAACGACCAGGGAATGTCGAGTGGCTGGAAACACCGGTGAGGCCGTCCTCCCATCAAGCTCGCGCGACTCTTCCGCGCAGCAAGCGTTCTAGGTCAGAAACACCACCCGCCGCCAGCCCAGCCTCCTGGCCGGGTCCGACCCGTGATTTGCCCTCTGACTTGACGGTCGGTGCGATGACGACGCCGGGTGATCTGCTCTGGCTACGGCGAGCAGAATCCTGGGGGTTCGAACGCGAAGAAATGCTAAAAGGGCACATGCCTCGCCGGGTTTTCGTCGTCGCCGGAGAGTACTCCGCCAATCCTCGCAACATCACTTCCGATCGCCGCGGCCGCGATTGGCTGGCGGAGCCTCATCCTCTGCTCTCGGAGGAGGAGGTTACCCGACTCTTCTTCCGCTTCCCCAACCGCGGTGAGGATGGGCGAGCGGGGCCAGAGGACTGGCAGCGCGACTTCGGGCTGAGCTCTCCAATCGGGCTCACGGATTTGTTCGCTTCGGCCGCCCACCGGACGCTGACCTCGCTGCACCAGATCGTTGGCGGCGACTATTCGCGGACCCGCGAGGCGATCACCCATCTTTACGTCACCTCGATGCCGGGGCTGGATCCCAACGAGCGAATGAACATCGGCCTGGTGCCGCAAGCGCTTCGCGCCTTGCTCCGGCTCTCGCGGCGGGTGGTGGCCCAGTACGTGGTGGGCACCTCCGACAGCGGGGCATGGGCTTTTGCCCAGGCCGTCCGCGCGGCGCGCAGCGTGGACCGGCCGGTCACGATCCTCGTGGTCGCCGGTCAGATCATCCCCTCCGGTTACACCTCGCAGTATCAGATTCGCAGCGTCCTCGGCGAGGATGACCAGGCTCGCGGGCTGGACATGCTCGCGGTCGGCGATCTCCTGATGGACAGCATCCGACGAGGGCTCGGCCTTTCGCGCGACGAGGTCCAGCGATTCCTGACCGCGGTGGCACAACGGAAGTTTGAAGCCAGCGTTTTCTATCCAGCGGGCATCGCCGCCGGCAAGCCCTTCACTCGCAAGGCGCCCCGAACCCCCTACTTCGACGCCTCGGACATCGCCGCTCCCTGTTGCGGTGCCGCGGCCACGATCATCACCTCGGACGAGGACCTGATTTCTCGCATCGCCGCCACTCGCCTACTTCGCTACCGAACCGTGCCGCTCACCGAGGTGCTCGGCGTGGGCGAAGGCTCCAGCAGCGAGAATCTACTGCATCGTTCCTCGCCGCTCATTTTCGCAACCGCGGTGCGAGAGGCCCTTGCCGACACCGCCGACGATGCGCAATTGCCGCTCTCGACGTTTGTCTCTTCGGCCTTCGGCGTTGCCCACGATGCATTTCCGAGCATCGAGCTGTCCTTCCTCCTGGCAATGGGCTTGTCCTGGGAGCGCAGCGCCGACCGGATGATCGAGGGCTGGTCGAATCCGTTCGGCGGATTGCTTACTTTTGGCCATGCGTTGGGAGCCTCCGGCCTGGTGCAGGTGAACAAAGCCCACCACCTCTTCTGCGGCGATCGGAGGCACATCGGCGAGACAGCGGAACCGCGAAGAGGCTTCCAGCGGAATGGAGCGGTGGCATTTACCACTTCGGTCGGCGGTCCGCTTTCACACATCGTTGCCGGTCTGTTTCGAGGCGGGTTCGCCGAGGTGCCCTTCCCGTCCGGGCACGAGCCGAAGACGCCGGGCCCCTCGCATCGCCCATCGCTCACCGCCGAATGGCGGATCAAGCGTCACCAGCTTCGCCGCGTCGTGCCCTCGTATTTGGCGCGCCTGCGCGGGCGCGCGTCCGGGGAGCCCTGGGTCGTTGAAGGCATCACCTACGTGAGCGTTCGCAGCGCCCTCCGCGCGCTTTCCCCGGAGGATATCTCGCGCCTCACTTTCGATGGACTGGAACGCCTCGTCCTGGCCGAGGATCTGGCGAAGGTCCGCGCGCAGGTGCGGGAAGTGGTGCTGGTGGTCCTCGAAGAAGCGGAGCGGGTCGCGAGCATGTTCGACGCGTTCCGGATGCTCACCGACGAGGTGCGCGCGCTTTCGACCCGTTGGCGTGCCGCCGGGTTCCTCACTCCCCGGGCGTCCGCCTTGTCTGACGGAAAGTTGGCCGACCAGGTCAAGGAATGCCTCAGGGTGCCGCTCGCCGTCTTGCACGGCCCTTCAAACCAACGCGCGATGAGGCGCCGCCTTCTCTTCCTTCCCGCTTTCGAGCTGACCTACGAGCGGCTCGAGAACGTGGACGTTCTCTCCTCCTCTCGAAACGGCCATGGCCATCTGACTCCAGTAAAGGCGGATCCGCAGCACTTGCCCTTCTGGAATGCGCGCGCGACCCGCCCCGCTCCCGAGGCTCCCTTGCAGCGGACGGGCTCGCCCGCGGAGATCGTCGATCGCATTCTGGATGCCTCCGATATCCCCGAGAGCGCGGCCGAGCTCGAGCTGCTGCGTTTGTGGCTCGCCGCCGATCCTCCCTCCCCGGCGCTGCAACGGGCGATGCATCTCGCCGGCGTGGCGGAGGCCGCTCCCGCTCCTCCGCTGCCCGCGATTGTCTATCTGGGCGAGATCGCCAACCGCGGCAACCTCGCCGACCCGGGTGGCGCCGACCAATTGCTCGGGCGCGCCGCTCGCGAAGCGGTGGCGTTCATGGAGCCGTACGAGACCAGCCTTAAGCAAATCGGCGAGTTGATCGCCCTCGCCGCCTTCGAACGACCGCCTTTTCGTACCAACTTGCAGGAAGGGATGATCAGCGTGGCCCGATTCGCTCGCGAGGTCGCCGCCGCGTCGTTGGAGCACGGCGTGATCGTGCGCGGCGCGATCTGTGCCGGCGGAGGGGCGGTCTTCGAGGATGCAGGAGGGCAGGCCAACCTCGCCTCCCCTTCTCACGCCCGTGCCACGGATCTTCTCAAGCGGCTGCAGGCAGGCCCTCCTTGTCCGGCGCTGGCCATCGAAGCCGTCCCCGCCGCTTTGCTGGACCGAATTCAACAGCGTCTCCCCGGCTGGAAGCTGGAGACCGCTGGAGAGGAAAACGCCCCGGCGATCTGGCGGATGGGCGACTTCCCACCGATTTTGCCTACCAGCTGAAGACTTCTTCGATACATAGACTTCTATCGCATGAGCCATCTCTCTCGAAAAACGATCGCTTCCGCTCTTGCCGCATCCTGTGTTTTCACCCCGCGCCTGGCATTTCCCTCGGCCGAAGAATCGCGACGAGCGGTGGTTTTTAGCGACTACCGCGGGCAGAAGCCGGGAACCCTCCACAAGATCACCGCGGCGGATCTCCCGGCGCCATTCACCACAAAATCAGTGGATGAGGGACCCACGCTCGTCGACCGACCTCAAGGCGCCTGGCCGCAGGCCCCGGCTGGATTCAAGGTCGAGCTCTACGCATCGCAACTCGAACAGCCCCGCTTGATTCGCACCGCGCCCAATGGCGACCTGTTCGTGGCGGAAAGTCGCCCCGGGAAGATCAAGATCCTGCGCGGCACCAGCCCCGACGGGAAAGCGCAGACAGTAGAGACCTTCGCCGCCGGGCTTCAACTGCCATTTGGCATTGCCTTTTATCCGCCGGGACCGAATCCCGAGTATGTCTACGTGGCGAATACCGATGCGGTGGTCCGTTTTCCGTACGAGAATGGCAGGCTGAAGGCCATTGGGGCCCCGCACCTCGTCGTACCTGATTTGCCCGGCGGAGGGCTGTTGCGCGGGGGAGGCCACTGGACCCGGGACATCGCCTTTTCGCTGGACGGAAAGAAGATGTACATCTCGGTCGGCTCGCGTTCGAACAACGACGACACCGACAACAATCCAGCCGAGTTTCACCGGGCCGACATTCTCGAAGCGAACCCTGACGGGACGGGGCTGAGGGTATTCGCCTGGGGCATTCGCAATGCGGTGGGCATTGCCGTTCATCCTCAAAGCGGCGCGCTCTGGGCGTCGGTGAATGAGCGAGACGCTTTGGGTGACAACCTTCCCCCGGATTACATCACCCAGGTGCAAGAGGGCGGGTTTTACGGCTGGCCCTGGTACTACATCGGTGGAAATCAGGACCCGCGCCACAAAGGCAAACATCCCGAGCTGAAGGACAAAGTGATCGTTCCGGACGTCCTGGTGCAACCGCACAACGCTTCGCTGGAGATGGTTTTCTACGAAGCGAGCCAGTTCCCCCAGGAGTACCGCGGGTCCATTTTTGCCGCCGAGCATGGTTCCTGGAATCGCGCTGCGCGCACCGGCTACGAAGTCATCCGGGTGCCGATGAAGAGCGCGAAAGCGACCGGCGAATACGAGGATTTTCTGACCGGCTTCGTCACCTCGGAAGGCAAGGTGTGGGGCCGACCGGTCGGCGTGGCAGTGGCGAAGGACGGGTCATTGATGGTCAGCGACGATGGCTCGAATTCCATCTGGCGGGTGATCTATACCGGCAAGTAGCCACCGGTTCCGCGACAAACCGCGCATCGGGTTTGAAACGGGGCGCCGACGACAGGAAAAGCGATGACCGAGCTACGCGTCTGCATCGATGTCGATGACCTGGAAAAAGGAATTGCCTTCTACACTCGGGGGCTCGGACTCACGCTGGGGCGTCGGTTCGGAGGGACACACGCTGAGCTGCTCGGTGCTTCGTCCGCGATAGACCTGCTCGCCGCGCCTTCGGGCAGTCCGGCCTTTGCGGGCAAGCCGCCTTTACGCGATTACCGACGCCATTGGACACCGGTTCACCTGGACTTTGCCGTCACTGACCTTGAAGCCGCCGTACGGCAAGCCTGCGAGGCGGGCGCCGTCCTCGAGCGAGACATCCAGACCCGGAAATGGGGCCGGATGGCCAACCTCGCGGACCCATTCGGACATGGGTTTTGCCTCCTCGAATTTCGCGGGCGGGGTTACGACGAGCTCCTCGGAGAATGAAGCGCTCTGGTATCACTCACGCGCGAAAAAGAAGGGGCGGCGGACGAACCGCCACCCCTCTTGACACTGGCCACCGCTCTCGAGGAGCGGCGGCAGGAATTCATCAATCGCGGTCTTGGTGCTCTACCATGTCGACACGTCGGGTGCCGTTCCGGGCGCTGCCGTCATGTCCGCCGCCGTGGTCGACATCCCGGCCTCCATCACCGACGACGAACAGGTGGCCGTCATTTTCGGTGTAGATCAAGCCGTCTCCGCTCACTGAAAGAGGCGTATAGGCGGCGCCGATCGCGAGGTTCAGGAAGATGCGCTGCTTTTCGGTCCCGTTGGGGTTGATCGAATACAGATTACCATCCTCGCTGTTCGCGTAGACGACGCCATTCACGTCCACTGCCGGCGCATTGATGCACCATTCGAAGCCGTTGGGATGGGTGGTCCTGCAGCTCAGCGTTCCATCCGGATTGCGGCGGCAGCTTTGAGTATTGGTGTTCCGGAACTTCCACTCGGGCGCCATGCTCGGCGAAAGCTGGGTGATGTAATAGGGACCCTGTGGAGCGACAGGACAGTACACCGCGCTGTTGCAGTACGAACCCGCGTCGTAGTGGTTGTCCTTGATCACCACCGAATAGGTTCCGCCGTGCGGGTACGTCGCCGGCGTTGAATCCCAGCCGAACTCATAGGCGTTCAGGAACTGGCCGGTAGAGCTGAAATGGAACAAGTGACCGCGCGCATAATTGTATCGCGTATACGTCCCGTAGAGGACGCTTCCATCTGGCGCGACCACCGGCGCCGACGAGGATTGATCGATCGAGCGCCCTGCCGGCGCTTCATTCGTGGAGGGGTCCACTCCGGGATTCGCTCCCAGACGGCAACCCCCTGGAGTGCCGTTCGCCGGCAACACCGAGCCAGGGAACGTGCCGGTGTCATTGTTGCAACCATCGTTGAGGTGACCACGCATCGAGGCTGCCCACTTCGGCGTGAGGTCCGGGTTGACCGCAACCACGTAGGCATAGCGGCTCGCGAATTGGCTGTGCGCCACGCTGACGGTGTAGATGGTACCGTCGGGGGCTATCGCCGGGGTGATGTTCACGCCAGGGCGCTGCGAAAGACAGGGAACAGTGCGAGGCCGGGCAGTGGGGCTGGGCGGCCAGGGCAGCAGCCTGGTGCTGAAAGTGGCGTTGCAGGTCGTGGGAGCACCGGGAACCAGATCCCGGTAGGCTACCTTCTGGGTCGTACCGTCCGAGCTCGCCTTCACAAGCCATGCGCCAGGAATGTCGGCGGCTCCGTTGCCGTTGCCAGAGGGCCCGAATGACCAGGGATCCGTGGGATCCAGCTTGAGCACGTTGTAATAAATGTTTCCTTGCGAGTCCGCGGTGAGTGGACCCGAAACGAAAGTGTTTGGATCAATCGTGCTGAACGGGTTGATGCGAGCATTCACCGTTCCGCTCCCCCGGTCCAGTTGAAAGATCGTGCCACCGGCGCCCGGGACGTAAACGAAATCGCCGGCCACGGCCGCATGGAAGACAGGCTCCCAGCCCCCC
>WNFG01000796.1_pt1 | contig 26162 bp, 21 predicted proteins | sample 5400431 | NCBI WGS metagenome assembly WNFG01 (sample SAMN13153346, study PRJNA577476) | soil metagenome | isolation source: 120 cm saprolite under Douglas fir tree site 2 hole 3 replicate 2 | place: USA:California | collected 2015-04-18 | reverse complement strand
GCGTTCTCCGAGGTGCCGACGAAGGTCTTGATCCGCAGGTTCTGCTTGATGGCCTTAAAGAACAACTCGATCTGCCAGCGTTGGCGGTAGATCTCAGCGATGGTGACGGCTGCCAGATCGAGCCGATTGGTCAGGAAGACATACTCCTTACCCTCCGCGTCGACGAACTCGATCCTGCGAAGCCGTACCGGCTTGTCGTCGACTTCCGGGTGCGTGGTCCTGACTGTAATGATGTCGTCGCGGAGAACCCCCTTGCGATGGGACGTCCGGCTCTCGACGACGTCATAGACGCTGCCTTCCTTCATGCGGGTGACGAAGCCGACATTGAACAGGGTCAGCTCGGTGAACCACAGGTAATCGTTGTATCCGCGATCGAACACCACGATCGAGCCCGCTGGAAGCTCCAGCCGGCGAGCGACTTCGATGTCCGAGGTCTTCCCATCCGTGATCACCGCGTACCGGGGCAAGTGTCCGTCGTGATCGAGCAGCAGATGGAGCTTGACTGCCCCTTTGGTCCTTCGGAATCTCGCCCAGTCGAACATCGCGGCACAGAGGTCGATGGTCGAGGCATCAAGAGATAGCAGCGGACTCTTGAACCGAAACTTATGCCCAGGCGCAATGGCCACGCAACGCGCATACAGGCTCTGGAACACATCCTGATACAACTGCCATGGCCGATGAGCGTTTGCGTACGCCAACGTCGTACGCTTGGCCGCGCGGTCAACCCCGAGCTGCTGGAGCCGACCCTCGGCGCTCGCCAAACCCTGCTCGATCTCACGCAGCGACTGGGCTCGCCCAAGCTGACAGAAGACCATCGCCACGAACTGAGACCACGAACTGAACCCCTTCGAGCGCCGGTCCGATCCATGCTGGTCGACCAGCTGTTGAAACTCCATTCGAGGAACAAGCTTGAGAATTTGGTGGAAAACGCTACAGAATCGCTGCACCCCGGGCACCTCCGTGTCTTCGAGCTTCGACAACCCGATTCTACGGGGACTCGGCGGTACTTAATCCTTCTCACTCAAAGCTGTTTTGGACACGTGTGACCTACTACGATGACATCGGTTGTAGGCGTGCTCAGCGCCACAACCTACTGAAAAACAAAAGGGCCGCGTCTCCGCGGCCCTTCATTCATCGTCATCTGGAGCGGGCAACCGGACTCGAACCGGCGACATCGACCTTGGCAAGGTCGCACTCTACCAACTGAGTTATGCCCGCGAACGACGGCGAAGGTTAAGTCAGCGGTTGGGCACGCTGTCAAGCTCGTTGCCGTTGTCTCGCCCGCTAACGGGATGACCCTCATCCCTATTCCTCACGGGCGCTCGACGCGGATGCCGTAGGCGTTCAGCTTCCGGTAGAGATTCGAGCGTTCCACGCCGAGGGCGTCGGCGGTGCGGCTGACGTTGCCGGCGAACTCGCGGAGACGGGAGAGGATGTATTGCTTCTCGAACTCGTCGCGCGCCTCGCGCAGCGTCATCCGGGCGTCGATCTGCGCCGGAAGGGCGGCCGGAGCGCCGAGTTGTACGTCCTCCGGCTCGATGACCTCGCCCTTCATGAGGATGGCCATCCGCTCGATGACGTTGCGCAGCTCGCGCACGTTGCCCGGCCAGTGATAAGCGCGAAGCTTCGACGCCGCTCCCGACGACAGGCGTTTCTTCGGCGTGCCGGTCTCCGCGGCGAAACGGCGAAGGAAATGCTCGGCCAGGAGGGTGACGTCGTTGCCGCGCGCGCGCAGCGGCGGTACCTCGATCGGCACGACGTTCAACCGGTAGTAGAGATCGCTGCGAAAACTGCCGGCGGCGATCTCCGTTTCCAGACTCTTGTTCGTCGCCGCGATGACGCGCACATCGACGCTGATGGTCTGCTGTCCGCCTACTTTCTGGAACGTCTGCTCCTGCAGCACACGCAGCACCTTGGCCTGCGTCTTCAGGCTCATGTCGCCGATCTCGTCGAGGAAGAGTGTGCCGCCGTCGGCCAGCTCGAACTTCCCCTTGCGGTCGTCGATCGCGCCGGTGAACGCTCCCTTGCGATGTCCGAAGAGCTCCGACTCGATGAGCTCCTCGGGGATCGCCGCGCAGTTGACGTCGATGAACGGCTGTTCGGCGCGCTGCGAAAGGCGGTGCAGCGTGCGGGCCACGATCTCTTTCCCGCTGCCGTTCTCGCCGGTGATGAGGACGCGGCTGTTCGATGGCGCGGCGGAGCGGACCTGCTCGTCGAGCTTCTTCATTGCATCGCTCTCGCCGATCAGCAGCTCTTCGAGCGTGAAGTGCTGGCGAAGGTCGCGCACCTGGTCGCGCAGCTTGCGGTCGGCGAGGGCGTGGTTCACCGTCAGCAGCACGCGCTCGAGGGAGAGCGGCTTCTCGAGAAAGTCATACGCGCCGAGGCGTGTGGCACGGACGGCGGAATCGATGTTGCCGTGACCGGAGATCACGATCACCGGCGGCGCGCCGACGGTCTTGAGCCGCTCCAGCACCGCCATGCCGTCGATGCCCGGCAGCCAGAGATCGAGAAACACGAGGTCGTACTCTTCGCGCGCGAACTGCGCGATGGCAGCCTCGCCCGAATCGCACAACGTCGGCTGATGCCCTTCATCCTCCAGGATGTTCGCCAGCGTCTCGCGAATGGAAGCTTCGTCGTCGATGATCAGTATTTTGGCCATTACCTACCTGGGATTACGCCGGCAGTTCGATCTCAAAACGGGTTCCTCGGGGATGGTTGTCGTGGACGGAGATGCGGCCGTCGTGGTCGTTCACGATGCGGTGAACGATGGCCAGCCCGAGGCCGGTGCCGCGGCCTTTCGTGGAAAAGTATGGGAGGAAGAGTTTCTCCTTGTCGGCGTCCGGCACGCCGCGGCCGGGATCGGCGACCTCGATGACGACACGATGCGGCGCGCGCTGGGCCGAGACGCGAACCTCGCCGCACTCGGTCGCCTCCACTGCGTTCTTGAGCAGATTGCCGACCGCGCGGCGGATCTGCTCCGGATCGACCAGCAGCTCGATGTCGTTCTCGACGGCGACGCTGACGGTTACCCCCGGCTTCACATCGCGATACAACCCCGCCGCCTGCTGCAGGATCTCGGCGAGTTGCGCGTGACGCAGGTGCACCGCGGGCATGCGCGCGAATCGGGCGAACTCGTCGACCATCCTCTTGAGATGAGCGACCTCGGAGACGATCGTCTTCGTCCCCTCGTCGATCGTACGGGCCATGTCGAGATCGTTGTTGCGGAACTTGCGTGCGATCCGCTCGGCGGAGAGCTGAATCGGCGTCAGCGGATTCTTGATCTCGTGGGCGATGCGCCTGGCGGCCTCGTTCCAGGCCGCGAGCTTCTGCGCCTGCACGAGCGAGGTCGAGTCTTCGATGGCCACGACCCACCCCTCGTCTCCCCCACCGGAAAGGCGCGCCACCGACACCTCGAGATAGCGCAGCTCGCCGCCACGGATGAGCGTCACCTCACGCGCGCGGCCGCCGCGGGCGGTGAGCTCACGCAGCGTGTCGAAGAGCGGCGTGAGATCGCCCGTCAGCACATCGCCCAGATTCGCGCTCGCGGACGGTTCCTCGATCTGCATCATCTGCAGCGCGGCGTGATTGATGCTGAGCAGCTCGAACGAGTCGGTAAAGGCCAGGATGCCGGCCGAGACACTGCCCAGCACCGTCGACAGGTAGCGGTTCGCCTGCGTCAGCGCCTGCCGCTGCTCGTCGAGCTGCGTCGACATGTCGTTGAACGATTCGATGAGCCGCCCGACTTCGTCGGTGGCAGCGACCGCGACGCGATGCCCATAGCCGCCCTCGGCCAGTCTCCCGGTCGCCTCCGCGAGCGCTTTGATCGGAATGGTGATCCGCCGCGAGGCGTAGATCGACGTCCACAGCGTCCCGAAAAGAATCGCCAGGGTCACGGCGAGGAAGAGCGAGGTCTGCGAGGCCTTCAACGTCGGCCGCTGCGCGTTGAGCTGCTCGAAATTCTTGTGCTGCACGATCGAGTCATCCATGAGATGGCTCATCGCTACCGGAATGAAGACACCGGCGACGGCAACGTACGGCGTCGTACCGACCCGGTTCGCGGCGCGGATCCATTTCCCGCTCGCGCCGACGTCGATCTTCGTGGCCCGACCGGCCGATGCCACATCGTCGAAGAACTTCTTCGGCGGCTCCGACACTTCATGGATCGGCGCACGAGGATCGGCCACCACGCGGACGAGCGTGCCATTGCGGTACAGGCCAACCATGTCGACGCTATGAAACTGCTGGACGTGGTTGAGCACCGAATCGAGCTGCGCCGGATCGCCCGACACGCCGCTGGCGGCAATTTCGCGCGCCGCGGCGGTAGCCATTGTGGCCGACTGATCCTCCGCCATCCTGGCAATCGATTCGCCGTTCGTGAGGATGCGGCTCACCGGCGCGTTGAACCAGCGGTCGATCGACGTTCGCAAGAGATCCGTGGCGAAGAAGAAAAGGATCAGAACCGGGATGAGTGAGGTGGCCACCCACGCCACGGCCAGCTTCGTGCGGAAGCGCGATCCGATGATTCCCCGCTGCCGCTCCAGCACCAGCTTCACCACACCGCGGAGCAGGACGAAGAGGATGCCGAAGATCAGAAGGATGTTGATGTTCCAGAGAACGAACAGCAGCACCTGGCTGCTGAGCGCCTCCGGCGAGAGCTCTTTCGCCTTCTGAACGGCGTAGTAAATCAGGCTCGTCGCGGTCAGGATCAGCAGCGGGACCGTGACGATGACGCGGGGATCCTTGCGATAACGAAGAAGGAGCGCCCGCAACGTCATCGCGCCAGCTCCGGCGGCGCGGCCACGCGCACCGTATTCCAACGCGTCGAGAACTCCCAGGGGATGAAGTAGAGCAACCATCCTCGCATCAGGTCCGCTTTGACGCGCACTTTGAGCTTGTAGGGCGGGCGCTTGCCGATGTCGAAGAGGTTCGGCTCTTCGATGGTGGTCATGGCCCGTTGCAGCGATGTCAGATCGTTGAAGGTCTCCGAGCGGACCAGCTTGTGATCGCGGCGGTAGTTCAGAAGGTACTCGCGAGTCAGCGAGTTGAAGGTGGCGATCACCTCGATCCGCGCCCTGGCGATCCCCTCATCGAACCAGTGCGGGCGGTCACGGAAGATCTCGACGATGTACGTAAGCGTCGTCGGAACGCCGCTCTGAAGGCCTTGAATGGTCTGCTCGCGATCAAACGCATGCGCCATCGTGAACCGGACGCTGACCTGCCGATTCACCGATTTCGCGGAGAGAGACTCAATCGTCGGATCGGCCGCATGCGCGGCTCCCGCAAGCAGTAAGAAGGTGGATGCAAAGACAAGCAGACGCACAGTGTGGTTGTTTTACCACACGACGTTCGATCCACCTCGATGATTCCGCCGGCACGGCCGGCTGCGTTGGTTGCCCAAGGCTCGGCCACTATCTTCGATTCATCGTTCTGCCGCGCAGGACTCCTAGGCGAAGCTCTCGAGCGAACGTGCAGCGACCGCGGGCGCCGCATCCTCGGCTTCCGCGGCGTGAAGAATCTTCTCGACGAAGCGCGAGTGGAGCGCATGACCGGCCTTGTACGCCGTGATCTCGCCGACCACCGGCCGTCCGATGAGTGCCAGATCGCCGACCAGATCGAGGATCTTGTGGCGCACGAATTCGTCGCGGAAGCGGAGCGGGCCGTTCATCACGCCGCCGTCGTCGAGGACGATGCAGTTCTCGACCGAACCGCCACGCGCCAGACCGGCAGCGCGGAGCTTGTCGACTTCGTGCTTGAACCCGAATGTCCGGGCCGGGGCGATCTTCTTCAGGAAGCTGTCGTTGTGAAAATCGAACTGCAAGGCCTGCCTGCCGATCGTCGGATGGGCGAAATCGATCTTGTATTTGACGACCAGCCGGCTCGACGGCGTCATGCGGATGCTCTTGTTGCCGTCGACGACTTCGATCGGCTCCGTGATGCGCAGAACGCGGATGTCGGCAGCCAGCTCGCGGACGCCGGCGGCATCGATGAGGTGCATGAATGGCAGTGCGCTTCCGTCGATGATCGGAACCTCGGGGCCGTTGATGTGGATGTCGAGGTCAGTGATCCCGTACGCCATCAGCGCCGAGAGGAGATGTTCCACCGTGCCCACCGACACGTCGTCACGGCCGACGGTGGTGGCGTGATCGAGGGCCGTCGTCGACGCCTGCAGCGCGGGAATGCGCAGACCGAGATCCGCGCGGACGAAGGTGATCCCGCTGCCCGCGTGCGCCGGATGAAGCTCGACTTGGGTGTAGATGCCGGAATGGAGGCCGATGCCGGAGATGCTGACTTTCGCGTTGATCGTCTTGCGCTTTAGGTACATGTCCAAGCCGGTTAAGAGCAGGCGAGGTGCCATGCGCCTAAATTCCCACTAAATGGAACCTAACACCTTTTTTGAAAGAGACTTGCGCCTTTCGAGCGAGCGTCGAGCCGCTCCGATTCTGTGGCGCTGGAGAGTCACGATTGTGGCTATCTGACCACACAGACTCGTCAGCGTTGCTTCATCGCCGCGGCCGCTTCGCGGTCAAGCTCACGCCGTTTTTCGGTCTCACGCTTGTCGTACAGCTTCTTTCCGCGCACGACGGCGATCTCGACTTTCACCTTGCCGCCTTTGAAGTAGAGGCGGAGGGGAACGACGGTCAGCCCCTTCTCGACCACCTGCTCGCGCAGTTTCTCGATCTCGCGCCGGTGCAGCAACAGCTTGCGATTCCGCTCCGGCTCATGGTTCTGGAGATTGCCGTGCGAATAGGGCGAGATATGGGCGTTGAAGAGAAGCGCCTCGCCATCTTTGAAGATGACGTACGAGTCTTTGATGTTGGCCTTGCCGTCGCGGAGCGATTTGACCTCGGTGCCGGTCAGCGACACGCCCGCCTCGGCCTTCTGCAGGATGAAGTAGTCGTGAAAGGCTTTCTTGTTCGAAGCGATCAACTTCTCGCCGGCATCGGGCTTGGTGGCCATGGGCCGCGGATTCTATTCGATGAATTCGATGCGGGCGGAGTGGCCGGAGGATCGGGCCAGGCGGCGGTCGCGGGTGATGAGTGGTAAATCCAGTACTTCCGCAAGCGCTACATAGGCACCGTCGTAAGCGGTCACGTTTTCCCGTAGCGCCATGATTCGCGGAAGCAAAGGTCTGTGCGAATAACGGATGATCGGCAGATCAAGCGCCGCTGCCACCGCTGCATCAAGTCTTGCGCCGTCGATGAAGCCGGCTATCCAGTTACGTCTGATTCCATGGGCAACCTCGAGATCAATGACATGTGGCGCGTGCAGCGTACAACCCCGAATTCGCTCCGAAATGGCAGTAGACTGACCGAACGCAAGAACCAAGTCGACGACGACCGATGCGTCAACGACGATCCCGGATGTCATCAAAAAGCTCGTCGAGATATTTCATCCGCTCTTCTCGCGCGGCGCGAACGAGCTCCGCTCCAGATTCGCCCATCGGCACCGGCGGTAACTGCTTCAAACGCTCCCACAGATCCTGCTCTGACGGTATCGACGTCGCTTTCTCCATCTCCCGCACCACGTACTCGATCACCGGGATACCTTCCTGCTCAGCGCGCGATCGAACACGTTCATCGAGTTCTGGCGGTAGAAGGATGGCAGTGCTCATATGCCGACTCCGTCGCGAACTTCTCGAATGACATCTACTGGATCGCGAGTCGTCTTCACTGGTGGAAGATTGCGGAGACGTTCGATCATTTCTTCCTCTGTGGGTACGGCAGCGATCTGCTCGAGGTAGCGCACGAAGTATTGACTCACGCTCATCCCTGAAGCGGCTGCTTTCTTCTCGAGGCGCTCCAGGACCTCGTCAGGAAGATCGATCTCAATTTGCATTGTCAAAACCGAGGATGCCTTCCCTGCGGCCTCATGTCAACCACCTCTGGTTTAGCCATTCATCGATTTCCCGATCGTGCTCCTCGCGTGCCTCTCGAACTAGTTCAGCGCCGGACCCGCCCAGATCGATCCGTGGCAGACTCTTCAGCCTCTCAAATAACTCCTTTTGAGAGATGCGAGGGGCAACGCGTTCCGAATCCCTCAACAAAAGCTCGGGCACACTCAGACCCTCCGCTGCCGCCCGCCTTTTCAACTGCTCGTGACGGTCTTCGGGGATCTCGAGAGTCACTCTTGCCATGAGGGAAACGATGCATCCTCGATCATCTCCTGTCAACCACCCCTGTTACAATCCGCGCGCTTTTTTCCGAGGAGCTCAGCAATGTCGAAAAAGAACATCGTTCACGTCGTCGGGACCGGCACGATCGGGGAGCCGTTGATCGGGCTGTTCACCGACTTCAAGGAAAAATGGGGCATTGACGAGGTCACCTTCCACAAGCGCACGCCGAAAGCCGACGACCGCGCCATGGTTGAGCATCTCATCAACCATGGCGGCAAGCTGGTCGTCGACGAGGATGCCCGCGACGAGTTCACCCGCCTCGGACACCGCGTCTCGTTTACCACCGAAGAAGCACTCGATCGCGCCACCGTCGTCGTCGACTGCACGCCGGCAGGCAACGACAACAAAGCGAAGTACTACAACCGCTGCAGCGGCCCGAAGGGGTTCCTCGCCCAGGGCTCGGAGTTCGGATTCGGCAAACCCTACGCCCGCGGCATCAACGAGGAGGTGCAGTCTCCCGACGAGCGCTTCGTCCAGATCGTCTCCTGCAATACGCACAACATCTCCGTCCTCCTGAAAACGATCGCCACTCGCGAAGGCAAGGTAAACCTCGCCGCCGGCCGTTTCGTCTGCATGCGCCGGGCGAATGACGTCTCCGACGCCAAGGGCTTCGTCGCCGCCCCCGAGGCCGGCAAGCACGATGATCCCGAGTTCGGGACGCATCATGCGCGCGACGCCTATCACCTCTTCCAGACCGTCGGCGAGAAGCTCAACCTCTTCTCCTCGGCCATCAAGATCAACACGCAGTACATGCACACGCTCTGGTTCGACCTCGACCTCCGTCACGACACGACGCTCGAAGAGGTCAAGTCGCTGCTGCGCTCCAATCCCCGCGTGGCCTGCACCAACAAGCGGTCGGTGAACCAGATCTTCTCCTTCGGCCGCGACCACGGCTACTTCGGCCGCATCCTTTCGCAGACCGTCATGCCGATGTCGACGCTGACCGTTCCGAGCCCGAGGAAAGTGGTCGGCTTCTGCTACACGCCGCAGGATGGAAACTCGCTTCTCTCGTCGATCGCCGCCACGCTTCGATTCCTCGATGTGACGAAGCTCGAAGAGAATCTCGACGTGCTGCGGCCATACATCTTCCGAGAGATCTGAGCCGGCGCCGTGGCGTGGCGCTTCGCCGTCGATTTGCGTTAGAGTCCGGGCCATGGCGTGGTTCCGCAAAGAGAAAAAGCCGAAGGAAGCGGTCGAGAAAGTAGCGATCCCGGAGGGTCTCTGGGTCAAGTGCGACGACTGCAAAGAGATCGTCTACCGCAAGGAAGTCGAGCAGAACCTCAACGTCTGTCCCAAGTGCGGCTACCACTTCCGCCTCAGCGCCCGCGAGCGTTTCGAGATCCTGTTCGATGACGGCAAGTACAAGGAGTTCGCCGGCGACATCCGCTCGGGCGACCCGCTCGAATTCCGCGACACGAAACGTTACCGCGACCGGCTGAAAGTCTACGAGGCCCGTGTCGGAAAGGGCGACGCCGTCCTGTGCGCCGAGGGGAAGCTGGACGGCCTCAGCGTCGTCATCTGCGCCATGGAGTACGCATTCATGGGCGGATCGATGGGATCGGTCGTCGGCGAGAAAATCACCCTCGCCGCGGAGCGCGCGCTGGAGAAGAAGGAGCCGCTGCTCATCGTCTCGACCTCCGGCGGCGCGCGCATGCAGGAAGGGATTCTCTCGCTGATGCAGATGGCAAAAGTCTCCGCCGCCCTGGCACGCCTCGCCGACGCGCGGGTGCCCTTCGTCTCCATCCTCACCGATCCGACTACCGGCGGCGTCACGGCGTCGTACGCGATGCTGGGCGATCTGAATATCGCCGAGCCGAAGGCGCTGATCGCCTTCGCCGGACCGCGCGTGATCGAACAGACCATCCGGCAGACGCTCCCCGAGGGCTTCCAGCGCTCCGAATTCCTCGTCGAGCACGGAATGGTCGACCTCATCACGCCGCGCGCGGAGATGAAGCCGGCGCTGTCGCGGTTCCTGCACATGTTCACGGGCAAACGCCGCGAAGCGGCTTCCTGATCCCGTGACCACCGCCGCCCTGCTCTGGCTCGATTCGCTCCAGGGCTCCGGAATTCGCCCCGGCCTCGGCCGCATACGGGCCCTCCTGCGCCAGCTCGGCCGTCCCGAGCGCGCCTGTCCGTCGATCATCGTTTCCGGTACGAACGGCAAGGGGTCGACATCGTCGATGCTCGCCTCGATCCTCAACGCCTCGGGGTACCGCACCGGACTCTACACATCACCGCATCTCGTGGAGTTGCGCGAGCGATGGACGATCGGCGGGGCGATGATCGACGACGAGGCTTTGTCAGACGCGATCGACCGGCTTCGTCTTGCTGCCGGCCGCGCGGGCATAGTCCCGACATACTTCGAAGCGCTGACACTCATTGCCTTCATCGCCTTTGCACAGGCGTGGTGCGATGTGGCCGTGCTCGAGGTGGGGATGGGAGGGCGCCTCGACGCCACGAATGTCGTCCGCCCGCTGGCCGCTCTCATCACTCCGGTCGGTCTCGACCACATGGAGTTCCTCGGCACAACGATCCGGAAGATCGCCGCGGAAAAGGCCGGCGTCATCCACCGCGGAGCGATCGTCCTGACGTCGAACGAAGACCCGGCGATTCTCGACGTGATCCGCCGTCGCGCTGCCAGGTTCGACAACCCGTTTCACGTCGTGACGGAGCGCCACGCCACGCCGCTGGCCGGTGCGTTTCAGGAGCGCAACGCGGCGCTGGCGGTCCGTGCGGCGCAGGAGTTGCGCCCGCTGCTGCCGAAAATCACGCCGGCGTCGATCGAGCGTGGCGTGACCACGACGCGCTGGCGCGGACGGCTGGAAAACATCGCGTTCGGCGGCAAGGAAATCTGGATCGACGGCGGCCATAACGCGCATGCGATCGCGGCGGTCGTGCCGTTCATCGCCGAGCGTGTTCCGCCTCCCCGCCTGCTCGTGTTCGGGATCATGAGTGACAAGGATGTCGCCGAGGTGACGTCCGCGCTTTTCCCGCTGTTCGACGCGATCATCGCTACGGAGCCGTACCCGCCCCGTTCCGCTCCCGCGGCACAGCTCGTCGAGATCGCGCGCGGCATGTCGATCGACGCCGTCGCCGAATCGGAGCCGAAGCGCGCAATCGCGCGCGCTCTGGCATCACGCGATCAATCGATCGTCATCGCCGGATCGCTCTACCTCGCCGGCGCGGCGATCGAGTTTCTCGATGCGCAGCGCGAGGAGAAGAGCAATGACCAGAAGTGACGAGAAGACCCACGCCACGACGACGGCCGTGCGATGCCGTCCAAAGCGAAGGGTGACCGTTCCGCTGCCGGGGAGGAGGACGCCCAGGCGGTCGAGATTGACCGGAGCGGTCTCGAGCTCGCGGTCGCCCATGCGCGCGGACCAGGCCCGAAACCACGACTGATCGACGGCGATGAGCGCGGGGCCGGAGGAGGCAACGTCGATCGTGATCGTCTGACCGTCGCGCGCGACACGCGTTACGCGCGCGCCCGGCGCGGACCGGAAGGCGTGCGGTGCCACGGCTGACGCGCCCGACTCGATCAGATTCACAGCATCTGTAATCGTCGGCGCCGCGATGGCCTCGGGGATCACTGCCGTTGGCGCGGTGGCCATGCGCAGCCAGGCGTGATTTCTAGTTGTGGCGAAACGTTCGGCGGCGATGCGGCTGAGGAGCGAGTGCATCCCGTCTCCCGACCGGTTCAGGACGTATTCGAATCCCGCGGCCGCGCCGAAGAGCGGCTCCAGGCGGCGGGCGCGTTCGCGGTAATTATCGCGATCGATGGACTGACCGCCGGGAATCGGAAGCGCGAATACCCGCCGCGGGGATTGTGGTGCAAGACGGTAGGGCCCGAACCAGTCGATCGGAACCGTCCAGAACATCCAGATCAGCAACGGCGCGAAGGTGACGATCGTCCAGATACGCGGCGTCTTCGATTCGCAGATGTACTCCGCCACCAGCACCACCAGCGCCGCGCACATCACCAGCGCAAATTTCTCCGGGAACCTGCCGGCGCGAAGCATGCTGATCGACTCGACCGCGGCACGCATGAGAGGGTTGAATGATCCCAGCGCGAAGAAGAGCATCAGCGCGGCAATGACGGTGTAACGCGACCGGCGGAAGAGCGCCGGAATGATGATCAACCCGATCATCAGCGTCGGAAAGAGGTGCGGCGCGTCGATACGAATGAACGGACCGGCCACGAGCTCCAGCAGCCGCCGCGGATCGAACGACGCGTTGAGCACTGTCTGGGCCGAGTAGCCGTGCGCGCGCTCGACCTCCGATGCAATTTCGCTGTATGCGATCAATTGCGGGGCGGCGACGACGATGGCAATGAGAAGGGAGACGATGGTCACGCGAAGACGCGGAGAGGCGGAGGGAGTCAACCCAGGCTCCACGTCTCCGCCTCTCCGCGTGAAAAGAATCAGAACGGCGATCGCCGTAGCGACGATGATCACCGGCTCTCCTGCCAGCGCGAGCAGTCCAAATGCCAGGCCGAGTTGCACCGCGTTCCGTCGCTCCGCGCCGAGAAACGAGAACGGTACGAGCGCAATGGCCGTGATGAGGTTGTAGAACGACAGCGCCGAGACGGCCGCGCCCGACAGCACCCACAACCACGCCGCGAACCGCGAGCCGGTCAACGCCCGCATCGCCAGCCAGCCGAGGATGAGGTGAAGCAGGAAGTGGAGGTTGAACGCCACGTGCGGCGGCAGCACCAGGTAGAGAAAATTGTCGGGATAGAACGTCAGAGTGTTCGGGTTGCCGGCCAGCGGCTGGCCGCCGCCGTCACCGAAGTTCCACCAAGGAATCTCTCCCGCGCGAAGTGTGGCCGCGGAGAGAACTTTGATCGGATAGTGGGTCGAGAAGTTGTCGCGGAAAAAGAAGAAACCAAGCGTCGCCGCGAGCACGCAGAAAACAGCGAGCAGGAGAAGAAAAAAGAGCCGCGGACGCACAGTCATCGCACCGCGATTATCAGGTAAGATCGCCGCATGACTACGACGATTCACGAGCGGCAGAGCGCCGCCACCGGCCATGAGTTCCTTCAGCGCGCGCTCGACGACGTCGATCCTCAGATCGCCGACGCCATCCGTCTCGAAACCGGCCGGCAGAACGACACCCTCGAGCTGATCGCCTCCGAGAATCACGTCTCCCGCGCCGTCCTCACGGCCATGGGCTCGGTCTTCACGAACAAATATGCCGAGGGATATCCGGGAAAGAGGTACTACGGCGGCTGCGGACCGACCGACATCGTCGAGACCATCGCCATCGAGCGCGCCAAGCAGCTCTTCGGCGCCGAGCACGCCAACGTCCAGCCGCACTCCGGCTCGCAGGCCAACATGGCCGTCTACTTCAGCGTTCTCAAGCCCGGCGACACCATCATGGGGATGGACCTCTCGCACGGCGGCCATCTCACGCACGGTCATCCGCTCTCCTACTCCGGCCGCGACTTCAACGTCGTCGCCTATCACGTGAGAAAAGACGATGAGCTGATCGACTACGACGAGATGGAGCGCCTCGCCGAGGAGCACAAACCGCGGCTCATCATCTGCGGGGCCTCGGCGTACTCGCGCCTCATCGACTTCCAACGGATCCGCGAGATCTGCGACAAGAGCGGCTCGCTGATGATGGCCGACATCGCCCACATCGCCGGTCTCGTCGCCGCCGGACTGCATCCCTCCCCCGTCCCTCACGCCGACTTCGTCACCACCACAACGCACAAAACGCTGCGCGGCCCGCGCGCCGGACTGGTGCTCTGCAAGGCGGAGCACGCCAAAGACCTCGACCGCTCACTCTTTCCCGGAATCCAAGGCGGACCGCTCGTGCACATCATCGCCGCCAAGGCCGTCGCCTTTCACGAAGCGCTGCAGCCAGAGTTCAAGGAGTACCAGGCCCAGATCATCCGCAACGCCCGGGCCATGGCCCAGGCGGTGGCCGGCGCCGGCTTCCGCATCGTCAGCGGCGGCACGGACAACCATCTCTTCATGACCGATGTCTTCTCCAAAGGGATCACCGGCAAGGATGGGCAGAACTTCCTGGAGGCGGCGAACATCACCGTCAACAAGAACACCATCCCCTTTGACACCCAGAAGCCGATGGTGGCCTCGGGGATCCGCATCGGCACCCCCGCTGTGACGACCCGCGGGCTGCGCGAGCCGGAGATGAACACGATCGCAGGCCTGATCGCCCGCGTTCTCGACGCCCGGGGTGATGCCGGCGTCATCGCACAAGTGAAGAAGGACGTGAAGGAGCTGTGCGATCGGTTCCCGATTTATTGAGGTTGCTGGGTTGCTACGTTGCTGAGTTGCTACGAAATGGCAGACTCAGTAACCCAGTAACCCAGCAACTCAGTAACCCATGAAAAAACACTTCCCCTACTACCCCATCTACATCGACATCGAGGATCGCGCGGTATTGATCGTCGGCGGCGGAGCCGTGTGCGCGCGCAAGGCCGAGACGATGATGCGCTACGGCGCGCGGGTGACGATCGTCAGTCCCGAGATCACCGAGGAGATCGCGGCGTGGGAGCAGGCTGGCGTGCTGGCGGTGCATCGCAAGATGTATATGGAGCCGGATCTCGAAGGCGCCTCGATCGTCATCGCCTCGACCGATGATCCCTGCGTGAACGCCCGCGTCGCGCGCGACTGCCGGCGGCGCCGCATTCCGGTGAACGTCGTCGACGTCACGCACCTGTGCGAGTTCATCGTCCCGGCCATCATCGAGAAGGGCTCGATCCAGATCGCCATCTCCACCGGCGGAAAATCGCCCGCCCTCGCCCGGACCCTGAAAGAGGACCTGCAGCGCACGATCGGACCGGAGTACGCCGAGGTCAACGACCTCCTAGGCACGCTGCGCAAGTCGGCCAAGAAAGTGCTCCCGACCGACATCGACCGCAAGCGCTTCTTCGACGGCATCATCGCCGCCGGCCTCCTCGACCTGCTGCGCGAAGGACGCCGCCGCGAAGCGTTCGAAGCCGTCGCCTGCGCCTGCGAGGCGGAAGGGGTGGACGTGAGCGATGAACTGCGCGCGCGGTTGAACGAGTGAGCGAAGAGGCGTAGCGCTGGCGGCCCTCGGCGGCCGACCGCCTACTTCGATTCCGCGAAGGGGATTGGGCAAGCGGGAAACCACCGGAAACCGAGCCACGAATCGATGATGCGCAACGAATCATCGTTGATGTGCAGCGAACGATCCTTGGCTGGGCATCGAAGGGTGCTTGGCTGCGCATCGAACGATCGTCGATGCGTAGCGAACGATCTTTGATGCGTAGCGAACGATCTTTGATGCGTAGCGAACGATCTTTGATGCGCAGCGAACGATCTTCGATGCGGCCAGGATGGCGTTGATCGCGATGCGGATCTGTTCGAAGTGGTCGAAGGCCACCGTGACATTCGTCTGGACAGCAGCAAAGGACATGGTTCTGGCCAGATCATTCGCCGTCCACGCCGAGACCCCGCTGCCCGAGGAGTCGATGGCGCGGACGCGGAAGCCGTAGGTCGTGATCGTATTCAGCGGTCGGGTAAGACTGTTCGACACGGTCGGCGCGTTGAGAGTGATCGGCGTCCAGACTCCGTGGTCGGGGCGCCCGCCAGAATTCATTTGTGTCCTGAGGAGTTAGTGTGAGCGCACAGATCGAAGGCCTGGGCACCCTGCTCCTTGCTCACTCCTAGTACTTAGTTGCGCAAATAGCTGATATATTTCTTGGGCGTGACTGGGTGAACTTCCGCCTTCGTCCATTCGAATGGTTCGGCGGTTTCGTTGTAGTTCCGAATGAAGACGTCGATCGCCCGTCGAGTCTCAGTAGGGGAAGTGAAACTGGCACCTTCCAGCGCTCCGCGTCCGAGAATACTGAACCAGCATTCGATTTGATTGAGCCAACTCGCGTGGGTGGGTGTGAAGTGGAGGTGGACGTTGGGGTGCTGTTTGATCCACCGATCGTGCTTTGGTTTGTGGGTTGAGAGATTGTCGAGGACGACGTGGATCTCCTGATCTGGGTAGAGGGCCACCACTTCGTTCATGAACGCGAGAAACTCTCGCCGTCGTCGACGCTGCGTGTGGGCTGCGTACACCGTACCTGTCAGCACATTGAGTGCACCGAAGAGCGTCGTTGTTCCATGGCGTTTGTATTCATGACTGACGCCACGGACAGGGGCTCCGTTGGAGAGTCGCAGGTAGCCCTGCGCACGCTTCAGCGCCTGAATTGATGGTTTCTCATCGACCGAGATAACTACCGCGTTTTCAGGAGGATTGAGATAGAGAGCCACGATCTCGGCTGCCTTGCGTGCAAACTCCGGGTTCGTGCTGATGCACCAGCTTCGGGTTCGTTGCAACTGGATCTTGTACTCACGCAACACGCGCCACACTTCGTGTTTGGACACGTCGCCAAGCACCTCAGCCACCAGCCGTCCATTCCAGCGCGCATAACCCTTCGGCGGCGGTTGATCGAGCGTTTCCAGGATCCGCTTGGCGGCATCGCCATACTGTGGCTTTGCACCGGGCCGCGCGGCATCCCGCAAGCCGACCAGACACAAGAGCGAGAATCGCAGACGCCACTTGCTGACCGTGCTCGGCCTCTCGCCGAACTTGCCCGCGATCGCCGTCGTACTCAGCCCGCAAAGCCGCCGCAAGAATGATTCGGGCTCTACGCGCATAGCGTTGTTCTACCGTCGAACCCTTCAGCCAACCCTCCAGCGTCGCGCGATCCTCCGAAGTAAGATGGATTTCAGCGGCTTTTCTCATGCCGCCACTTATATCATCAATTACTGCAACTCGGTACTAGTCAGGGCGCCACAGGCTTCGCAGTTCGATCCATGAATTGTACGACGTCACGACCTTCGCGTCTCGCCCAATCGATGGCAGTGTGTCCGTCATCGTCTCTGACGGATGGATTTGCTCCATAATCCAACAGCAGCTGTAAATAGGAGAGATCATCAAAAGCCGCCGCCCACATCAGGGCAGTCGCACCGCGACCGCCGCGTGCGTCCGGCTCAGCACCATTTTCAAGCAAGAGGTTCAATATCTGAAGCTTCTTCTCTCTGACAGCCTCGGTCAGTAGCGCAGCGGAATCGGAGCGGCAATCCACACCAGCTTTGAGGAGGAGCTGAACGGTTTCCAGATGACCATTGTGCACAGGCGCCAACAGGATCGATTCGCCGAGGGCGGGCCGGGCCTTTACACTAGCACCGGCGGCTAATAAGGTCCTGATAATCTCGTTTTCGCCAAGCGCGGACGCCGTTATTAGCGCGGTACTGCGGCCGTTATTGCGTTGGTCAATATTCGCACCGCGCGAGACAAGAAGTTGAACCAGTCCCAGATTCCCGGATACGACAGCAGCCTGCAGCAGTGGCCGACCATTGCAAGATGTATTCACAGGCAACCCCAAATTGAGTGCCGCACTCACGGGTAGTCGCCAACCCGCGTCGGCCACGCGAACCATGACGCAACGGCGGTCAAGATAAACGAGTGCGACAACAAGAATAAAACTGACAAAGAGAATTCGTATCCTGTTAGTCATTTCGAGAAGCCCGCCGGCAAGACGGCACTAGGTTGTTTGTAACCTTCTAAGCCGGCCCTATGGTCTTCGAGTCCAGTCGAGGCTATGGGACCAAACATCACAGTGAGAAAAGCAAGAATAGGATGCTGCTGGTACAGACAATAGTCCGTACATTGAAGATCTCTCGATGCGAAATACTTATTGAGCCGACTCGTTATGTGGTTTTGCGGCATAAACCCGAAAATACCTTCGCGACCGAGATCCTTCGCTGATGCTGGGGTCCAGCCTGTATTATAAGCGAGGCTGGCCTTCCACTGCACTCCCTCGTGCGGTTTCGACCAACCTATGTTGTGTTCCCAAACCGACAGCACTGTCCCCGTGCGCGTGTTCACAAGATAGACACCTTCATGTCTGAGTCTGTTTTCATCTTTCCAAACGACATCATAGTATCGATTCTCCTCAGTGGCCTCGGCTACCGCGTTCCACACATTATCAATCCAACCGCCTGAAGGGAATATGGAGAGCGCGACGACGCGGCCTGTAGGGTCATTGAACCGCAGCGCGTTGTTCCGCACGTACACGTAGCGATTCAAACTCTGCGGTACATGCGGATCTCCCAGCACCGGGTCCACCGATAGGAACCGGCCCAAACTCGGTCCGTAGTACCTAGCATGCATGTCATCGATCGCATGCCCCTCCTCCCCACCCATCCCACCCGCGTAGTCGCGTTCGTGTCCGGTGAACTTCATCGGATCTTCGCGGTCGAAGCCGCCGGCGACTTCCTGTGAGATTGGCGAGTGCTCGTCTCCGAACGGGTAGTAGTCGTGGTACGACACCAATTGACCGTTGTCGGAAGTGACCAAGCGCGGGGTGCCGAGGTGGTCGAGGTGGACGTGGCGGCGGCCGCCCATCTCCACCGGACGCTGCGAGCCGAGGAGCAGGCCGTCGCGCCAGACGAAGTCTTCCAGCCAGAGGGCGGGAGCGGACGGGTTTGTGGCCGAGCTCTTGTACTGGCGCAGCACCTTGCCACCCTCGTCGCGCACGCTCCAGGTCCACCAGCCGCCTCGTTGCACGCCGATCCTCTCGTCGCCAGGCGTGTAGATGTAGTACTCGAGCTTGGAGCTATCGCTGTTGTAGATCTTGCTCAGCGGCTGGCCGAGGGCGTCGTAGCTGAAGCCGTACGAATCGTCGGTCTTCAGCGCTCCCGCCTCGTTGTAGGTATAACCAGTGCCGATATAACGGTTCGTGGCCGTCTCAACCGCGGGGATGATCTGCGTCTGACCATTGTTTGTCTTGCCCGTCATGTTCCCGAAACCGTCGTAAGTGTACGTCTCGGAGGTCCCCTGGGTCGATGACCGCCTGAGTCGCTAGACGCCGTCGTAGAGATAGTTGTCGGTGCCGATGGAGACGATGTTGCCGGCACCGTCGTAGCCGTAGGTCCCTGAATCCCACGCCAGGCTGCCCAACGCGTGGGGAGTGAATCGCGCGGTCTGGGTCGCGGGACCAGGCCGCGGGTCCGAGGGAACACCGATGAGAGGTGTCTCGTCGTCCGAGGCGGTTCCTCCGACCCGCTCGACATAGCGGACCTTTGGATCGGCCTCCAGAGCGATGATCGCTCCGGGCGGGATGGTGACGACGAGTTGATCGCGATGCGGATCTGTTCGACGTGGTCGAAGGCCACCGTGACATTCGTCTGGACAGCAGCAAACGACATGGTGGTGGCCAGATCGTTCGCGGTCCAGGACGAAATGCCGCTGCCGGAGGTATCGATGGCGCGGACGCGGAAGACATACGTCGTGATCGTGTTCAATCGCAGATGCCGCGAGCCTCACCAGTCCAGCCGCACGGCCTGTCAGATCGATGTACTTGAGCGGGTTGTTAACTACCTGGACGTACCGACCCCGCATCAATCGTCAGGCCCAACACGATTCTAACCCACGCTAGTCTACCGTAACACTACGGGCGCCAGCGCTATAGTTTGCGAGGTTCGATTGGCAAAATCTTCTCGTCGCAATGCTCCGCAGTAGAACAAAGGCGAGCAAACGATCACGAGCACCACCTCTGATCGCTCGGCTGCGCCAATTGTAAGTCGGCCCCATTCGTCCGTGTGGCCTAGAATTACATAACCACGTCGTTCCTCTACGGCTGCAATCTCCGTGTTTGGCAGTTCTGTCCGATTGTCGGAGGCGCTGATCACGGTTATCGTGAGTGGCATAGCACGTTCAGACGAGGGTTGAGGACTACCAGAGGCACATCGGCTAAGTGTCAGGACAGTCGAAATCAACAGGACATATCGTATTGAAGTCATTCTTTCACCGGAATAATCGCCTGTATTAGCTTCTTCGCGTCAGCTTCGGACATATCAGTTCTTTCAGATGCCACTGCCTGCCCACGCCTCTCCGCAGGCCCTGTTGCACTTGTCGGTGAGTCGCCATTCTTGAGTGTCTCAGTTTTGCCAGCCTGAATGTCCAGAGCATGATAGAACTCGTGTGCAATCGTGGTTGCGCCCGACTTATCTGAATGCCATGCAGTTACTGCGTTCGGATCGATCGTCATGATTGCGCCGGTGGCGACATATGTACCTTTCCCCGTGGTCGCAGATAATTGAACGTGGCCATCCGGGGTAGTTTGCCCAAACGTTATTTCTGCTTTTCCCTTTGTTTGCTTGTCGAAAGCGACTTGGGCCGGCTTTGTTAACACTCCGGAGTCAATCCGAAGCTTGAACGAATGATCGTTGGAAATTTTGAGAATATCCGCTCGACCACTCGGACGCATTGCCATGCGAGTGAGGTAAGAAGTAATCGCTGCGACGTTCGCTGCGCCGGCGATCTCAATATCTTGTCCATCTGGGTCAATATATTTGATCGGATTACCTCTTGCATATGAATACCGATTCCACGATTGCGGCAGTTCCACGCGCCAGGAACGAGCCGTATCGAGTGACAAAAACCGCCCGACTGTCGTGCTGTAATACCGTGCATGCATGTAGTCAATGCCATGCCCATCCTCCCCACCCATCCCGCCAGCGTAGTCGCGTTCGTGCCCGGTGAACTTCATCGGATCTTCGCGGTCGAAGCCGCCGGCGACTTCCTGTGAGACGGGTGAGTGCTCGTCGCCGAAGGGGTAATAGTCGTGGTACGACACCATCTGACCGTTGTCGGAAGTGACCAGGCGCGGGGTGCCGAGGTGGTCGAGGTGGACGTGGCGGCGGCCGCCCATCTCCACCGGACGCTGCGAGCCGAGGAGCAGGCCGTCGCGCCAGACGAAATCCTCCAGCCAGAGCGCGGGGGCGGAGGGGTTCGTGGCTGAGCTCTTGTACTGGCGCAGGACCTTGCCACCCTCGTCGCGGACGCTCCAGGTCCACCAGCCGCCTCGTTGCACGCCGATCCGTTCGTCGCCCGGGGTGTAGATGTAGTACTCGAGCTTGGAGTTATCGTTGTTGTAGATCTTGCTCAGCGGCTGTCCGAGGGCGTCGTAGCTGAAGCCGTACGAGCCGTCGGTCTTCACCGCTCCCGCCTCGTTGTAGCTGTATCCAGTGCCGATATAGCGGTTCGTGGCCGTCTCAACGGAGGGGATGATCTGCGTCTGACCATTGTTCGTCTTGCCGGTCATGTTCCCGAAACCGTCGTAAGTGTACGTCTCGGCCGTCGCCTTGGTCGACGACTGTTTGAGTCGCTGAGCGCCGTCGTAGAGATAGTTGTCGGTCCCGATGGAGACGATGTTGCCCGCGCTATCGTAGCCGTAGGTTCCTGAGTCCCACGCCAGACTGCCCAACGCGTGCGGAATGAATCGCGCGGCGGGGCTCGATGGACCAGCCTGCGGGTCGGAGGGGACGCCGATGAGGGGCGCCTCGTCGTCAGACGGTGTTCCTCCGACCCGCTCGACATAGCGGACCTTTGGATCGGCCTCCAGAGCGATGATCGCTCCGGGCGGGATGGTGACGACGAGTTGGTCGTCCTGCTGGAACTCGATTTTCCCGCCGAGGCTGGCCACGTCGGGGACGGCACCCGAACGCTGTCTCAGGACGACGATGTAGCGCTGGACCTGCTCCTCGGCATGGAGGGGAAGGGCCATCAAGACCGAGCTGACGATGGCGGCGAGAAGAATGTATGCGATCGTTTTCATGATCTTCTCCCTGCCTATTGCGCCCGCTGCTGAAGTTGGGTGATATGCAGCGCCTTGATCGGAGTCGGCGAGGTGAGACTGCCCGTGTAGGCGGCCGTTGCAACCTGTACGCTGCCGAGGGCTGCGTCCATGGCGCTGCGCAGGGCTCGAATGTGGGCCGCGTAGATGAGTGCGTTATGGTCAGGAACGGGTACGCCCGGAAAACCGGCGTTGTCCAGAATCTGCCGCCAGGTCAGGGCTGCGCCGTTTTGCGCGGCAAGGATGGCGTTGATTGCGATGCGGATCTGTTCGAAGTGGTCGAAGGCCACCGTGACATTCGTCTGGATAGCGGCAAACGACATGGTGGTAGCGAGATCGTTCGCGGTCCAGGACGAAATGCCGCTTCCGGAGGTGTCGATGGCGCGGACGCGGAAGACATACGTCGTGATCGTGTTCAGGGGCGGACTAAAACTGAACGAGATCGTGGGCGCGTTGAGAGTGAACGTCGTCCAAACGCCGTGATCGAGGCGCTGAAGCTCATAGTGGTCCGCGCCCGAGGACGCTCCCCAACTGGCAATGACCACGTTCTGCGCGGCAGAGTAGGTTGCCGTCAGCGGGCCGGGTGTTGGAGGCGTGACGGTTACGATCGCGGTGTTGCTGTTCCCACTTCCATTTCCGCTCGTCACCCGTACCCAGTAGTGAGTCGTCTGAGTAGGAGACACCGTCAGGGATGGGGAATTCGTGCCGGTCGGAGTGGTCGTAACACCGGAGTCACCGACATACCACTGGTAGGTAAACGGTTGGCATCCGGACGGCGTTGCCGTCAAGGTGATGGGCGTGTTGGAAAAGTTCGAGGTCTGCGGACTGACAGTGGCCGTCGGGCTGCTGCATGTCGATACCTGAGTTGACGCCTCGCCCTTGCCGCAACTGTTGATCAGACGAGCGGTATAGGTTCCATTCGACGCTGCCGCGGTGCAGCAAACGGACCCGGCCTCACCAGAGATCAACGCGCCGTTGAAGAGCCACTGCCAAGTGAGCGGGGTTGAGGGTGTATTGAGGACCGTTGCCTGAAGATTGGGCGATCCGGACGTTACCTGCTGGGTTGCAGGAAGACTGATCTGGGGACTGACGCATGGATCGTAGGTATTGAACTGGATCCGAGCTGGCCGCGGCAGTTTGTTTGGATCGACAGCGATCGCGTCGGTTACCGGCGCCGTCCCGGCATGCGCGATCCCGGTCACCATGCCATTCAGGTCGTACGTGACGGCAGTCGTGAAATTGGGGATCGTACGGAGCAGTCCGTTTTGATAGGTGGGAAGTACGGACGAGATCATCGAGGCCGAAGTGGCGCAGTTGCCATTGGGACACGTTGGGTAGTTGATCGTGGATAAGAGGCCGGAATCGTTGTACGCGTAGGACTGCGCGTACTTCTGTACGGTGCCACTCGATCCGGTTACCTCGGTGGTCTTGTCCGTGAGACGGCCCGCGCTATCAGCGTACTTGTACGTTTCCTTGACGTCGATCGTACCAAGCGGCGACGGAAGGTAGTTCTTTCGGGTCGCGGTCTCGAGCTTGCCCTGTTTAGAATTCGTGCCGTCGTTTCCTGTTGCGAAGAAGAATTGCTTGACGGGCTGTATCAGATCCTGCGCGGGATTGGGAGGATCGATCCGGTTGAGAAGCTGATATACGGTCTTCAACCGTTCAAGGGAATCGTATTCGTATCTCAGATCGAACGGCGAGAGGGAGGAGCCGGCCAGCTTCCGACCGGCATGTCCACGGCTGTCGAAGCTTTTATAAAAGGTCGTCCCGTTCTCCGGATGCTGCTCGCTGGTCAGGAAGCCTCGGCCGTCGTAGAAGAACGCCCGTGTCTGCTGCTTCGCTGTGACCGGATCGGTCATGGTCACGCTGACGAGCCTGTTCGCGGGATCGTAACCGTAGGAGGCGGTGCTGATCCCATCCGGTTCCTCGACTTTGATCAGTCTTCCGGCGCGATCGTAGCTCTCGGCGGTCGTCGCCAACGCCTGGCTGACGGATCCTCCCGTAAGGGTCTCCCCAACGCTGACGGTGCGCTCGACTCTGCGAACTCCGAAATAGGTCATCTTCGTCGCGGTCGCGAACGTCTGATCGGGCGCCGTAATCGTCTTCGCCCGTCCGAACGGGTCGAAGTCTGAGAAGACAGTGAAATGCGATGGTGTGGCTTCCCATTGAGAGACGCGCTCGGTCCAGCCGGATCCCGTGTACCTGGTCTGCCGCCGCGCCGTACCTGAGGGCATCAGCCGCTGTTCCTCGGAAACGCGCCCGAGTCCGTCGAAAAGGGTGGTACTCCGGCTCGTGCCGGCCTCGAGTGAAGCCTGCTCCAGCACGACCGTTGCGGGGGACGTTCCCGTTGCCTCTGTATACCGATGAGAATGGAAATGAGTTCCCGGTGTCCTGCGATCAGGTTCTTCGTCGCTTATGAATGATCCAGAGCGCTAGCGTCGGAAGATAGAACAGCACGATGTACACCGGTACGGAGAATCGTAGATGATACCAAAGTAGCTGCTGCATGGTGCAGAAGTCGCACCATGTTGAGCCGCCTCCGTTGTCAAAGAACATATCCATACCTCTAATTGGATCAGTGAAGTGACCGACCAGAGCAACTGGATAGTTCAACGTATAGCACACCACTTTCTGGAGAGCTACATACTTCCCAAAGGCACTCGGAAAGCCGCACGCATACCATGTCATTCCGCTGAACAACGTCGCGTATGCGAGGCGATGCAGAAAACCAATTAAATATTGCAGAGTTCGTCGCATGGCTATGGGAACAAGGGCGCATCATTGCTGTACAACACGTCTCCGGCTGTGTGATAGAACATCCGCAGGTCGTTTGGCGCCGCGCCGAGAACGTTGATTCTCCAGCGGTTCTCAAAGAGCATCGAATATCCTTCGTGCGCCGTCCAAGGAGTGCGTGTGGCTTCACCACCCAGCCGCGCGTCGAGAGCGTCGCGAATGCCGGGAATCAGGCTTCCTACTGCGTGTCCTAGCTCATGAGCGAGGGCTTCCGCAGCGCTTTGGGTTATCATTCCTCGATTGCGGGCAGGGAATGCACCGAGGTTGATGCCTATCTCGCCGCCAGCGGTCAAATTGCCGCCGAGTTTGGCCGGATCAAAATACGAGCCACCAGCCTCGGCAGTCTTCGCAGACGCTCCTGTTACCAAACTAAAGGTCGCGCCAACAGAGACGAGATAATTTGTTGCTCTTCCCATCATGCCAAACTTTGCAGCGAACGCCTTGCCACTGATTCCATTGAAGCCGATGATGCCGTTCTTGCCGATCTGCAGGTACTTCGCGGCTTCTTGTGCCTGATTCCCAAGCGTCGAGAGATATAAGTTGTACTGTTCGGTGCAAGCCCAACTGTCCTTCCGTTCGGCGCAACCCGAGAGCTGCAATAACCGTCCGTCTGGATCGATGCTTGTCATTGGATTGTTCCCAACATACGCGTAACGATTCCAGATCTGCGGAGACCGCATCGCCGCTTTTGGGATCACCGGATCCACGGATAAGAATCGTGCCAACGTCCCCATTTCGTACCTGGCATGCATCGCGTCGAGAGTCAGGGGTCCACCTGGGAGAACATCGCGTTCGTGTCCGGTGAATTTCAGCAGTTCTGTGTTCGACTCTTTCGGAGTCAGGTCCAGTTCCGCGCCGAACGCGTAGTAGGCATGGATTCCGACGACGGCTCCTGTGCCACTCGTCACCACCCTGGGCGTGCCGAGGTGGTCGAGATGGTAGTGCTGGACGACGGTTGTACTCGATCCTGGCGTGATCGGAGCGGCCGAGGCCAGCAGGAGGCCATCGCGAAAGACGTAGTCTTTAACCCATTGAAGGTTGCCAGTGGCAAGCCCGTTGGTCTCCATGCTGGTGTATTCGCGCAGGACTTTGTTGTCGAGACCACGGAGCGTCCAGGTCCAGGTCACTCCGTTCTTCGTGGCGATTCGTTCGTCGTCGGCCGTGTAGATGAACTCGCGGTCGTCGCTGGCGATGGCGCGTGCCAGGCTTCCGGCGCCGTCGTAGGTGTAGGTGGCCGAATAGGTTGTGTTGCCGGCCGTGGCCTGAATGATGTGGAGGTTGCCGGCCTCGTCGTATTGGGCGCCGTTGCTGGTGATGTGGTTGGTTATCTGGCTGATGGTGAGGGCGATCTCGCAGCCGCCGACGCAGCCAACGGAGTGGTCGTCCCGGCTGACATCGGTGCGGTTGCCGAACGGATCGTAGGTGTAGGTCTGCCGGCTGGGAACGCCGCTGCGTTGCACGTCGGCGGTCCCGGTCACCAACCGGCCGAGAGCATCGTAGGTGTAGGCATCGGCACCGATGAATTTGATGTTTCCCATGCCATCGTATTGATACAGCCCCGAGCACCAG
>WNFG01000794.1_pt1 | contig 26169 bp, 17 predicted proteins | sample 5400431 | NCBI WGS metagenome assembly WNFG01 (sample SAMN13153346, study PRJNA577476) | soil metagenome | isolation source: 120 cm saprolite under Douglas fir tree site 2 hole 3 replicate 2 | place: USA:California | collected 2015-04-18 | reverse complement strand
CCATCGGCCCGTATCTTTGCTCCACGCTTCCTTCAGACCCCACCTCACGGTGACGCCCTTGCGCTTCGCTACCCTTCACCTCCATCAGGTTGGGACGGGACTTTAACCCGCTAGCTGCCGAACATGCACGGCGTACAAGCGATACCGCCGGAAGGGCAGGTGCCTTCCGGCGGCAGGTTGGTTGAAGACAATGATGGCCGGACTAGAACGAGTATCGCGCACCGACCTGCATCACTCGGAACTGCCCCTGGATATGGGTGAAGTTTGACCAGTTCCTCGGGGGATTCAGGCGTCGGAGTGCCGGATCGCGTTGTACGCCAATGCCCGAGCGGCTAAGGTCAATCAAGCCAAAACTCTGATGGTTGGCGACGTTAAACACATCCCAGCGGAGCTGCAGCTTATGCTTCTCGCTCCAAGGCATGTTGAAAGTCTTCCCCAGCCCAAGATCTACGTTCGTGTATCCCGGATAGCGCAGGTAATTCCGCGGGCCAGTTTCCCCGGGGTAAGCGTTACGGAAATTCTGGTAAATCGCTTTGATATCGCAACCGGCGCCGCCGAAGAGTTTTGGTGCACCAGTACCACCGGAGCTCGTTGGGGTTCCAATACGCGTCGGGCAAGTGTTGACCGGGTTTATGGGAGTTACCTTGGCCTGGACGTTCCAGTTGGTTGCCCAGCGAGTGTCGTCGAAAGGCGATCCAACCGGCAGTCCGGTGTTCCAGCGGAAGATGCCGGAGAGTTGCCATCCCCCAAGGACCGCCTGCACCGCCCGGTTGTCGGTGTTCATGAGGGTTCTGCCCTTGCCAAACGGCATCTGCCACACCGCAGAAACATTGATGAGGTGCCGGATGTCGAAGTCGGAGTTGCCGTAGTTGCTGCGCTGGCGAATCGGATTTTCGATAAACGGTCCGCTATTGTTTGCACTGCCGAAGCCAAAGTCCGATTGCAAACCGGAAGAATCATCCAGCGAATGGGAGAAGCTGTAATTGAGGTCCAGAGTCAAGCTGCTGAGGCGTTGTCGCACCGAAACCGTCAGAGCGTTGTAGTTGGAATTTCCAATCGTGCTCCACGCGGCCAGCGCACCATATTGTGGCTGCATGAACCGCGTGGGTAACCCAGCATCGAAAAGTGCTATATCAACTTGAGCTTGCGCATCTGTCCAGTCATTGCCACCAAAAAACGCAAATGGGTTGCTGTTGCCGGGCACCCCCCGGCTTTGCAAACCATAGAACACCTGCGTGGGCGTCCAGTTTGAAGGAAAGCCGGCCTTGATGTTTGGATCATTATTGAAGAGCTCCACCAAATTGGCGGGAAATAGGTTATCGAAGAACGGAATGGATGCGATTTGGCTGGTCTTCACGTTTTGCTGACGCTGCTTTTCCAGGATCGTTCCTGCCGTGTACCAATCCATCCCGCTCCTCGGATCAACAACGTTATTGAAGGCCATGGCGTCCCGGCGGGCCAGCAGACTGCGTGCCATCCGTCCGACGTAGGAGACGGATAGCGTAGTGCCTGCACGCATTTGCCGCTCGTAGGTCAGATTCCAAACGTATTCGGTGGGCGCATGCAGATTCGAATCCACGCCCGTCTCGATGCGCTCTCCCTCATCGATCGGCTGCGACAGTGGGAATTTCAGACCGGCTGGAATCACGACCTTTGGCAGTGAACGTACGTTTTGGTTAAAACCAGTAAACAATGGGGCTAAAGGTGCTGGGCTACCTGCAACCGTATCGTAGGTGTTCGCTGGGGTCGTGTAATTCGACGTGAACCCGAGTGTGTTGTTCAAATCCCAGTCCACTGCTAGGGCTTGACCATAATAATCGTTTGTAATAGCGAAGCCGCCGCGCAGGACGGACTTGCCGCTATCGCCAAATAAGGAGTGCAGAAGCCCCTGGGAGTAGTTGGGAGACCAAGCCAGGGAGATCCGCGGCTGGAAGTTGTTCTTGTCCCAGTCGTACATCGGCTTACCGCCATTGGCCGGGCCGGAACGGTTGATGACAACCGGGGCGATGAAATTACTGCCCTGAGCCGCTGCGGCTAGGCGAAGTTGAAAATATGTCCCCAAAGGCACCGTGGGCTGCACTTCAAACCCCTGCTTCTCGTACACGGGACGCTCCAAGCTGTAACGAAGCCCCAATGTAAGCGTGAGGTGGGGACGAATCTTCCAGGAGTCCTGGAAGTATTCATCGTAAGCCTGTGTAGCAAAGTTCCGCGTAGTGGGCACCCCTGGAGCCGACAAACTACCATCCTTGCCAAAGGTAAAATCGGCGGTATATTGCGAGAACCGCCCGATAATAGCCGTGGCCGCATTTTGCACTTCCGAGATGGAGTTCAGCGCTTGCCCGGCAATCGTGTTGCCGGGTAGACCGTTTGCGTCCAAGTAGCTTTGAAACTGGTTCGAAACATGGTCGCCGGCACCGAAATAGAACGATGGGTTCGTGACCGCGTTGTCAAAGGCATTAGCGAAGCTCACGCGGCTGTTGGTAATTAACCGGACGTTGGCTCCAAATTGAAACGTGTGCTTTCCATGGATCCACGAAAGATCATCCGTGATGTTGTGGACGGGGGTGATACGAGTGAGAGTATGTGATCGGCTATTGGGTTGGAACACGAAGCGAAAGCTGATGTCATTCCCATTGCTGTCCCCGCCATTCGTGAATGCCTGGCGCGTATAGCCATACCGCGCGCTGTTCACCCACCTGCTTCCGATAGCCCAAGTGTGTCCGACAGACAATCCTCGCGGATGGTTCCACACTCCCGGGGAAGGCGTATCGGGCAGATACTGAGCAGTTAACTGGGTATCATTGATATAATTTACGCGGACGAAAAAATTTTGGTTGCTGTTCAATGTATAGTCAAGCCGCGCGATGTGTGAGTTTAGTTTTATGGGCGTGGGAGCGTTGAATCGGAACCCACTCGTATTCAACTGGTCGCCTACCGTCGTGTCGTTTGCGGGATACTTAGCGGCGGCTGCAGCCAGAGCACTCAGCGCAGCCGAGTTGATGCCGGTATCCTGGTACGCTTGCTGATTCTGAGTCAGGTCCAACGAGGCTTGCGGCGTGGTCTTGCAGGCAGAATCTGGGCAGTATGTATAGTTAATAATTCCTTTCCCCAAACTAGGCAGGGGAACAGTTCTGGTCACACCTAGCGACTTGGCCTCACGGCGACCTTCGTAACTGTAGAAGAAAAACAGCTTGTCCTTTAAGATCGGCCCACCGAGCGCCCCTCCAAATGAGTTCCGAACCAATGACGTGCGGGGAGTCCCCGAGGCGTTGCTGAACCAGTTGTTCGCCTCGAAAAGCTTGCCCCGGTAGAATTCAAAAGCTGCCCCGTGCCAGGAGTTCGAGCCTGATTTGGTGACCAGATTGATTTGCGCACCGGCTGAACGGCCTTGATTCGCGTTACCGTTCGCCGTGGTCACGCGGAACTCCTCGATCGCCTCCGAGTTGAGCCGCAGCACCGGACCGTCTGTGATATTGTCGCTCGTGAGCGAGCCGATGATTGGACCGTCGGCCCCTGTCCCTGCGGCTAGAGCGGCATTGCCGGTTTGCGCGTTGTTGATATCCACGCCGTCCAGCGTAACGTTCGACTGATCGGCTCGCGCCCCGGTCACGTAGCCTTCTTGAGTCGCGCCGGGCTGCAGGCTGAGCAAAACGCCCAGACTGCGGCCTTCCAATGGAAGCTGCGCAATCTGACTCGAGTCGAAGACGTTTCCGAGCGAGGCATCCTGCGTGTTAATCAGGGCGTCTTGAAGGCCCGCCCTCACCTCAACCACTTGGCTCATGGGCCCTACTGTCAATTGCACGTTGGTCTCGGTTGGTTTGCCGATTAGCGCTCGTACATTGTCGACGACCGTCTTGCTGAATCCCTTAGCCTCCACCTCAAGGCGGTAATTGCCGGGCGCAATCAAGTCAAAAATATATGCACCGGTGTTCGTTGCCTCCACAGTGCGCGTGGCGTTGGTCGCGACGTTTGTGAGCGTGACCTTTGCTCCGGGCACTGCCTTACCTTGCTGGTCGGTGACGGCTCCACCTATAGCAGAGGTTCCCGTTTGCGCCCACACGCTCATGGCTGATAAGAGAAAAATTGCGAGGCAAACCAAAACATTGCGCTTCATGGAAGACGGATTCATAGACTGTTCCTTTCGCGCACCGTCATTGAATTTTGAATCTGACTTACGTTGGAATGCGGGCCACACAAAAACTGCGGCAAATTGCCGTAAAGAGAAATCAGACCAGAATGTAAATTTACCCCGGGCAACCTTAACCACCGCTCGACCTGATCTACCGTTGAGGTAGCTTTTAGAACAGGTCGCCCCCGAATGTCAAGGCAAGTTATTTCGATTTAAGCTTGGGTTTTTCTGAACATAAATCTACGGCGAGGCTGGCCGCGGTATTGACGTGGTCGGACTTCAAAGCGGTGGTGCCATCCCTGGGAACGCCGGTACCTTACATGGATTCGTCAGGGATTGCGTGGGCGGACTGTCGAGAATGCGAGCTGCGATACGCTCGACGCGATGCGGATCTTTTTCATCCTCCTCTGCCGCCAGTTGGTCCTCGGGAGCGGCGCAGCCGGGGAGCTCGAGCCGGACAAGACGTCCCGGCGGGACGTTTTTCTGATCACTATCGATAACCTTGCGCGCGGACCACGTTCATTGGTATGGGTACGGCCGCGCACAAACTGCTTCATTCGATCCATTGGCAAGGCGACGCTGCTTGCCCGCGATGGAGGAAGGTGCCCCCTATTTTTTGCAAGTGTTGATTCTAAAGAGGGTTACGGTTGCTCCAAAATTGTGCAAGTTCGAGGCCGATGGTGAGAGAGGCGCAGCGCGAAATTATACCTACAAGATATAGTACCATAGAGATATCAGTTTGGCAAGAGGAATCTGCAAGACTGTGAGTCCATCGAGTAGCGACGACACAATCACCCGAGGTGCAGGAGTTTTGCTTCGGTAATGGCGGGAATCGCGCGGATTGGATCGAGAATCGCACTTGATACCTTGCCGTCTATGCGGACGAGAGAAACAGCGTCGGCGCCGCGTTGCGCCTCGCGACGGCCGAGGGCGAAGGTAGCGATGTTGACTCCTAGCTTGCCCAAAGTCGTGCCAATCTGACCGATGACTCCGGGCTCGTCGCGGTTTCTCAGATAGAGGATGTTGCCCTCCAGCTGGGCCTCCAACGGAATTCCTTCAATTTGGAGGACCCTTGGTGAGCCATCGTGCAGGACCGTGCCTTCCGCCGTAAAGCCCTTCGCGGACCCGCTCTTTTCCGGCAGAGAGGAAACCTCCAACGTATGAGGGAATCCGTGCTCGCGTCTGCGCGTCTCTTCTTCAACGGTCAAGCCTCTGGCCGCGGCCACAGCCGGGGCGTTTACGATGTTCACCTTTTCATCCAACACCGCATTGAGGACGCCGGCCAGCACCGCGCTGCGCAGCAGATGCGTGCCCACCTCGGCCACTTCCCCTGCGTAGCGAATGCGGATGCGCGACGGCCGTGTCTCCGCCGCCTGCGAGACCAGCGACCCGAGGCGCTCGGCCAACTCAAGATACGGCCGCACGCGCCGGTACTGATCGGCTGAAAGCGCGGGCAAGTTCACCGCGTTTCGAATGATCCCATCCGCAAGGTAGTCCTTGATCTGCACCGCCACTTGCGTGCCGACTTCTTCCTGAGCCTCGGCAGTAGAGCCCGCGACGTGCGGCGTGGCAATGAAATTCGAAAGTCCAATGAGCGGCGAGTTTTTCGGCGGCTCTTCGGCAAATACGTCTACGGCGGCGCCCGCAAGCTGCCCGCTTTTCAACGCCGCGGCAAGGGCAGCTTCGTCGATCAGCTCTCCACGCGCGGCGTTGATTACGCGCGCACCCTTTTTCATTTTCGCGATGGTCGCAGAGTTGATGAGGTTCTGCGTGGCGGGACTCAGCGCGGTGTGCAATGAAACAAAATCGCTCTCCGCCAGCAAGATATCCAGCGGCACCAGCTCCACGGACACTTCGCGTGCCGCCGCTTCGCTGATGAACGGGTCGTACGCCAGCACGCGCATATCAAACGCTCCCGCGCGCACCGCCACCTCGCTGCCAATTCTTCCGAGGCCGATCAGGCCGAGCGTCTTGCCGCGCACTTCCGTTCCGGCAGCAGTAGATTTTTCCCAGCGGCCTTCATGAATGGCCTTGTCGAGCCGCGGCACCTGCCTCGCCAATGCCAGAAGCAGGGCAAAGGTGTGCTCGGCTACGCTCACGGCATTCCCGCCGGGCGTGCTCATCACCAGTACGCCGCGTTTGGTGGCGGCTTCCAGGTCAATATTGTCCACGCCCACGCCGGCGCGCCCCACGGCCCGCAATTTGGGCGCAAGCTCCATTAATTCGGCCGTCACTTTCGTGGCGCTGCGGACGATCAGGGCATCCGCGTCTGCGATCTGCGCGTTCAAATTGTCTTTCGTCGTGAGGACCACGTTCCAGCCGGGCTGCTCCTTCAGCAACTGCACTCCGCGCTCGCTGATCTTGTCCGCTACGATGACTTTCATGAGTCTCTTGTATTCTCCAGGGGGTTTTCTCCGCAAACCAGAAGTGAACAACGTTAGCGACCCCGCATGGCGCTGTCAAATCGGACCCTGAGCCGAACGGCAGGTTCACTTTATTCCACTTCCCCTGTGCAAGCTGCCTTCCCAACTTTGCGGGACAGCCTTATCTCAGCCCTCTGGATTCTTACGTCTGCTATATTCTTCTAAGCGAGGGACTGCGATGAGTCTTGCCGAGAAAATTCAGAAGGATCTGGTCGACGCTATGCGCGCGAAAGACGAACTGCGCCTCAGCGTTCTGCGGGGAATCAAAGCCGCCATCAAGCACCGGGAGGTTGAAAAGATCCGCACGCTGGACGAAACGGAATCCATTCAGATCCTGCAAACGCTGGTGAAGCAGCGCAAAGAATCCATCGAGCAATTCACCAAAGGCAACCGGCCGGAACTGGCCGAAAAGGAAACCAAGGAACTCGCCATCATCGAGTCCTATCTTCCTGCGGGCGCGAGCGAAGCGGAGATGAATGGCGCCATCACCAAAGCCATTTCCGAGACCGGCGCGAATTCCATCAAGCAGATGGGCGCGGTCGTGAAGGCTGCGAAAGCGGCTCTCGAGGGCAAGTCCATCGACGGCAAGACACTCAGCGATCTGGTGCGCGACCGCCTTTCGAAACTTGGCTAAATTTCGCGGAACGTTTTCCCTTTTCGTCCGGATTCATCGTCTTCTGATTTCACTATGCCGCTCCCGGAAACCATCGCGGTGCGCTTCACGGAAGAGGACGCCGGCTACGTGACCGTTCGTCCTGTGGTTCGACAGGTATTTCGCCTGGCCGAACTCGTGGATATGGTTTTGAGCATCACGGGAAAAAATGAATTGCGCGTGCAGCAGATCTTTCGTGCCGGGACGGTCGTGTACAACGGTTTTCGGTATTCGTGGGAGGGCTTCGCCTCCCTGGCCGACGAACTTGCGGTTCTTCTGGCGCCTTTCCCGGATGATGATCCTTCACGCACCTTCACTGCCGGTGCGGTGACGGCGGTGACCCTCGAAATCGGCGGCGGCACACAGCGCAGCCTGATTGCCATCACGCGTCAGGAAGCCTCCATAAGGCGTTTGTTCCAAAAACGGAGCCCCTGGGAAATCTTGCTCGGCGCTGGGCGAGAATCATCGCCACGCTACGAGAAATATTCGCACGCCCAGCGCGGCGACGTTTACCGGCTGCATCTTTCCGCGGAAGCAGCCCTGGCCCTTCGAAAAGAATTGCTGGATTCCGCGCCGCGCATCCTGCGGAAAAAATTTGCGGGCGTGCAGCCCCCCGCCGCGCTTTCATTTCTCATCCCCCGGGGGCATGCTGTTGGCGCTGGGTCTCGCTCCTAGATTGGAAATCTCGATGACTCTTACTACCGATGCCGGCGCCCGCAACACTTACGCGCTGGCGGTGCTCCGCATTGCCGTCGGAATTTTCTTTTTGATTTTCGGTCAGTACAAAGTCTTCGGCACAGAATTCACTCTTCACGGCGGATTCCAGTTCTGGATCAACAAGTTTCTCGAGGGAGGGGTTTATCCCTTCATGGCGCCGGTGCTCCGCGGATTTGTGCTGCCGCACGCCACGGCGTTCGCTTTCCTCACGGCATATGGTGAACTTGCCATCGGGTTGGGGCTGGTGATCGGCTTTTGGGTCAGGCCGGCGAGCGTCGCTGGACTGCTCTTGATGCTGGCATTGCTCTTTTCGTCGGACTATCCGGGTTCGCACTCTGCCTTTTGGCAATATTTTGGCGCGAGCCTCAGCCATTCGGTGTTCGCGCTCTGTTTCGTTGCGTTTCTGGTGGGCCGCGCCGACGCTGTTTGGTCAGTCAGGTCCGGTGCGAAAAAAGTCAGCATAACGCCAGCCAATTTCAATTTAGTTGGCCACGGGCTTTAACACGGCGGTATTCCGCTCGTCGCCCGCGATGAGGCGGTAGAGCTTCTTCAATTCTTCGACCTTGTTCAGAGGCACGCTTAGCTCTTTGACTTCAAACGTCCGGGTGTACTTCAGCGTGTTTCCGTTTACTTCCGTCTTGCTGTGATAGCTCGCAAAACTATAGTCCGCGTTCACCGGCGGCGGCAAATCGTCCACCTCGTAACCCGCCGGCAGGGTGATTTCAAACGTGTCCGTATCTCGCGACGGTCCCTCGAATTCCACCGGATATTTTCGTTGTTCCTTGGTCTCCAGCACGTCGCTCGATTTATTGCCAACGACACGTGGCCGAACTAGGAGAAGATCGCCCGCAGTCTTCGCATAATTCTGCGCTATTACCGAGTAGTTATATATGAAAGGCAGGTCCGTCGCCTGCAAGTTGCCGACGGTTGCCTTCATGATTTGAAAGGTCCCCAGTGAGCGAGAAAGGAGAGTCTCGATAGGCTTGATCCTGTCCGCATCTTTTGTCACTGCGCGCAGCGCCCATCGTTGGGAGGAGGCATGATCGCCTAAGCGAACTTCCCGTACATCACCGCTGAGCGTCCCGGTTGCGCTCAAATTGAGTTTGGCGCTCCTTTGAATTCCGTTCATCGCCGGGGGCAGCTCCGGAAGCCGGAGCACATCGCCGCCGTCTGGCGTCACCAGCAGAGCGTAGTTTGCTTGCAACTCGCCGCGTAAGCGCCCAAACGGCATCATGTCATCAGTCGGATCAAAGAAGAGCAGGTTTCCTAGCTTGGGATGCTGAAAGGTGGCAACAAGCGAGACATCTTCGATGCGATCCGGCAGGCGAATCGCAAGGATCGCGTGGTTAAAGATTCCCAGGCGCGGCGGTACCTTGGGCCCGACGACCCCGCGGGTGGTATGAATTGCCACATGATATGAGTCGACCCCAATCTCGTGCAGCATGGAAGCGAGAAGCGCTGACTTGTCTTTGCAATCTCCGTAGCGATGAACGTACACATCGGATGCTAGGTGAGGTTGCCATCCTCCAATCCCCAACTCGATTGCGACGTAGCGAATATCATTCTGCGTAAAGCGCGCCAGGGCGCGCATCTGCTCGAGTTTACTGGTGGAGTTCTTTGTGAGCTCGGCGACTTTCTGCTTGATCTCAGGTGAAGCATCTTGCCGGCTCTTCCAGAGATCCATGTACCACCTGCCCATATCGCTCCAAGTTACGAAGGACTTGCCTGATGAAACACTTCCTGGGGCGAAGATTCTGACGAGCAACTGGCCTGCGACGCCCAAATACGGAGGCATCTCGCGCTCTGGCTCGATTGGCTCGACATCGTTTAGGACCCATTGCCATTGGTTGTTTCCCAAAGAGCTGGGAGCCACTTCGGCATGGTTTAGCCAAACTGCGTTATACTCCCACCCTGCGGGAAGCTGCAGTGTGTAACGCGCCTCGCGTACTGGTAACCGGTTCTGGAATACCCATTCATCCTGAAAGATGAATGGCCGGTCCTCGTGTTCGACTTCGAAGCCTATGACGTTACCTGGCTCCGATGCTGGAATTTCCATTACTTTAATGTGGAGACCCGAATACAGCTCGCCTCCCTCGACGTCGAAATAACCCCTCTCCGTCGTATCCTTATCCTTGACCTCATGATCCCTTCCCTGCGCCGGAATGCACCACCCATGGATATTCGTGATTCGCGTTTCGGCATCGTAGGGGAAATGTAGTTTTCCGAAATGGCGGCCGTCGGGACGCAGTATCTTGAATGCGCGGCGATCGATGGCTTTAATCTTGCCGTTTGGCTGAACATTCAGAATCTCCTCCGAATAAAGCACAACGGCATCCGTCTTCTCATCATGTTTGGGCAAAGGGACGTTGACCAACGCGTGCATCCAGGCCGGCGCATCTGCGGCGCGAAGCGAGGGTGCCGCAAGCAAACTCACGACCACGAAGGCGGCGAACAAAATTGTGCCATCCGGAGAGCGCGCCGGCCTATCAGTTACGTGCAGGTGCGGTTCCCGGCTGAAGAACGATTTGTTGTTCATCACCAGACCTCACAAGCTGGTAGAAAGTTCGCAATATGGAATATTTGTCGGCTGGAACGATAAACAAGTCGCTGCGGAGCGTCCTCTTGAAGTGCAAAGTGCCGTTGTTGTCTTCCGCCTTCAGCGTATATTGAACCGCTTTGGCATCCTGGTCCAGCGGCTTGGGCACGCTGCCAACTTGCCAGCCGAGAGGCAAATCGATGCTCACTTCGTCGATCTTCTGGAAGGGAAAAGCGAAATAGACCGGGAAAACTCGGCTGGCATGCTCAAACATATGTTTCTCCGGCGCACTGAACATGCCAACCGGGAGCAACGCGCGTTTCCCCGCACTTGACGCCCAGCCAGGAATCTTCACTTCATATTCCACGACAAACGGTTCATTCGAATTCTTCCAATCCGGTTGCTTCTTGAGTTCCAGATCGATCGCTGCCGGCACTTCCGTCTTCATCCGGTCTTCGAGAAGCTTCTTGCGCGCAGCGCCGTCCTCGTTGCGCTCCTCCATGCGGAGGGCGTAGGCCTCCAGGCCCGTGTACGTGACCGTTACCTTGCCTTCCAGCGAGCCATCCTCCGTCAGCTTCATATCCGCCTTGCGTTCTATGCGCGAGGCAGAACTCTCCGGGAGCGGTGTTTCGATCCAGCTGCCCCCATCCTTGTCGAGCCGTCGTCCCTGGACGCCTGTCTCGGCCCATGGCAATAAACCGAATGGAGTGAAGGCGGCACCCGGATCAAAGAAGAGATCCTTGCCGTTGAGTTTTACAACCACTACGTTCGCTTCAAGCTCTTTGCTGTTCATCCGTTTCGGGTTGAAGAAGTATTCGGCCCGGCTGGCGACGAGTACCGGGTAGGCTTCAAACCCCGCGGCACGGGTCAAGGCTAGAAAAAGCCAAGTGATGTCGTACCCTGTGCCATAGCCGTTCTTCCAAAGCTCTTCGACGTTATCGATGGACTTGAGCTTATCGTGCTTTTCCTCTTCCCGGATTCTGACCGGCTCGTAGCTGAGGTTTCTGACCTGCTGGCATCGCGCATAGATTTTCTGCAGCTTTACTTCCGGCGCGTCCGACGTCGCGACGATTCTGGCAACCGCCTCTTCCATCGCTTTGCGTTTTTCAATAAAGCTTTCCACGCGGCCATACTGCTTCTTGCCAAAACTCCTCCAGTACTTGTCCTCACTTTGCTCGAAAGTATCTTCGTTATAAACAAAGTCCACTCTGTGCTTCAACTCATTCTCCGGGGGCATATAGTCTTCCACTTTGAAGGCCGCCACGTTCGCGGCGGTCATGCGGATAACCTTGTCTGCGCCCTGCTTTGGAATTTCGGCACCCTCGGGGAGGCCGGCCGGCCAGTTCCACTGGATGGCAAATCGTTCATAAGGCTTCAAACTAAAAACCGCCTTTTTCGTGAACAGCTCTTCACTCAAGAGCCAATGCGAACTGAAAACGTAACCGTCAGCAAAATCGTAATTAAAATGGTATTCAATGATGCTGCCTACCTGCACGTCCGGCATGGTGAAGGTCTTGGCCAGAAATTTCGAACTCTTGGACTTGATGATTGTTTGATCGTAGACCTTGCCGTCGAAATTCAGGATCGCGCCATCCGGGTGAATGGTGCGCGCACGGATATTGCTGATAGTGGCCTGCTGCCGCGGGTAAGCGATCTCCACGTTGCCGTACTTGCGGCCCTCCTCGGTCAGGATCTTAATCCGCAGATAGTTGTACTCCGTATTGCTCCTTCCCGCGTCCTTCCGATCTACCTGCCGGTACAGATACACTGCCGGCGCGCCAGGCGCTTCCGGGACGCTGGTCATTTTCAATTCTTCTTGCGTGATCGGCTGCCATTCGTCGCCCATAGCTACCGGCCATTTTCGTTGCGCTAGGGCCACGCCCAACACCAATGCGAGGAGCAAGAACACTCGGCGATAATTCACGGCGTGCCTCCCGATTGAATTTTCCAGAAACGCGTAACTTGAAGACATACAGGAAGATAACAGCTGCCTGCAGTGCGGGGCTTGAACGACGTGGAAGGGTCCCCAAGCATGTTTGTTGCCGACCTGAGTACTTTATAGCGCCGCACAATACAGGGATGCATCACCGGTGTCAAGGAGAACTGGAAGTACCAGCTGCCGACTCCGGCAGGAATCGCTTTGCCGCCCTGCTGACCTGCGGCATAATCCCCGCACACGGTGAAGTCCAACTATCCAGGGAACACGAGGAGGTTTCGGTGAGCGAACGTCCATGGAGTTCCACGGCCCCTCCAGGGGAATTCCGCACATATATATCGGCGGAAGAAAACATCAAAGAATTCACCCTTCGCGCGGTGATTCTTGGCGCACTCTTCGGGCTGCTCTTCGGCGCCGTCACTGTCTATGTCGGCCTTCGCGCCGGGCTTACCGTTTCCGCCTCCATCCCCATCTCCGTGCTCTCCATCAGCATCCTTCGCGCCTTCGGCCGCTCCACTATTCTTGAAAATAACATCGTGCAAACGACGGGCTCCGCCGGCGAATCACTTGCTGCGGGTGTGATGTTCACAATTCCCGCTTTGATTTTTCTGGGATTCGGCTCAGAGTTCACCTTCTGGCGGATTTTCCCGCTCGCGCTTCTAGGCGGTTGGCTGGGCGTCCTGTTCATGGTGCCGCTCCGCCGCCAGCTCATCGTCAAGGAACACGGAAATCTGGCGTTTCCCGAAGGCACCGCCTGCGCCGACGTTCTCGTCGCAGGAGAACGCGGCGGCTCGTTTGCAGGGCGGGTCTTCTGGGGGCTGGGCCTCGGTGGCGTTTACACCTTTCTTATGAACACGGTGCAGGCCTGGACGGCCCAGCCCGAAGCCCGGCCCAGCTGGTTTCCTGGCGCTTCCTTCCGCGCGGCCATCACTTCGGAATATCTCGGCGTCGGCTACATCATCGGCCCGCGGGTCTCCGGCATTCTGTTCGCCGGCGGCATCATTTCGTGGCTGGTGATGATGCCCGCCATCAGGTTTTACGGGCAGCTCGCCGGTAACACGCCGATTTACCCGTCCACCGTTCCCATACCGCAAATGTCTCCCGACGACCTGTGGCGCAGTTACATCCGCCCGATGGGCGCTGGGGCGGTCGCCGCCGCCGGCCTCATCACGCTCCTCCGCACCATGCCCACGATCATTTCCGCGCTCCGTGCCGGTCTGAAAGACGTCCGCGCAGAAGGCGCAGGCCAATCCACCGTCTCCAGCCGCATTGACCGCGACGTCCCCATGCGCTGGGTGATCGTCGGCTCCGTCCTCATCGTCGCCATGATCTGGGTGCTCCTCACCTTTTTCCCCATCGAAGGCGCGCAAACCCAGTGGTACCAAAACCTCTTCGCCGGAATCTTCGTCGTGGTCTTCGGATTTCTCTTCGTTACCGTCGCCGGCCGCATCAGCGGACTTCTCGGCAACTCTTCCAATCCGATCAGCGGGATGAGTATCGCCACTCTTATGGCCACCTGCGCGATCTTCTTTGTGGCCGGATGGACCGCTCCCCGATACGCCGTACTCGCTCTCATGATCGGCGGCATCGTTTGCATCGCCGCGGCCATCGCCGGCGCCACTTCGCAGGACCTCAAGACCGGTTACCTCGTAGGTTCCACGCCGTTCTGGCAACAGATGGGGCTTCTGGTCGGCGTAACGATTTCTACGTTTGCGATCGGCGCAACCCTCAATCTCATGAACAAGGGGCTGGAGAAATACATCCCCACGCCAATTCCCGTCAACATCCAGGCTTTGCCATCCGGCGTAAAAGTCGAGCGAGACACCTTCACCTATCAGGGCAAGAACTATGTCCTCATCAACTCGCTGGGTTCCCATGAAGTGCCGGATGGCGAATATCTCTACGACGCGAGCACGCAACGAATCGAGTTCCAGTGGGCGCAGGGCATCGGCAGCGACAAAGCTCCCGCTCCCCAGGCGCGATTAATGGCCACGGTCATCAATGGCATCCTGAATCAGCGGCTGCCTTGGCGTCTTGTGTTGATGGGCGTTGCTTTGGTCGTTGCCGTGGAAATCCTCGGCGTGCGCTCTCTGGCCTTTGCCACTGGCTCGTACCTCTCCATCGCCACCACCGGTGCCATGTTTGCCGGAGGCCTGGTACGCGCGCTAGTGGAAGCCACGACGAAGAAGAAGGATGAGAGCGAGGCCAGCCCCGGTGCGCTGTACTCCAGCGGATTGATCGCCGCGGGCGGCGTCTTTGGCCTTCTGGGGATTATCATCAATTTGTTGCAGGATCCAGAAGTCTCTACGCGCACACCGAATTGGCTTACTTCCATCCTGCGACTCCCCTGGCGCCCGGATCTCTTCGCTTTTGGGCCCAAGATCATGGGGCCCCTCGCTACCAGCAATCTTTTTGGCATTTTCATGTTTACGCTTCTCGGAGCCTCGCTTTTCTATTTCGCCCGCAAGAAGCTGGACTGAGCCCGACGAGTCGACTTTGACGGACTTCGGATACCGCCGTACACTGGAAGAATCATGGCGTCTCGGCCGGGCATTCGAAACTATCGGTTCAGCTTTAATTTCTACCTGACGCCCGCCGTCCAGTGGCTGCTGATCGCCAATGTGGGGATATTTTTCTTTGAGATCCTGCTGAGAACCTTCTGGGGAATACCGCCCTACAACTGGTTTGTTCTGGCTTTTGGTCTGGTGCCTTCCGCCGTCACCCACGGCCTGCGCTTCTGGCAGCCGTTTACTTATCTCTTTCTGCACGACGGCTCGACCATCTGGCACATCCTCACGAACATGTTCATGTTGTACATGTTTGGGCGCGAACTGGAGCTGGTCTGGGGACGCACTCGTTTTCTCCAATATTACTTTCTCACCGGAGTAGGTGCGGGTCTCATCAACGTCATCGTGAATACTGTTCCGGTTTTTTGGGGACGTCCGCCCTCCGACATACCCACGATCGGCGCCTCCGGCGCGATTTTTGGAATACTTCTGGCATGCGCCATCATGTTCCCGGACCGCCAGGTCATCATGTTTCCGATTCCCATCAAAATGACCATGCGTACCTACGTCATCGCGATGACCGTCCTCGAATTCCTCGGAACCTTCGGGCTGGGGGGCAGCAACGTCAGCCACATCTGCCATTTTGGCGGCATGCTCGTCGGCTGGGTCTATCTTCGCCGGGGTTCCTTCCTCTACAACGTCCGCAACACCGTCTCTGACTGGCAAAACAAGCGCAATCGCAAACGCTTCGAGGTCTACATCAACAAACACAAGAAAGAACCGCCTTCGCGGCCTGACAATTGGGTCAACTGAAGGCTTTTCAGTTTTTGATTCTTAGTTCTCAGTTGCCGGGCTTGAATCCGCCGAATTCCTTAGCAATCGCGGCGTCTAAATCCGGCCGGTAAACGATTCGCATCCAAGAACTGCTCACTGAAGACTGATTGCTTTTTCAGGCCGGCCCGCCAATGACGTGAAACTTCATGAAGTTGGTCGTCCCGCGGATTCCCATCGGCGTGCCCGCCACGATGCCGATAACATCGCCCTTGCGCACCAGACGCTCCTGCAGGAGGCGCTTCTCCGCGACGGGCGCAAGACCATCCACTTTTTGCACGTCCTGAATACTTCTCGGCAGCACGCCCCAGATCAGCGCCATGCGCCTGCGCGTCTCCGCCTCCGGTGAAAACGCCACGATCGGCACCAGCGGGCGATAACGGGAGACCAGCCGCGCTGTAAATCCGCTGTGCGTGAACACGGCGATCAGCTTCATGTGCAGCTCGCGCGAAGCGTGGCATACCAGTTCCGCCACCGTCTCCGCCACTTTCAATTGCTCCTGCAACGCAGGCCGCGGAAACTCGGTGATGCTCGCTTCGGCTGCCTCGATGATCCGCGCCATCATGTCCACAGCCTCGACGGGGTATTTGCCGCTGGCGGTTTCCGCGGAAAGCATCACCGCGTCCGATCCGTCAAAAATGGCGTTCGCCACGTCGGAAGCTTCCGCGCGCGTCGGCCGCGGATTCTCCGTCATCGATTCCAGCATCTGCGTGGCGGTGATCACCGGCTTCCGGAACTCCCTCGCCCGCTTGATAATCGTTTTTTGCACCACCGGCACACGCTCCGGGCTCATCTCTACGCCCAGATCCCCTCGCGCCACCATGACACCATCCGAAACGTGCAGGATCTCGTCCAGCTTTTCAATGGCCTCCGGCTTTTCCAGTTTCGCGATCACTGGCGTGTCTTTCCCCGCCCGCCTGATCAGCTGCCTCGCAAGCAACACGTCTTCGGGGCGCCGCACAAAACTCACGGCGATATAGTTCGCGCCGTGTTTAAGCGCGAACAGCAGGTCCGCGCGGTCTTTCGGCGTCATCGCCGGCACGCGCAGCTTTACTCCGGGCAAATTGATGCCTTTGTGCTCGCCAAGCGCACCGCCGTTCACCACTTCGCAAATCACCTGCTTGTCCCGCACCTGCTGGACACGCAACTCAATCAAACCATCGGAAAGCAGGATGCGGTCCCCGCGGTGGACTTCCCGTGGCAGTGGCGTAAAGGTGGTATTCACGCGCGTCGAATCGCCCAGTACGCGAGCTGTGGTAATGACAAAGCGCTGGCCCGTCCGCAGCAGCACCGGCCCGCCACCAGCCAGCGGCCCGGTGCGGATTTTTGGTCCTTGCAGGTCGGCCAGAATCGCGATCGGTTTTTGGTACTGAATGGCCGCCGCGCGCAGTGTTGAAATGTTTTTCGCGTGCTCTTCGTGCGTACCGTGCGAAAAATTGAGCCGCGCCACGTCCATTCCCGCGTCCAGCAAACGGTCGATCATTTTTGGCGAGCGGCTGGCCGGCCCGATGGTGCAAACGATTTTCGAATGGCGAAAGTTCATGTTCTTGATGTCGGTGAGAGTTCTTCTAGGTTCGTATTATTTGCCGGATGGCCCTGAAATTCGATTCTCTTTTTTCGATCCCATCTTGCTTTCCATTTCGTTTCCCTATCGCGTGACGGCAAATTCGGCCACGATCCGCGCCAGCACGCCGACTCCTTTGTTGAACGCCGCCAGCGGTATTCTCTCATCATCACCATGCATTCTTTTCAAATCTTCTTCCGTCAACGGAAACGGCACCAGCCCGTACGACTGCACGTTATGCAATCTCAATTGGGAGGAATCCGTCGCCCACGTGGACTGAAACGGCAGTACGGCTGCACCGGGAAATTCCTGCGCTGCGACTCTCGAAATCACAGTGTAAAAATCCGATTCCAGCGACGACGGTGGCGCTGCCAGTCCTCCATTTGGCTTGACTTCGAGTTTCACCAGAGGATCATCCACCAGTTTCGTCAAATCTCTAACCACCGCCTCGATCGTGTCCCCGGGAAGCAATCGCACATTCAAATTGGCATGCGCCTCCCCAGGTATCACGTTGTTCGCCATACCCGCAGTCAGGATCGTGGGGGCAATCGTATCTCGCAGCATGGCGTTCCAGAGCGCGTTCGCGTTTGAAAGCACTCGCTGAGCGTGCTCGCCGCGGTCTGACGAATCGAGCGACCGCATCCACTTTCCGATTTCATCGTCCTCCAGCGGCGCCAGCCCTTCGAAATATCTCCTCACAATCGCCGTCAAGTGGACGGGCGCGGTATACGCTCCGATTTTGCCCACCGCCGCTGCCAGGTGCACCACCGCGTTGTCTTTTGTTGGCTGCGAGGCGTGCCCGGACCTTCCCCGCGCAATCACGTCTATGTTCCCCGAGACTTTCTCGCTGGCCTGCACGCCTACATACTGTATTTTCCCCCTCACGACGAAAACGTTTCCGCCCTCGTTGATCGAAAACCCGGCCGCAAACTTGTCCCAGTGTTTCCCGATCAAAGCCTTGATGTTCGCATCGCCTCCGTTTTCCTCGTCGGCCGTTGCCAGGAAAATGACGTCGCGATTCAAGCGCAGATTCGCTCGCTTCAATGCGATAAACGCCGCCAGATTCGCTGCCAGCATCCCCTTGTCGTCGATGGCCCCGCGTCCGTACAGATACCCGTCTTTGATTACTCCGCCGAACGGATCGACCGTCCACTTGGACTTCTCCACCGCGACCACGTCCATGTGCGCCACCAGCAGCAGCGCCTTCGCGGGATCGGCCACTGCCGCGCTCCGCAGCCTCGCCACCACCGCGCTGCGCCCGGGTGTCAGGTCTAGAATTTCTGCGGTGACCCCTTCCCGCTCGAGTATCCCGGCGATATATTTCGCGGCAACTTGTTCATTTCCCGGTGGATTCACGGTATTGATTCGAATCAGATCCGCAAGCCAGCCCTGCGCTTCCTTCGCCAGGTTCGATGTGTCTCCCACCAGCGACGCGCCCACGGGAATTGCCTGCGCCGCTGCAGCCGGTGCTTGTGCCGCCACGGGCAAACTGGCGGCTAGCACGGTGGCCGCCACCACCAAAGCTCGGATCCTTTGATTCCAGTTCACGAATTCTTCCTCCTCTTGCGCTGTAGCCGTTTAAACGCCTCAACAACCTTTTTGCGTCAAATGTGCTTCATACTAACATGCGTGTGTGGGCGCCTGGCTTTAGCTTTGGCCCGCGTTGCCAAAATTCAACCGTTGCGCTTTTCGAGCGCCGAGTTACATTGCTTGTTTGGGTTTATCGACTGCGAATCGGGGGTTCAAAATGAAAGCTGTCTTCTCTCTAATCGTCCTCGCCGCTATGGCCACGGCGCTCGTCTTTCCGTTAACCGAGCACACCGCTCTGGCCCAGGCTCCCACGGGCCCGCAACCCGGAGCGCAGCCGCAGCAGAGTCCAGCGCCGGCAAAGACTCCCGACGCATCGCAGAAACCGCCCGACGCCGGTGTTGCCATTGCCGTGGACGTCCCCATCGTCACGCTCGACGTCGTCGCCACCACCCAGCACGGCGACATCATCCCCGGCCTTAGGAAGGAAAACTTCCGCATCCTCGACGATGGCGCGCCGCAGACCATCACCAACTTCGGGGCCACCGATGCTCCCATCACCATGGTTCTTCTCCTCGAATTCAGCAGCCGCGGTTATGGCGGATTCTTCGCCTACGTAGGAAAGTATTGGTCCACGGCGCTGTTCCCCGCGCTCCTGCAAAAGGACTGGGTGGCGCTCGAGACCTTTGACATGAGGACCCGCGTCGAAGTGGACTTTACGCAAAACAAAGACGAAGTCATGCAGGGGTTGTACCGCCTTTATTTTCCCGGGTTCAGCGAATCGAACGTCTTTGATGCCATCCTCGAGACCGTGGATCGCCTGAAGGACGTCCAAGGCAAGAAGTCCATCGTCGTTCTCGCCAGCGGCGTGGACACTTTTTCAAAGCACACGCTTGATCAAACCATGAAACAGCTTCGCCAGAGTGACGTTACGATTTTCTGCATCGGTCTGGGCCGCGCGTTTCAGAACTACGCGGACATGAACGGTGGAATGGGCGGCACGCGCCGCATGGATTACCTGCAGGCGGAAAATCAGCTCAGAACATTTGCGCAGGAAACCGGCGGATACTCCTGGTTCCCCCAATTCGCCGGCGAGATGCCGGATGTGTTCCGCAGCGTTGCCGCCTTCCTTCGCCATCAATACAGCATTTCTTACTCGCCGTCTCACGGCGCGAAGGACGGAAAATTTCACAAAGTCAAAGTGGAATTGGTCGCGCCCGACGGCGGCCCGCTCAGCATCGTGGATCAAAAAGGCAAGAAACAGAAATACCAGATCTACGCCCGCGAAGGCTATCAGTCCCCTAAGAGCGGCGTCGGCGACTGATCAAGCGAATAGTTGGAAAATGGAAAATCGCCAGAAGCCTGACCCTTTTCCAACTTCTATTTTCCAACCTTCGCCTCAATACCCCCGCGCTAAATCAACGCGATTAAATAGTTCCCGCCCGTCAAACCATCTCTCCAGCAATTCGAGCAAAACCCCTGCCTGGCGGTCCCAGAGCCGGTCGCTCACCCCGCTCGTATGCGGCGTGATCAACAGATTCGGCGCTTTCCACAAAGGGCTCTCCGCCGGCAATGGCTCCAGTTTGGCAACATCGATCGCCGCTCCGCCAAGCGCTCCGCTCTCTAGTGCCCGCAGCAGCGCCGCTTCGTCCAGCAGCGACCCGCGCCCCACGTTGATCAGCCGCGCTCCGCGTTTCATTCTCGCGATCTCCTTCGCCCCCATGAGATGCCTCGTCTCCGCAGTCTCTGGCGCGGCGATTAAGACATAGTCGGCTTCCGGCAAAGCCTCGGGCAATTTTGCCGCGGCAAAAATCTTTTCCGCATCCGTTCGGTCGCCCTCGCCGGATCGTGTCACGCCCCACACGCGCATCTCAAACGCCCTCGCCCGCCTCGCCACTTCCCTCCCGATGGATCCGTAGCCCACGATCAGCAGCACTTGCCCATTGATTTCCGTCAAGTGCTGCGGCTTATCCCACAATTCCTGCTGCGACCAGTGCGCGTGATCCTGGTGCCGCACGGAGTCCGGAAAGTTCCGTGCCAGCGCCAGCAGCAAGCCTATCGTATGCTCCGCCATGGGCACCGAAAATATTCCGCTCGGATTCGTCACCAGGATTCCGGAGTCCCGCAGTTCCGGGTACATCAATTGCGCCACGCCCGCCGCCGTCGAATGGATCCACTTCAATTTTTTGGCGTCCTTCAATTGTTCCGCCCGCAGCGAGTAGCCTACAAAGATATCCGTGTCCGGCAATTCCTTTGGCAACTCGTGGTAATTCGTCAAATGCAAGACCCGCATTTCCGGCCACCGCTTTCGAAGCGCCTCCGCCATCGCCGGCTTCGGCCGCCACTCCGTAAACGGGTGCCACACACAGATCACGAGTTTGCTTTCTGAAGGCTGGGTGCGTTTCATGAAACTAGGAAGTCATCCTCAGGTCCGTGCCCGTCATGTCCACCGGCTTCGGCTGTCCCAGCACGCTCAGCATCGTCGGCGCAATATCCCGCAGCGAGCCACCGGGGCGCAAACGCACCTTTTCGTCATCGCTCACCAGAATGAACGGCACCGGATTGGTCGTGTGATAGGTATGCGGCCCGCCGCTTGTGGGATCAATCATCGTCTCGGCATTTCCATGGTCCGCGGTGATAATCCACGCGCCTCCCCGCGATTTCAGCGTCAGATAAATCTGCCCGAGCCCTGCATCCACCGCTTCCACCGCCTTGATCGCCGCTTCCAGTTTTCCCGAATGACCTACCATGTCCGCATTCGCGTAATTCATGATGATGGCGTCGAACTCGCCCTTCAGGATGGCCTTCACCACGGTATCCGTGATTCCCGCCGCGGACATTTCCGGCTTCAAATCGTAAGTCGCCACTTTCGGCGACGGCACGAGAATTCGTTCTTCGCCGCCAAATGGCTTCTCCACTCCGCCGTTAAAAAAATAAGTCACGTGGGCGTACTTCTCCGTCTCCGCCGTGCGCAAATTCTTGTACTGCAGCTCCGCGAACACCTGCGCCAAAATGTGCTCCAGTTTTTCCGGCGCAATCACGTACTTTAACCACGGCCAGTTTTTGTCGTACTGCGTCATTCCCACAAAAAACAGATTCTTCGGCCGTTTCGCATCGGCGAACTTGTCGAAATCCGGCGCCGCCAGTGCATAGGTCATCTGTCGCGCACGGTCTGCTCGGAAATTGAAGAAAATCACCGCATCTTCGTCGCGAATCAGTCCCACTGGTGCGGCGGAAATGCCGTTCCCCTTGGTCACCACGATGGGCTTCACAAACTCGTCCGTGACTCCCTGCTCGTAACTCTTCTGCAAGGCCGCAACCGGGTCATGCGTTCTTGTGTCCGCTTCGCCGTGCACTAGCGCGCGATAAGCCAGCTCCATGCGCTCCCAGCGGTTGTCGCGGTCCATCGCGTAGTAGCGCCCCACCAGCGTCGCGATTTCTCCTCCCCCCAGTTCGCGCATTTTCTGCTGCAGCTGGCGCACGTAATCCCGCCCGCTATTCGGCGGTGTGTCGCGTCCATCCATGAAGCAGTGCACAAAAACGTTTTCCACTTTTTGCTGCCTGGCCATCTCCAGCAGGGCAAACAAGTGTTGCATGTGGGAGTGCACACCGCCGTCGCTCAACAAGCCGATAAAATGGAGTTGCCGCGTCCGGCCGCGCTCCATTGCTTGCTGAAAAAGGGGCACGTTTTGCAGTTGCTTCTGCGCAATCATCAAATCAATGCGCGTGATGTCCATGTGCACGATCCGCCCCGCGCCCATGTTCATGTGCCCCACTTCGCTGTTGCCCATCTGCCCTTCCGGCAATCCGACAAATGGTCCCGAGGTATGGATCAGCGTGTTCGGAAATTTCTTCATGAGCTCGTCATACGCCGGCTTCCGCGCCAGCGCGATGGCATTCCCCTTCGTCTCCGCGCGGAATCCCCATCCATCTAGTACCGTCAGAACAATCGGTTTAGGTCGTTTGGTCATAGTGGTAAAGAATACCTGCACTCGCTGGCGGTGTCATTTTACGGGGCTGCAAGCGATGCTTGATTCCCCACAGATGGATGGGTCAGGCCACAACCGAGCGCATGGTGTCGGAGAATCGTTTGATGAGTTCACGCTTTTCGGAAAGTTTGTTCCACGCGATCCCGATTTGCCATTCCGCTTCGGCCATTCGCAGTTGGTGGAAGCTGACTCCTGGCACGTTCATGCGCATCGCGGAGCGAGGCACCAGCGAGACCCCCAGGCCGGCGCGCACCAAATTCAAGATCGTAAACGTTTCATTGGCCTCCTGAATGATCTCGGGCACGAATCCGGCGCGCCGGCACACGGCAAGAGCATGGTCATAGAATGTTGTTGACGTCGCCCGCGCTATTAGCAGGAATGGCTTGTCTCGCAAGCAGGCCAAGCCGTCTTTGGGTCGGTGCGGTGTGGAACGAGGAGCTGCGACCACGAGCCGCTCTCGGATCAGGGGCAGACTAGAAAGATTCGGATGAACAACAGGCAAGCGGACTATCCCAACGTCGATTTGCTCGTCCAGTAGCGCTCGGGTTTGCGCTGGCGTCGACATATCTCGCATCTGTATTTCAACACCCGGATAGCTCTTCCGAAATCGCAGGATGGTCTGTGGGAGGATTTCCGATGCTGATGCGATTCCGAACCCGATCCGGAGCGTCCCCGCGCGTCCCTCGACGGCCTCGCGAACTCTGTTCAAAGCCGCTTGTGAATCTCGCAGCAACCGTCCGGCTAAGGGAATGAGGACTCGGCCGGCTTCTGTCAATACGACCTTTCGGCGCGTCCTCTCAAACAGCGCTCCTCCGGTCTTTTCCTCCAGCTTCCGGATCTGCTTGCTTAGCGCCGGCTGCGAGACAAACAAACGATCTGCGGCTTTTCGAAAATGAAGCTCCGAAGCCAGCATTAAGAACGAGCGCAATTCACCCAAATCAATAGTCATGCCAATAAGTTATCACACGGCAACAATAGATTCATTGGACGAAATACAAGCGGTCTCCGAAAATTAATGAGGAGGCCGCCAATGAATACGGGAAACCATGACATGCATTCCGGGCGCCGAAGAATCAGCGCCGTGATTCTCGACTATGGCGAAGTCCTTTGCCATCCCCCGTCCCCTGAGCATCTCGCTCGCATGGCTGCGGTCTTTCGCATCCCTCGGCAAGAATTCCTCTCGGCTTACGCTGCCAGCCGGAATCCATACGACCGCGGCGATGTCGGTGCCGACGAATATTGGCGTCACTTCGCCGAATCCGCCGGCGTGGAAATCCATGTTTCGATGATCGAGAAGCTGCGCCAGTGGGATATTGAGATGTGGACCTCCATCAATGGGAAGATGGTTCAGTGGCTGGTCGCGATTCACACCGCCGGGTTCAAAACCGCGATTCTGTCCAACATGGAATTGGACATGGCGACTCATGCCCGAAAGAACTTTGACTGGCTGGCCCACTTCGACCACCTCATTCTTTCCTGCGAGGCGCGCGCCATCAAACCCGATTTGGCCATTTATCGGCGCTGCCTTTCCGAGCTCGCCGCCCCGCCAGGTGAAACTCTGTTCATTGACGACCGGCTGACGAATATCGAGGCGGCCGAGACTCTTGGAATCGTTGGGCTCCAGTTTCAATCTATGGAAAAGCTGTGCGAGGATTTAAGGAGAGTGGACTTTCCTATTTTTCCCAATATCTAAATCATGCCCTCGAAGTCATCCCGTGGCCAGCGGAAGACCACCGTCACCATCGGCTATCAGGCCGAAAATTCGCCAAGCGCCGCGAGCAGCCTCTCCACTTCTTCGGCGGTGTTATAGTGCACCAGGCCGACGCGGAGCACGCCGCCCTTTTGCTCGACGCCGAGCCGCTCGGACAAATTCAAAGCGTAAAAGTTTCCGTCCCATGTGAAGATCCCACGGTCGCCAAGAAACGTCGCGATTGCCGTTGGATGGTGATCGCCCAGCCGGAACGATAGTGTCGAGCAGCGCTCCTCAAATCGTTTCGCGTCGGTAATGCCGAAGATCCGTACGCCGGGAATCGCCAGCAATCCTTCCATGAGTCTCGTGATCAGCCCTGTTTCATAGCGCCGCGTGGCGCGGTACGCGGCCAGCAAAGCCTCGCGCCGATTTTTCACCGTCGCATCGCAATGCCGGCCAAGTTCCGCGATGTAGTCCACCGCCGCCGCCATCCCGGCAATCAGTTCCTGCACTTGCGTCCCCGTCTCCCAGCATTCCGGAGAGGTGTCCGTCGCCGGTCGCACTTTGTAAGGCTTGAACCGTTCCAGGTGTTCTTTCTTGCCGTACAGCGTTCCCATGTGCGGCCCAAAAAATTTGTACGGCGAGCACGCCAGGAAATCGCAATCGAGGCCCTTCACATCAATAGGCCCGTGCGGCGCGTAGTGCACGGCATCGATAAACATCAGCGCGCCCGCGGCATGCGCCAGCCTGGTAATCTGCGCGACGGGATTGATCGTGCCCACGATATTGGACGCGTATCCGACGGCCACGAGCCTGGTCTTACCCGAAATCTTTCGCTTCAAATCCTCCAAATCCAGCGTGCAATCCGTCTCCCGAATATCCGCTTGCCGGATGATCACGCCTTTTTCTTCCAGCGCGCGCCACGGCGCAACATTGGCATCGTGGTCCAGCGTCGTCACTACGATCTCGTCGCCGGGCTTCAGCTCGCGCCCTATCGCGCGCGCCAGCGCAAAGGTGATCGTGGTCATGTTCTGTCCGAAAACGACCTCCTTCGAATCACAATTGAAAAAATCCGCCATCGCCGCGCGCGCCGACCGGATCATTTCATCGCTTCGCCGGCTGGTTAGAAACGCACCGTAGGTGTTCGCATTCGCATTCAGAAAATAGTTCTGGACTGCATCCATTACCTGCCTGGGCACCTGCGTCCCCGCGGGCCCGTCCAGAAACGCGGCCGCATGGCCTTTGACCTGCAATTTCAGCGAAGGAAACTGTTCTCTCACCCAGGCAATATCAAATGTTTTGCTTTCCCTGCCCTGCATCGCTGGTGTGCTCATTTTCTTGTGTGCCGCCGAAAAATGGCGGCCTTCTCCGAGCCGTTAGTTTCTCATACGTTTCGCAGACGTTACAGGGGCGCAGCCTGCTGCACCCTTTCTGGATTCGCCCGTTGTTTCCATGCTCCTTCCTGATTGACCGACGCGCGGCATCCAAATTGGAGGCTCCTTCGTGGCGAGCTGCGGCCGGAAACCCGCGATGTTCTTAAAGGCCGTGATAGCATAACTAACGTTGCTCCTCACTCATGCCGCTTTGGCGCCGGCTATCAACTCAGCGCCAAGTTTCTCCATGAGGTGCGTTGTGCCAGAAACCATCCCGCCAACCGAGCGCACGCGC
>WNFG01004590.1_pt1 | contig 26177 bp, 28 predicted proteins | sample 5400431 | NCBI WGS metagenome assembly WNFG01 (sample SAMN13153346, study PRJNA577476) | soil metagenome | isolation source: 120 cm saprolite under Douglas fir tree site 2 hole 3 replicate 2 | place: USA:California | collected 2015-04-18 | reverse complement strand
TGCCTTCAGCGGAATGGCCTAATCCCATTCCTGTTACGTCGATCGTGTGGAGTGGACTGGAGGATCGCGACGCTGTGAGGCGTCGAGGAAAGTCCGAACTCTCACGGGCAGCAGGCTGGCTAACGGCCAGGCGCGGCGACGCGACGGAAAGTGCAACAGAGAATAGACCGCCGATCGCCTCGAGCCGAAAGGCAAGAGGAGGAGGCAAGGGTGAAACGGTGCGGTAAGAGCGCACCGCGCCCCACGCAAGTGTGGGCGGCACGGCAAACCCCCTGCGGAGCAAGACCAAATAGGGAAGTCATGGAGCCGCCCGTCTCCGTTATGAGCTTCCGGGTAGGTTGCTTGACCACCGCGGCAACGCGCGTGGCAGACGAATGATCTTCACCCCTCGCTTCGGCGCGGGGAACAGAATTCGGCTTACAGGTCCACTCCACACGTTTTGACACTTTCTGCCATTTGCGCAGACAACGAGCGGCGCTTTTCCCGCCACTCCTCTCGCGGCCCGCTCAGCATCGTCCTTGCTATCTTGTACGCGATGCTCATTCGTCCTCGCGCGCTGCCGCGCAACGGTCGCGTCGTCGTTCTCGCTATCTCGTCTCCGTCCGAGATGCCTCGCATCGAAGCCGCCGTGCGCACGCTCGAGGAGCGCGGACTCCGCGTCACCATGGCCGGCAATATCGATCATCGGCATCGCGGCTACCTCGCTGGCGACGATGACGAGCGTCTCGAAGAGTTGAACCATTACTTGAAGTCTGACGACATCGACGCGTTCTTCTTTGCCCGAGGGGGCTACGGCGCCATGCGCATCCTCGATCGCATCGACTACGGCGCCATCACCGCCGATCCCCGACCGATCATCGGATTCAGCGATATCACCGCCCTCCATCAGGCGGTGGCTGCCCGTTGCGGCGTGGCCTCCTTTCACGGACCGATGGTGAACCTCGACTGGTTCAACGGACTCTCCCCCGACATCGAACAATGGTTCTGGGCCATGCTCGCCGGTGAGGCACCCCTGACGCATCACTTCAATAGTGACCAGGTCGTCTTCGAGGGCGAGGCGGAGGGAGTCCTGTTCGGCGGCTGTCTGTCGCTGACCACCGCGCTGACCGGGACGCAATACGACTTCTGGGTCGAGGAGGGCATCTGGTTTTTCGAGGACACCGACGAGCCTGTCTACCGCATCGATCGAATGTTGACCCACCTAAGGCTGTCCGGTAGACTGAAAAAAATCCGAGCTGTGGTCATCGGGAAATTGAACGACTGCGGGAGCGAGGCGGAAATCGCGGCGCTGCTGCACGAATTCTTCGCCTTCAGCAACATTCCGGTCATACGCGATCTGCCGTTCGGCCATCAGGGAAACAATCTCCTGATGCCGGTCGGCGGCCTCGTCCGCGTCAACACCCGGGATCGCACGCTCACTCTTGTACAACCGGCGGTCCAGTCATGAAAACCGTTTTCAAGACAACCGGCGGAAAGGATCCGGTGAAGGACTCGTCGAGTATCTATGCCGCCGGCGACGTGATCTTCCGACAGGGAGCCCTCGGCACCGAGATGTTCATCATCCAGGATGGTGAGGTGAACATCGTCAAGCACATCAACGGCGAATCGCACGAGCTCTCCCATCTCGAAAAGGGCGACTTCTTCGGGGAGATGGCCGTGCTGGAGAGCGTTCCCCGCACCGCCGACGCTATCGCCGCCACCGACGTCCGCGCCCTGGTCATCAACGGCGCCCGTTTCGACGAGATGTTGCGCAAGAACCCCGAGGTCGCGGTACGCATCATCCGGAAATACTCCAAACGGCTGCGGGAAGCGAATACGTTGTTGGAGCGCCTCGTAGGACGCGAGGTCGACAGCGAGCACGGCTCCCTCGCTGCCACGCGAAGCGCGCCGGCCGAGATTCATCACCGGCATCGCCTCGTCGACGTCACCACCGGCGCGGAGTTCTTCTTCAGCAAAGTCGACGAAACGACCATCGGCCGCGCCGATCCGGTCACCGGCATCCTCCCCGACATCGATCTAACCGCTGTAGACGCGAACCGCTCCGTATCGCGCCGCCACGCCAAGATCGGTTATCGGTTGTCGGTTTGTCCATCTCACCAACGCGGCGAAGCCGCAATCAAGCGATAACCGACAACGCGCGAAGCGCAGCCGTACGGCACAATACAAGCGTGACGATCACCGTCGATGCGCCGGTCCGCGTCTTGCCCGGTGCCGGACCGAGCCGGGCCAGGCAGCTCGAGGAGGCAGGGCTGGCTACGGCCGGAGACCTTATCCATTACCTGCCCTACCGGTATGAAGACCGGCGTCATCCGGTGCGTATCGCCGACGTCGGACGACACGTCGACACGCCCATTCTTCTGCGCGGCAAAGTGATGTCGGCGAATATGCACATCACACACTTGCGGCGGATGAAGGTATTCGAAGTGGTACTGGAGGACGGCACCGGCGCGGTGAAGCTGGTCTGGTTCAATCAGGGTTTTCTCGGCGATCAGATCAAGCGTGGCAACCGGCTGTCCGTTTTCGGGGCACCGAAGATCTCCGCTTACGGACAGCTCCAGATCGAAAGCGCCGATTGGGAAACGTTTGAAGGCGACGACGAGGACGACGGCGCCATCGTGCCGATCTATTCGAAGGTCGGCAACATTCCGCCGAAGGCGCTGCGACGGATCATCAGCGGCGCGCTGGCGGCGCTTCCATCGATCGAGGACCCGCTCCCGCCCCCCCTTCGCAAGCGGCTCGGCGTCATCGATCTCGCCCCCGCGCTCGAGCAGATTCACCGGCCGCCGCAGCTCGATGCGGCGTTCCTCAGCCGCCGCTCACGCGCGCACGTCCGCATCATCCTGCAGGAGTTTTTCACCTTGCAACTGGCACTCCGCGTCCGCCGCGCCAGCGAAGAGGTGAAGACGAAGAGCCGGAAGATCGCCGTCGACGATGAACTGCGCGCCGAGGTCAAGCGCATCCTGCCGTTCCGCCTCACCGGGGCGCAGAAACGGGTGGTCAAGGAGATCGCCACGGACCTCCAATCAGAAAAGCCGATGTATCGCCTGCTCGAAGGCGACGTCGGGAGCGGCAAGACCATCGTGGCCCTCATCGCCGCGATCATTATGATCCGCAACGGACACCAAGTGGCGCTGCTGGCGCCGACGGAGATCCTGGCCGAGCAGCATTGTGGCCAAGGCCACCGGCTCGATGACCGCCGGCGAGCGGCGGACGTTTCTGGCGGCCCTGCGCGGCGGCTACCTCCAGCTCGTGGTCGGCACGCACGCGCTCCTCGAAGACCGCGTCGTCTTCCAATCGCTCGGCCTGGCCATCGTCGACGAACAGCACCGCTTCGGCGTCGAGCAGCGCCAGCGTCTCTTCGCCAAGGGCGATACGCCCGACATCCTGGTCATGACCGCCACGCCCATTCCGCGCTCGCTGGCGCTAGCGATGTACGGCGACCTCGAGCTCTCCGTGATCGACGAGCTTCCGCCGGGGCGCCGGCAGATCAAGACCGCGGTCCGGTCGGCTTCGCAGATCGAGCGCGTCTACCACTTCATCGATACCGAGATCGCCGCCGGCGCTCAGACCTACATCGTCTATCCCATCATCGAAGAATCGGTGAAGTCGAATCTCAAACCGCTCACCGTCGGCTTCGAAGCGACGAAGCTGCGCTTCCCGAACCGGCGCGTGGCCATGATGCACGGCCGCATGCTGGCCGCCGAAAAGGAAGAGACGATGCAGCGCTTCAAGCGCGGCGAGATCGACATCCTGGTCTCGACCACCGTCATCGAAGTCGGTATCGACGTGGCCAACGCCTCGCTGATGCTGATCATCGACGCCGACCGTTTCGGACTCTCCCAGCTCCACCAGCTCCGCGGCCGCGTCGGCCGGGGAGCACGCCAGTCGTACTGCGTGCTGGTCTCGGACAAGGAGAAGGATCGGCTCACGCAGTTCGCGAAAACGCTGAACGGCTTCGATCTCGCCGATCTCGATCTCAAGCTCCGCGGCCCCGGCGAGCTCCTCGGCACCCGCCAGTCCGGCGCGCTTCGCTTCCGCTTCGGCCACGTCGTCCGCGACTACGAGCTGATGGAGAAAGCGCGCGACCTGGCCATCGAGATCCTCGAGAAGAGCGGCCTGGAGAAGGCCGAGAAGATGGTGCGGAAGCTCCTCGGCGTACCGGTTCCGGTGACGATGAAGGATTGATCCGTGGACAAGTGGCTGGAAGAACCTCCGACGCGCTCTTGTAACGATGAAGGACTAGAATGACGCCATGAGCAACCTTCTCGATGAGGCCTACGCGATGGCCAAAGAGCTGTCCGAGCAAGAGCAGCAAGCGATCGGCGCATGGTTGCTAGCGGAGATCGACGCTGACCGCCGATGGGATGAACTCTTCGCGCAGCCGTCCGACGTAATCGAACGTATGGCCGATAAGGCGCTCGAGGATCACCGCCGCGGCCTGAGCCTTCCGCTCGATCCAGACACGTTGTGAAGTCGCACACGCTCCCCGAGTTTCGAAAACTCTTTCATGCGCTACCACCAGAGGTACGGGCCCAGGCTCGCGCCGCTTTTCGGCAATTTCAAACGAATCCACGGCATCCTGGACTTCATTTCAAACGCGTACAGGGCTCGAACCGTCTCGTCGCCCCACGCGTAGGCCGCGGCTATCGTGCTGTCGGTGTGCTCGAGGCGAGCGACGAAGTGTTCTGGTTCTGGATCGGTCCGCACGACGAATACGAAAAGGTACTGAAGTCGCTGGCCTAGTGATGATTCGTATGATTTGCACCCCAACCACATCTGCTACACTGCGCCATCCTTTGAACTGGCGCGCGTGCTGCGACGCGGTGTGAATCGCGCCAAATCCCCATCGAGCCACGAGTCAGCATTGAGCCACGCATCCCAGTACGTTCTCAGCGGCCTCCGCCCCACGGGCCGCGTTCACCTCGGCAACTATTTCGGCGCGATCCGGAACTGGGTACGCCTGCAGGACCTCTACGACTGCTACTACTTCGTCGCCGACTGGCACGCCCTGACCTCGGATTACGCCGATACGTCGAAGATCGCCCAGTCGACCTTCGATGCCGTCGCCGACTGGCTGGCCGCCGGACTCGATCCGGAGAAGGCAACGATCTTCATCCAGTCCGAGGTGAAGGAGCACGCCGAGCTCCACCTCATCCTTTCGATGATCACGCCGCTGCCGTGGCTCGAACGCGTGCCGACGTTCAAGGACCAGCAGGAACAGATCGAAAACAAGGATCTGAACACCTACGGATTCCTCGGATATCCGCTGCTGCAGACCGCCGATATCATCATCTATAGGGCGAACTTCGTTCCGGTCGGCGAAGACCAGGCATCGCACCTCGAGTTTTCGCGCGAGGTGGTGCGCCGCTTCAACAACTTCTACGGCGATGTTTTCGCCGAGCCGCAGCCGCTCTTCACCGAAACGCCGAAGGTGCCCGGTCTCGATGCCCGGAAGATGTCCAAGTCATACAACAACACCATCGGACTGACCGCCAGCGCCGACGAGATCCGCGAGCTGGTGATGACGATGTTCACCGACCCGAACCGCATCCGCAGGAAGGATCCCGGCAACCCGGACATCTGCAACCTCTTCCAGTTTCACAAGCTCTTCTCGAACGAGGAGACGATCACGCGCGTCGACCGGGAATGCCGCGCCGCCGAGATCGGCTGCGTCGATGACAAGAAGCTGCTGGCCGAGATCATGATCGAGTCGTTGCGGCCGATCCGGGCGCGGCGCGAAGAGATCGACCGCGATCCGTCGATCGTCTGGGACGCGTTGCGCGACGGCAACCGCAAAGCCCGCGAGCGCGCGCGGCAGACGATGCAGCTCGTGCGCGATGCGGTCAAAATCAACTACCCCGGACTCTGAAATGGCGATGACGACGATGGCGGACGAAGAGAAAGAGATCGCTGTCACCCAGCCGGCCGACGACCGTCCCACCGACGAGCAGGATGAAAGCGCCGGCGCGCTCGAGGTCACGCTCCCTTCCTTTCACGGACCGCTCGATCTGCTGCTGCACCTCATCAAGCACCACAAGATCGACATCTACGACATCCCCATCGCCCTCATCACCGAGCAATACACCGGCTACCTCGATGCCATGGAGGAGCTGAGCCTCGACGTCGCCGCCGACTACATCTACATGGCGGCGCTGCTGATTCACATCAAGTCGAAGATGCTCCTGCCGCACGACGAAGAAGCGGAGATCGAAGACCCCCGCAAGGAGCTGGTCGACCGGCTGCTCGAATATCAGCGCTTCAAAGCGGTGGCGGAATCGTTCGCCGAGCTCGACGTTCTTCGCATGGGCGTCTGGCCGCGGCCGGCCACGCCGATTCCGGGCACCGACGCCTCGGAGATCGACATGAGCGAAGTCGGGCTCTTCGATCTCATCGACGCCTTCCGCTCCGCACTAAATCGTTACAAGCAGAACCACCCGCAGGCCATCGAGCTGAAGCGGATGGTCCACAAGATCTCCGACAAGATGCGCGAGCTTTACGCCACGCTGCAGGAGAAATCGCCGATCCGCCTGCAGTGGTTTCTGGAAGGGCGCGACCGCAACGAGTTGATCGCCATCTTCCTCGGCACGCTGGAGCTGGTGCGGCTCGGCGGCATTTCACTCAAACAGAGCCAGAATTTCGGCGAGATCCTGATCGGGAAAACAGAATCAACGATCGATGAGACGCAGTTCGCGGTGTTCGATCAAAGTTAGTGGTGAATCAAGACATGGCAATGGAACCTACAGAACTACGGGCCTCACTCGAGGCCATCCTCTTCGTCAGCAACGAGCCGGTGAAGCTCGACGAGCTCGCCGAGGCCTTCGCGGACGAGGGAAGGGAAGCGGTCGTGGTGCAGCTCGAAGAGATCAAGCGCGGTCTCGACGCCAGCCAGGGCGGCTTCATGCTGGAGCAGACCGCCGGCGGCTGGCGCTTTGCCACGCGCGCGGAGCATGACCCGATTCTCAAGAAGTACTTCGCCAAGAAAGGGGAGAACCGTCTCTCGATCGCCGCGCTGGAGACTCTGGCCATCGTCGCCTACCGCCAGCCCATCACCGCGCCGGAAATCTCGGAGATCCGCGGCGTCAACTCCAACCAGACCATCCGCACGCTGCTGGAGCGGCGCATGATCCGCGTGGCCGGGCGAAAGAACGTCGTCGGCAGTCCGTTCCTCTACCGCAGCACGCGCGAGTTTCTGGTCCACTTCGGACTGAACGACATCCTCGACATGCCGCGGCTGGAAGAGTTCGGAGATCTCATCGGCGAACAGATCAACGACGACCTCGTGCTGGCCATCGAATCGACGCCGATCGCGGAGGGCGTCGAGGTTCCACTGGCGCAAGGCGAGCAGATCGACGACGCCCTCAACGCCGAGTTGAACGCGGGCGATGAACGCGGCGCGATGGAAAACGCGGATGGAGAAGACGCGCAGCCCGCGATGAACGAGGTACAATCCGGCGTCGTCAACGACCAATCAGAGTGATGCAACAAGAGCGATTGCAGAAGATCATCGCCCACGCCGGCGTCTCGTCGCGACGTGAAGCCGAAGCGATGATCCGGGAGGGACGCGTTACGCTGAACGGGCGCGTCGTTACCGAGCTCGGTACGCGCGCCGACCCCGACCGCGATCACATCAAGGTCGACGGCAAGCTGATCACGAAGGCCGAGCCGCATCGCTACATCCTCCTTTACAAGCCGAAAGAAGTGATGACGACGGTGGAGGACCCGCAGGGCCGCCGCACCGTCATCGACCTCGTGCGCGGAATCCGCGAGCGCATCTATCCCGTCGGCCGACTCGATTTTCATTCCGAGGGGCTGGTGCTGCTGACGAACGACGGCGAGCTTGCCTTCAAGGTGTCGCATCCGACCCACGGGTCGGTGAAAACCTACAGTGTCAAAGTGCGCGGGGTACCGGAAGAGCGCTTGGTCGACAAACTCCGCCGCGGCATCACCATCGACGGCAAGCGCACGCTCCCGTGCGACATCGAGCGGATGCGCACCACCGGCAGGCGCGAAGACGAAGGGAACAGTTGGTTCGAGGTGAAGCTGCGCGAAGGACGGACGCAGCAGATCCGCAAGATGTTCCAGGCCGTCGGCCATCCGGTTTCGAAACTGCGCCGCGTCGCCATCGGCCCCATCTCCGATCCGAAGCTCACCCCCGGCGTCTGGCGCGAGCTGACCAAACAGGAAGTGAAGATGCTGGAGACGATGAAGGAGCTGAAGAAGCCGGCCAAGCGCCGCGTCGCCGCCGGTCCGGTCTCGCGAAAGAAACCGGCAGCGTCAAAGCGCCCGACAGCGGCAAAGCGTTCGGCTGCAAAGCGTCCGAAATCGCGAGCCACCGCGGCGCGAACCGCTCCCGTGCGCAGTTCAACGCGGCGCACGCCATCGCCGCGGCCGGCGACGCCGCGAGCGAAGGGAACGGCAAGCAAGTCCACCAGCGGCAAGAAATCGCCCGTTCGCCGCTCCGGCGCCCGCCCGTCGCGCAGCAGCGCCCGCCGCTAGGCGACCATGACGGCGACAAAGATCATCGCCATTGACGGCCCGTCCGGCGTCGGCAAAACAACGACCAGCTGTCTCGTCGCCCGCGCGCTCGGCCTGCCTCACATCGACACCGGCGCCATGTATCGCGCGCTCGCTCTTGCCGCTACGCGCGAAGGGATCGATACGCATGATGAAGTGAAGCTGGAAGAGCTGGCGTCGCGCGTCCGCATCGACTTCATCCCGGGTGAAACACCGCGCGTCCTGCTCAACGGAGAAGACGTCACCGCGCTCCTCCGTACGCCGGAGATGAGCATGGCCGCGAGCAACGTCTCCGCCGTTCCGGCCGTGCGCCGCGTCCTGGTCCGGCTCCAGCAGGAGCTCGGGCGCCGCAGCGGGGGAGTGCTGGAAGGGCGCGACATCGGAACGAAGGTCTTCCCCGAGACGCCCTACAAGTTCTTTTTAACCGCCCGTCCGGAGATTCGCGCCCGGCGCCGGTACGACGAGCTACTGGCAACAGGGGAGGAGGTTCCTTACCAAACCATCCTCGACGCTACCGTCGCCCGCGACGCGCAGGACTCCAACCGCAGCGATTCGCCCCTCCGCTACGACGATACCTACACCGTCGTCGACACCTCGGATTTGACGATCGGCGAGGTAGTCGAGCGGATCGTCGGATGCGTAACAAACCCCCCATCCTGACGGTCCGCGCAGCGGGCCTGTCAGGATCTCCGGTGGCGTTGCGCGTCTCTTGCCAATGGGTACCGCTCGCGCGGCCTGACCGGAGATCCTGACAGGCCCGCTGCGCGGACCGTCAGGATAAATAATCCGACGCCCGTAATTCCTTGACTCCTCTCCAGCCTCGCCACTAAACTCCGCATTTCGACTAGTATCAACAATTTACGCCACGATGCGCCTTCCGGGCGGATGCGCCGGAAATCCAGGAGGTATCCCGTTTCATGCCGTCGAGTGACGATCCAAAAAACCCGAAACAACCGCTCCGAAAAGGGGGGGAGACGAACTCAAACGACCTGGAAGGTCTCGGCATGGACGAATTGCTCGACATGTACGACCGGAAAATGTCCAACTTCGCCGAGGGCGACATCATCCGCGGGCGCGTCCTGAAAGTGATTGGCACCGAAGTCGTGATCGACATCGGTTACAAGTCCGAAGGCGTTCTTCCTGTCCACGAAGTCACCGGCTACGACGGCCAGATCACGGTCAAGCCCGGTGACGAGCTCGACGTTTTCATCGAGCGCCTCGAAAACAATAGCGGCTACATCGTTCTCTCCCGCGAGAAAGCGGAACGGATGCTGGTCTGGGACCGCATCGAGGCCGCTTTCAAGGCGGACGAGCCGATCTCCGGCCGCGTCGTCGAACGGGTCAAGGGCGGCCTGGCCGTTGACGTCGGCGGCGTCAAAGCGTTCCTTCCCGGCTCGCTCATCGATACCAAGCCGGTCAAGAACCTCGATTCCCTTCGCGGTCACGAGTACAAGTTCAAGATCGTCTCATTCGACAAGAAACGGAACAACATCGTCCTCTCTCGCCGGGCCATCGTCGAAGTCGAACAGGCCGCGGCCAAGGCCGATACCTTCAGTCGGCTCCAGGAAGGGCAGCACACGCACGGCGCCGTCAAGAACATCACCGATTACGGCGTCTTCGTCGACCTCGGCGGCGTCGACGGCCTGCTCCACATCACCGATGTCTCGTGGGGCCGCGTCAACCATCCCTCCGAATACTTCAACGTCGGCGACGAGATCGAAGTGGTGGTCCTGAAATTCGACCCCGCCGCCGAGCGCGTCTCCCTCGGCTACAAACAGAAGAGCCAGGATCCGTGGACCGACGTCGTGCAGCGCTATCCGCTCGGCTCGAAAGTCCACGGCCGGGTGGTCTCGCTCACCGACTACGGCGCCTTCATCGAGCTGGAAGAGGGGGTCGAAGGACTCATCCACGTTTCCGAGATGTCGTGGACCAAGAAAGTCCGCAACCCTTCCAAGCTGCTGACGATGGGTGCGGAAGTCGACGCCGTCGTTACGGACGTCAACGTCCAGAACCGCCGCATCTCGCTTTCCCTCAAGGCGCTCGAACAGAACCCGTGGGACACCATCGCCGAGCGTTACCCGATCGGCGCCGTGATCACCGGCAAAGTCCGCAACCTCACTGATTTCGGAGCATTCGTCGAAGTGGAAGACGGCATCGACGGACTGATCCACATCTCCGACATGTCGTGGAACCGCCGCCTCAAGCATCCCAACGAGGTGCTGAAGAAGGGCGACGCGGTGCAGGCGCGCGTCATCAACGTCGACGGCGAGAACCAGCGCCTGTCGCTCTCGATCAAAGAGTTCCTTCCGAACGAGTGGGACAACTTCGCGAAGTCGCACAACGTCGGCGATGAAGTGATCGGCAACGTGGCCAAGATCACCGACTTCGGTCTCTTCGTCCGCGTGGCCGACGGCGTGGAAGGGCTCGCGCACATTTCGGAGATCTCGCGCGATCCGAAGGCGAAGCTCGACAAGAGCTTTACCGTCGGCGAACCGGTGCGTGTGCGCATCATCAAGATCGACTGGACCGACAAGAAGATCGGCCTCTCGACGCGCGACGTCGAAGCGCTGACAGAGGCCGAAATCGCCGAACATGCGGCTGCGGCTCCGCCTGCGGAAGAGCATCACCCGCCCGCCGAAGAAGAAGAAGCGCCTCCGATTCCGGAGACCACGCCGCAAGGCTGATCCCATGACGGAACTCGATCCCATAACGGCCCCCGGTGACCCTATCGCCGAGCCCATCGCGGCGCCGGTCGTAGCAGCCCCGCCACGCAAGTCGCGGGCGGGGGTCTTCTTCTTCGGAGCGTTCTCCGGCTGTCTGGTCGTTTTCGGCGGCGTCTTTCTCTTCATCGTTCTGATCGCGGTGATGGCCAACGACGACGCCACCACGCGCGGCGACGTCTTCGGAGACAAGGTGGCCATCATCCCCATCGACGGCGAGATCTTCGGCTCGCGCGACGCCATCGATGCGTTGCACCGCTACTCGCGGAACTCCAGCGTCAAGGCCATCATCGTGCGCATCAACAGCCCCGGCGGAGCGATCGCGCCGTCGCAGGAGATTTACGAGGAAATCCGCAACGTCCACGCGCGGAGCGGCAAACCGATCATCGCTTCGCTCGACAGCGTGGCTGCCTCCGGCGGCTACTACATCGCCTCGGCCTGCGACCGCATCGTCGCCAATCCCGGTTCGATCACCGGCTCGATCGGCGTCATCCTGCAGTGGATGGAGACGAAGGACCTGCTGGCGTGGGCGAAGGTGAAGCCGCAGACCATCACCAGCGGCGCGATGAAGGCGGCAGGCTCGCCGTACGAGGATCTCACCGACGCCCAGCGCGCCTATTTCCAGTCGATCGTCACGCAACTGCACTCGCAGTTCGTCCGCGCGGTCGCGGCGGGGCGCAAAGGCAAATTGAGTGAAGCCGACGTCAGCAGAATCGCCGACGGCCGCGTCTTCACCGGCGAGCAGGCCCTCGAGCTCAAGCTCGTCGACCAGCTCGGCAATCTCGACGACGCCATCCGCGTCGCCGGCAAGCTCGGTGGCATCCGCGGCAGGCCCGGAACCATCTATCCGAAGAAACGGACACGCGGTCTTTTCGATGCGCTGACCAGCGACGACTCCGATACGGAGACCGCCATCAGCCGCATTCTCACCCGCCGGCCGCGGTTTCTCTTTCAGTGGTGAGCGTCATGAGTGAGGAGGCACCTTTGGATCACCTGGAACCCGAAGAAGAGATCGAGGACAAAGCGGGCGTGATGACCAAAGCGGAGCTGGTGGACGAGGTCGCGCGCGTCGTCCAACTGACGAAGAAACAGGCCGAGACGATCGTCAACATCGTCTTCGATTCCATCGTCGACTCTCTCCGTTCAGGGCAGAAGATCGAGCTCCGCGGCTTCGGCAGCTTCCGTCTGCGCAGCCGCAAGTCGCGCACCGGCCGCAACCCCAAGACCGGAGAGAAAGTCGAAGTACCGTCGAAGAAGATCCCCTACTTCAAGCCTGGCAAGGAGCTGAAGGAGTTGATCAATAAGGTCATGGACGCGGCCGTTGCCGCTCCGCCGCCGGATGGCGGAGGCGCTTGAGAAGCAATTGGACATCCTCTTTACCCCCTGGAGGTATCCCTACTTGACCTCGCCGAAACGCGAGAACCCGTCCTGCATCTTCTGTGACGCGGTGAAATCGGGGACATCGCGGGAGACGCTGACCCTGTTCATTACCGATCAGGCGCTGGTGATGCTGAACCGCTATCCCTACACGAATGGCCATCTGATGGTCGCGCCGGTGGCGCATGATGCCTTGCTCTTCGACAGCCGCGATGACTCGCTCCGCGCGTTGATCCGGCTCACCGCCGAGGCGCAGCGGGTCCTCTCCGACGTCTACCGCCCCGACGGGTTCAACGTCGGAATGAACTTCGGTCAGGTGGCCGGTGCCGGCGTGCTCGACCACTACCACATGCACATCGTCCCTCGCTGGAGCGGCGACTCCAACTTCATGACCGTCACCGCCCGTACGCGGATCGTGCCGGAGGATCTGGACGTCACCTACGACAAGCTCCTGCTGCACTTCACGAACATCCGAAAGGACACACTCTCCCACCAATGAAAGGCCGTACGTTCTTCGCCGTTTTGCTGGCGTATCTCGTTCCCGGTGCCGGGCATCTCTACCTCGGACGCCGTGCCCGCGCCATCACCTTCTTCTGCATCGTCGTGCTGATGTTTTTCATCGGCATCGCCATCGACGGCGATCTCTACACGCTCGGGCACAGCAACGGCTCGATCCTGCGCATGCTGGCCGCTCTCGGCTCGCTCGGCTCCGGCGTGATCTACTGGATCGCCACCGGCATGGGCGTGCACGGCGACGTCACCTCGATCACGTTCGAGCACGGCACGGCCTTTACGATCACCGCCGGATTGATGAACCTGCTCCTCATACTCGACGTCTTCGACATCGCACAGGGCCGAAAAGAATGAGTCTCCTCCGCAATCACATCGTGCTGATGTTCCTCTACGCCGTCGCCACGGGCCTCTTCTTCGCGCTGCTCTGGAAAGAGACCAGGGCCGAGCGGATCCGCAGCTTCCTTCTCATCTTCCTCTCGCTCTTTTTCGGCGGGGTCGCGCTGGCGTGGGCGATGTATCCCTTTCCGCTGCGTTGATATCGATGAAACTCGCCATCGTCGCCGGTGAAGCCTCCGGCGATCTGCACGCCGCCGAAGTCCTCCGCGAGCTGAAGCGCCTCGATCCGGCCATCGAGACCTTCGGCATCGGGGGCGATCTTCTCGCCGGCGAGGGGATGCGTCTCGTACACCACGCCCGGGAGATGGGAATCGTCGGCCTCTTCAACGTCCTGCGGCATCTGCGGATGTTCCGGCGCATCTACGACGAGCTGCTGGCGGAGATTGCGCGCGAACGGCCCGACGCGGTGCTCCTCGTCGACTATCCAGGGTTCAATCTCCGGCTGGCCCGCGGTTGCAAGGAGCTCGGTCTGCGCGTCGTCTATTACATTTCGCCGCAGCTCTGGGCGTGGCGGCGCGGCAGGGTCAAGCAGGTGGCGAAGTACGTCGACCGGATGATCGTCATCTTTCCGTTCGAGGAGACCTTCTACCGGGAGCACGGCATCGAGGCGGCGTACGTGGGCCATCCGCTCATCGAAGAGATCGGGCACATCAAACGTCCGACGAAACAGGACGGCGTCACGCGCATGGCGCTGCTCCCCGGCTCGCGGCGCGCCGAGGTCGTGTCGCTGCTGCCGCCGATGCTCGATGCGGTCGATGTGCTGGCGCGCGAGCGCCCCATCGACGCCTGCGTCGTTCAGGCGCCGACGATTCCCCGTGCCCTGATCGAGCGGTTCGCCGCCGGCAGAAACGTCCGCATCGTCTCGGAGGAGAACAGCGAAGCCATCGCCGCCGCGGACGTGGCGCTCTCCTCATCCGGCACCGCCACGCTTGAGTGCGCGGTGCTGGGGACGCCGGTGATCGTCATGTACCGGCTCTCGTACGCCAACTATTGGCTCGGCAAAATGGTCGTCACCATCCCGCACTTCGGTCTGATCAACATCGTGGCCGGGAAGCAAATCGTCCCGGAACTGATTCAAGGCCACGTGAACGGAGAACGAATCGCCGCGGAAACGCGCACGCTGCTCGATCCAGCCTGCTCGATCCAGCCAACTACCGCCGCGTCGTCGAAGAGCTCGCGGCGGTGCGGAGTAAACTCGGCGATGCCGGCGCAGCCCGACGCGCCGCAGAATCGATTATGGAAGTCGTCAAGCGATGAAGGTCCTTCGCAGGCTGTACCACTATCTACGCCATTACAAGGCCTGGGCGACGCTCGCATTCGGCTCCATGGTCATCTTTTCCGTCACGACAACGGCCATGATCGGGCTGCTGCAGCCGATCTTCGATATCGGCTTCACGCCGCCCAAGGTAGCGGCAACTGCACGGAAAACGCTCGGTCCGAGCGCGACGGTCCACGGAGGATCTTCGGCCTCCCAGGCGGCCGGGCCCTCTATCTCAGATAAGCAGCCTGCGGCGGCGCCTCCTTCGCAGCCATCGCGAATCTCGCGCGAGGAGCAGTGGAAGAAAATAGTCATCGACACCGTCCTCAAGCGCGATCTGCCGGAAGGTCGGCGCGGCTGGATCGTTAATCACATCGATCAGGCCAGCAGTCAGTTTCACCGCTGGTGGGACCCGGCCGGTCAAAAGGTCCAGTTCCGCCGCCTGCTGGCGGCGATGCTGATCGTCATGATTTTGCGGACCTTTGCCTCCTTCTTCTCGGAATACGCGTTCCAGAAAGTCGGGCTGTCAACGGTGCGCGATCTCCGCAACGAGTTGTACGAGCGGCTCATCTACCAGAGTCATCGCTTCTTCTCAGAACGATCGACAGGGGAGATGGTCAGCCGCGTGGTGTCGGACGCAGACGCCATCCAGGCGGCGGTGTCGACGCGCATGGGCGATCTCTTCCAGGAATCGCTCACGCTCTTCTTCCTGCTCGTCTACGTCTTCTGGGCGTATCCTGAGCTCGCGCTGATCACGTTTATCGCCGCGCCGCTGATCGTCTATCCGGTCGTCCACTTCGGCAAGCGTCTGCGCGGCACGACGCACCGTTCGCAGGAACGAATGGCGGACATGGCCACTCTTCTCGAGGAGACCATCCGCGGCGTGCGGATCGTCAAAGCCTTCACCATGGAGCGCTTCGAGATTGGCCGCTTCCGCGATGCCACGAAACGCCATCTCTCTTCGAACATGAAGGCCCAGAAGATTCAAGCGCTCTCTTCGCCGGTCCTGGACTTCATCACCGCCCTCGGTGGGATGGCTCTCTTTGTCTACGCGCAGCGCCGCATCGGCAACGGTACGTTGACCGTTGGCGCACTCATGGCCTACATCGCGGCGGTGGCGGCGATGTACCAGCCGATGAAGAAGCTGAACAAGGTCAATCTCTCGGTGAACACGGCGCTCTCGGCCGCCGAGCGCGTCTTCCGGATGCTGGACATCCCCAACGAGGTCGAGGACAAGCCGAAGGCGGCCACCATCGGCGCCGTCGGCAGCGGGATCCGCTACGAGAACGTCTCCTTCCAGTACCAGGAAGAACCGGTCCTGCGCGGAGTCGACCTCACCGTCGCGCCGGGGGAGATCGTCGCCCTCGTGGGCGGCAGCGGCGCGGGGAAGTCGACGTTCGTCAATCTTCTGCCCCGCTTCTACGACGTCAACGGCGGGCGGATCACCATCGACGGGCACGACATCCGCGATGTGCAGCTTTCCTCTCTGCGCGGCCTGATGGGACTGGTGACCCAGGAGGTCGTGCTCTTCAACGATACCGTCCGGAACAACATCGCTTACGGTCTTGGCGACGCGCAGGAAGACCGTGTCATCGAAGCGGCGAAAGCGGCCAATGCCCACGACTTCATCATGGCCATGCCGCACGGGTACGACACCGAGATCGGCGAAAGCGGCGTGCTCCTCTCGGGCGGCCAGCGCCAGCGGCTGGCCATCGCCCGGGCCTTGTTCAAGGACCCGCCCATCCTCATCCTCGACGAGGCCACATCGGCGCTCGACACCGAGTCCGAGCGCCTGGTGCAGGGGGCGCTCGAGCGTCTGATGCAGGGACGGACCACGCTCGTCATCGCCCACCGGCTCTCTACGATCCGTAGCGCCGACAAGATCGTGGTCCTGGACAGGGGAGCGATCGTCGAGACAGGTCCGCACGAAGACTTGCTGGCGCGGCGCGGCATCTATCGCAAGCTGTACGATCTGCAGTTCGCGGATGACGCCGTTCCGACAGGGGCGATCGCATGAAACTTCTCTCGCTCCTCGGGTATCTCTTCCTCCGTACCCTCCACGCTACGATGCGCGTGCGCCATGTGAATGCTGAAAACCTCGACAGCCAGCCGCGCTACATCCTTGCGTTCTGGCATCGGCACATCATTCTTTCGCTGCACTCGAGGTGGCGCCGTCCCACCACGGCCATCATCTCGCGGTCGAAAGATGGGGAGATCGTTTCCCGAGTTCTGCACCTCTACGGGGCGGAGACCGCGCGCGGCTCGTCGACACGCGGCGGCGATGCGGCCCTCCGCGAGATCCTCAGGGCCATCCGCGCCGGAAACAACATCGCCTTCACTCCGGACGGCCCGAAAGGACCACCGTGCGTGGTGAAAGAGGGCGTCATCTATGTAGCGAAGATGAGCGGACTACCGATCGTCCCCTTCGCCTTCGCCGCGAAAAAAAAAAGTTGCTGCGCTCGTGGGATCGGATGGTCGTCCCTTTGCCGTTCACACGCGTCCTCTACCTCTACGGTGCGCCGATGTTCATCCCGCGCGACGGCGATACGGAAGAGTGGCGGCGGCGGCTGGAAGAGGTCATGACCGAGCTTGCGGATGAAGCGGAACGGTTGGTAAACGAATGATCACATCGATGACCGGCTTCGGCCGTGCTGCCGGCGCCCTTTCGGCGCGTTACTTTGTCGCGGTAACCGCCAAGAGCGTCAATCACCGCTTTCTCGAGACCTCGGTGCGCATCCCCGAATACCTGTGGGAAGCGGAGGCCATGGTGCGCGGCCTCGCCTCCGACACCTTCGCGCGGGGCAAGGTCGACATCTCCATCCGCGTGCAGCGGACGGCGCAGCCCGACTACAGCGTCCGCATCAACACGCAGATCGCCAACACCGTCGTTCCGCAACTGCGCGCCATCGCCGAGGAGCTCGGGCTGGGATCGGCGTTCTCCGGCGGCGATCTGCTGCGCATTCCCGACCTCCTCCAGGTCGAAGCGATCGACTCGGAGATCACCGAAGAGGAGCGCGACGCGCTTGCGGCGCTGGTCCGCTCCGCGCTGGCGCAGATGCGCGACATGCGCGTCCGCGAAGGCATATCGCTCCACGCCGACATCACCGCCCGTTTGCAGACGATCCGCGAGCTGCAGCAGCGGCTGGCCTTGCATCGCGACGACATCCGCACGGAGCTGATGGCCTCCTACCAATCGCGCGTGCAGGACATCGCCAATGTGGCTGGCGTCGAGGTCAACCAGGACCGCATCGCCCAGGAAGTGGTGATCATGGTCGAGAAAGGCGATGTAGCCGAGGAGCTGACGCGGCTCGCGCATCACGTCGAGCAGGCCGAGAAGGCCGTGAGCGGCGGCGAGGCCGCGGGGAAAAAGCTCGACTTCCTCTCGCAGGAGATGCTGCGCGAGGTCAACACCATGGGCTCGAAGTCGCGCTCCGCGGCTCTGCGGACCCTCGTTGTAGAATTGAAAACCGAGGTCGAGCGGATACGCGAGCAGGTACAGAATGTCGAGTAACTTCCACCCCGATGGGACGTTGTTCATCGTCTCGGGCCCATCGGGTGCCGGAAAGACGACGCTGATCAACACCGTCCGCCAGCAGCTCGAGCCGATCGGAATCACCCTCTACTTCTCGGTCTCGCACACCACGCGCAAGCCGCGCACGGGCGAAGTCGACGGCCGCAGTTATCACTTCGTTCCCACCGAACAGTTCGAGGCCATGGTGGCACGCGGGGAATTTATCGAATGGGCCTTCGTTCATGAGCAGCGGTACGGGACTTCGAAATCCGAGGTTCTCGCGCGGCTCGACCGGGGCGAGGACGTCATCCTCGATATCGACTATCAGGGGGCCAGGCAGATCGCCGAAGACGTCGATCTCGAGCCGCGGTCGCTCAACATCTTCATCTTTCCGCCGTCGTTCGACCATCTCGAGCAGCGTCTCCGCGACCGCGGCCTGAACAGTGAAGACGAGATTCAAACCAGATTGCAGAAGGCCGTCGACGAGATCGACGCCGGGAAAGAGTTTTACGACTACGTCATCATCAACGATGAGCTGAACGTCGCCGCCGAATGTCTGAAGGCGGCGATCATCGCAAAGAAACTGCAGACGAAGACAGCGCTCGAAGCGATCACCACGATGGCCGAGCGTCTGAAGGAGGAGCGAGATGGAAGGTTTGCCAGAGGGCATTGACAGCAAGTTCCGTTACGTACTGCTCGTGGCCAAGCGCGCCGAGCAGCTCGTGCAGGGATCCATGCCGAAGAGCAGAAGCAAACACACCAAGCCGACGCGCGTGGCCATGGAAGAGATCGAGAAGAAACAGGTGAAGTGGCAGCTCACGCCGCCGGAAGAAGAGACGACGGCGCTGGAAACGGAGTAACGAGGTTGCTGGGTTGCAAGGTTGCTGGGTTGCAGAGTTTCCAGGTTGCAGAGTTGCTTGGCTGCTAAGTGGCCTTGCAACCCAGCAACTCAGTAACCCAGCAACTCAGTAACCCAGCAACTCAGTAACCAGCAACTCAGTAACCCAGCAACTCAGTAACCCAGCAACTCTGCAACCCACCATGCATATCGTCCTCGGCGTCACCGGCGGGATTGCGGCGTACAAAGCGCCGGACGTCGTCAGGCGCCTGCGCGATGTGGGTGCCGAGGTGCGGGTCATCCTCACGCCGAACGCCGCGCGATTCGTTTCGCCGCTATCGCTGGCGGCGGTCTCCGGTAACGGCGTCATCATCGAACAGTGGGGCCACTCCGGACACGGCGGTGTCGATCACATCGAGTTGGCCCGCTGGGCCGATCTGCTTCTCGTCGCGCCGGCCACCGCCAACATGCTGGCCAAGCTCGCCGTCGGTCTCGCCGACGATGCGCTCTCGACGTATGCCATCGCCCACCGCGGCCCGATCGTCGTCGCGCCGGCGATGAACACCTCGATGCTCCAGCATCCGGCGGTGCAGATGAATCTGGTCGCCCTGCGCGAGCGGGGCGTCATCGTTCTCGATCCGGACAGCGGCCTGCTGGCCTGCGGCGATGAAGGCTCGGGACGGATGCCCGATCCACCCGTGCTCGCCGATTTCGTCAAGCAGCAGTTCGCCACGCGCGACCTCGAGGGGCGATCGATCCTCGTCACCGCCGGCCCGACGCGCGAACCGATCGATCCGGTGCGCTTCATCTCCAACCGCTCGTCGGGGAAGATGGGCTATGCCATCGCCGAGGCCGCGCGGAGGAGGGGAGCGAAGGTCACGCTCATCTCCGGACCGACCGCCATTCCCGCTCCGGCCGGCGTCGCTTTCACCCGGGTGATCACGGCCGCGGAGATGCACAAGGCCGTGATGGAGGCATTGCCCTCGCAGCAGATCGTCGTCAAGGCGGCCGCTGTGGCCGACTTCACGCCCGTTGCCGTCGCCGATCACAAGATCAAGAAGCAGGCAGACGTCGATGAGACGACGCTGGCGCTGAAAAAAGCGCCCGACATTCTGGCGGACATCGGCGCGTCGTCCCCCCGTCCGTTCATCGTCGCCTTCGCCGCCGAGACCGACTCGGTGGAGTCGAACGCCCGCGAGAAGCTCGTCCGCAAGAACGCCGACCTCATCGTCGCCAACGACGTTGCCGATCCCTCGATCGGCTTCGACTCTGATCAGAACGCTGTAACCGTCATCGCCCGCGACGGCTCATCGACGAAGATCGAGCGCGCGGCGAAGATCGTGATCGCGAATCGGATTCTGGATCTGGTCGTGGAGCGGTTGTAACTGCGCTGCGCGTTGTCGGTTGTCTGCGCGCCGCGAGTGGTCGGGTGCAGGATTCTCACTACGCAAACGTAAATCGTCGGCGCCCTATTACCCTTAAACCACGCACCACGCCCTTTCGTCGAGAGTCCTTCTCCCCCCGCGGTTTTTGCGGGGGGAGAAGGTGCCGAAGGCGGATGAGGGGGCGGTTCTCGCGCTGAAGTTGAGTGTTTTCATGAGTTTCCCACGCCCGTTCATTAAAATAGTCCACTGCTTGGCAAGAACCAACGCCCCCTCATCCGCCTGTCGGCACCTTCTCCCCCAGCTGAAAAGCGCTGGGGGAGAAGGGCTCTCGATTAAAAGGCATGGCGAGTGCCTGCAGTGTGGAACGTGAGAAATCCTAGCCAACCGACCGATAACCGACAACGCGGCGAAGCCGCAGTACTATCGCGAGAATGAACAGCGACGACCTCCGAAACGAGCTGACTCTCCTGCGCGACCTCGGATTCACCCATCTCGACGTCCGCCAACCGGCAGCGGCACCCAGCGCAACCGACAACGCGCGAAGCGCAGACAACGGACAACGCGGCGAGGCCGCAGTCCTTCTCGCCGATCTCGAGGCCATCGCCGTCGTCTGCGAGAAGTGCAAGCTCTCAAAGTCGCGCACGCAGGTCGTCTATGGCGTGGGGAATCCGAATGCCGATCTGATGTTCATCGGTGAGGCGCCGGGCCGCGACGAGGATCTGAAGGGGGAGCCGTTCGTCGGCCGGGCCGGCCAGCTCCTCACCGACATCATCAAAGCGATGAAGCTGACCCGCGACGACGTCTACATCGCCAACGTCATCAAGTGCCGTCCGCCCGAGAACCGGAATCCCGAGCCCGACGAGCTGGAGGCTTGTCATCCCTATATCCAGCGTCAGGTGGAGATCATCCAGCCGAAAGTGATCGTGACGCTGGGGCGCTTCGCGCTCCAGAGCCTCACCGGAAAGGCCTACGGCATCAGCGCGGCGCGCGGTCAGTGGCTCGACTACAGCGGCGTGAAGGTCATGCCGACGTATCACCCCGCCTACCTGCTCCGCACGCCGTCGGCGAAGAAGGAGGTCTGGGCCGATATGAAAAAGGTGATCGCGGAGCTGGAAGGGGAGAGCGGAACGTAAGGTGGGGCCGCCGATGCACCCCACCTTACCGGTGTAGCTGGTTTAGTCGTTGAATTCGAGGTCGACGTCCGCGTCACAGAAATCGAACATGGCCGGCTCCGACTCCACGCCGCTGGCGTAGACGGCCTTGACGTGCTGCTTGCAGTCTTCGTTGTTGGTCGACTTGTCCCACACCAGCGTGACGGTCTGGCCGGGCTTGATCCCGCTGCCGATGTCGAAGAACCCGTACTTCTTTCCGTCTTCGGAGACCAGGATCTTCTTGATCGTTTCTTTGGTGTTGTTGGTGACCTTGAACTTGTACTGCTCGTCGGCGAAGGCAGAGACGAAGCTCAGGGTGGTAAACGTCAGGGCGAGCAGCAGAACTTTGGCAGACATCTTCTTCATAGATGGACTCTCTTCTCTTTCTGATTTTGCCTGCCGCTCCGGGACCTGCGGAAACGCACAAGCGTTTGTGATGGTACTTGCTTTGTGCGGAAGCCGCTATCTTAATTCGCATTGGAACACACGCAAATAGTTGAACCGGAACGCCGCTCCCGCCGCCCAACTCTTCGATTGACGCGGCCATCTGACGGCGCGTACCGTGTCGCCCATCGCCCATCGGTCCCTGGGGGGGTGTTCATGAAAATCAGGTGCGCTGCCGCGCTCGTGTGCGCGGTTACGTTAGTCTCTGTTTCGGCTTGGTCGGCAGACGACAAGCCCGTGGCGGGGGAGAAGTTGCCACCGGCTACGGCGACGACGACGGCATCGGAGCAGAAGGCTCCCGGCGTTGCGGCTCCGGCCGAAAAGGGGCCGGTCCGTGTCGAGGTCGGCACATACGTCAATCAGATCCTGGCCACGGACCTGAAGGGCAACCAGTTCAGTGCTGACTTCTACATCTGGTTTCGCTGGAAGGGCGACGTCAAGCCATTCGAGACGTTCGACCTGGCCAACGGACGCATCACCTCGCGCACGGGCATCGTGAACAAGGATCTCGAAGGCGGTGTCCATTACGCCTCCGCGCGGATCCTGGCCACCATCACCAAGTTCTGGGACCTGCGCCGTTACCCGCTCGACGACCACCAGTTGACGCTCGAGATCGAGGACAACGAGAACGAGGACAACCTGCTCGTTTACGTGCCGGACAAGGTCAATAGCGGCGCCAGCCCCCATGTCGAGGTGCCGGGATGGCTCGTACGAGGCACATCGGTATCGGTGACAGACCACAAATACGCCACGAACTACGGCGACACATCGGTTCCGACGGGGAACGCCTCGTCGTATTCGAGGTTCGTGTCGGCGGTGGAGATCAAACGTCCGGGGCACGTCGGCCGCTTCTTCAAGGTTTTCTTCACGATCTTCGTGGCCACCATCATTTCCTGGCTGGCTTTCTGGGTGCGTCCAAAGGAAACGGGACCGCGCATCAGCCTCTGTGTGGGCTCCGTGTTCGCAGCGGCGGCGGCGACCTTTGCCATCAATGCCATGCTCCCCGACACCAATGCCACCACGATGTCGGACCGGGTGATCATTCTGAGCTCGAGCTTCATTTTCGCCGCGACATTGCAGACGATCGTGGCCATCAACCTCGGTTACGCCGGCAAAGAGAATGTGCAGCGGCTGCTCGATCGGACCTCGGCCTTTCTGTTCCCGCTGGTCTACGTCGCGTTGCTTTTGATTTACGTGCTCTGATCGAACGTTCAAATCATCAGACATTGAAAACATTGAGGAGACGCAGGCATGCCTGACACCTTCACATCCACTACCAGCACATCGTGGGGCTCCAACCTTTTCGGCTCGATCAAGAGCGTCCTGTTCGGGTTCGTTCTCTTCGTGGTCTCGTTCCCGCTCCTGTTCTGGAACGAGGGAAGGGCAGTCCGTACGGCGAAGGGACTGACCGAGGGCCAGGGGGCCGTCGTCTCGGTGCCGGCTGATTCCGTCGATGCGGGCAAAGAAGGGAAGCTGATTCACATCAGCGGCGCCGTCAAGACCGATGCACCGGTCGCGGACGACGAGCTTGCCGTGCAGACCACCGCGGTGAAGCTGATTCGCACCGTGGAGATGTTTCAGTGGAAAGAGCACGAGAAGAGCGAGTCGCGCAGCAAGATCGGCGGCGGTACGGAGACGGTGAAGACCTGGGAGTACAAGAAGGAGTGGTCCGACGGCCGGATCGATTCCTCCCAGTTCAAGCACCCCGAAGGTCATGAAAACCCGGATGCGCCGCGGTTCGCGACGAAGACCTTCACCGCCAACCAGGTCACCGTCGGAGCCTTCACGATGTCACCGGCCCAGATCGGACAATTGACCAACACCACCGACCTTCCGGTGGACGCGGCGGCCGCCGAACAGCTCCCCGCGGAGGTGAAGGACAGATTCAAGGTGGCCAGCGGCACGTTCTATCAGGGAGAGGACCCGGCAACGCCGAAGGTCGGCGACGTACGGATCTCCTTTCAGGTCGTGAACCCGTCGACGGTCAGCCTGGTCGGCGTTCAGACCGGCCAGACCTTCGCTCCCTATCAGACCGCCACGAGCACCACGATTCTGCTCGTCGAGGAAGGCAACCTCACCGCGCCGCAGATGTTCAAGAAGGCGCAGGATGCGAACACGTTCATGACCTGGCTGATCCGCATCGGCGGGTTCTTCCTGATGTTCCTCGGCATCTTCATGCTCTTCCGGCCGATCGTCGTCTTCGCCGATGTCGTGCCGCTCTTCGGCACGATGTTAGGCGCGGGCATCGGCCTCTTCGCCTTCCTCGGCGCGGCCATTCTGTCGTTCCTGACGATCGCCATCGCCTGGGTGTTCTACCGGCCGTTCATCGGAATCACCATGCTTGTCCTGGCGGCCGCCGCGTTCTACTGGCTGCTGAGCGTCGGGATGAAGAAGAAGGCCGCGCGCGCCGCGGCGATGGTGCCGTCGCCGGCGTAGAACTCGAAAGCTCTCGGATCAGGAATGAGAATCCGCCTGGACCGGGCGCTCGACATACTTTCGCTGGCTGAATCGGAGGATGCAGATGGCAACGGTCATGGCCACGACGGTTGCGGCCAGCAAGCCGAGCTCGACGAGGGTGTTTTGAAAGATGGCCGGGTTGGTCTCGGTCTCCGTCGAGGTGGCCGTGATGACGAGCATGCGCCGGATGGCGGCGATGGAGCCGATGATGAGAAACGGCTCCGCATTGAGCGTATGGGATTTGAGCGAGATCGCCACCGTGTAGACGATCTCCATCGTCATCATCACCAGGAGGACCGTGTTCAGGATCTCGATCGACTTGTGCTCGATGCTCTTCGGGCCGCCGGCGGTGGCCTCCCAGAGGTCGTGCATGCTCGAGTAGAGCAGCAGTCCGGCCACCAGAACCAGGGCGATGCCGATCAGAACAAGCACCGAGCTTTCCGCCGTGCCGAGGTAGACCGATGCTTTGGTGGTCCAGGATTTCTCTTCTTCGTGATTGTCGCTCATCGGCGGGGGAGTATAGGCGATCGGCGCAGCTGTCCAGTCGGCCGTAACGCACCAGCGCGGCGTTTTCGCCGCGTTCGGAACAACGTGGTCGCCAGTATCGCCGCCGTGGCGATGCTGGCGATCGCACCAGTCGTGACCGCCTTCGGCCGGTACGACAACTCGATGTCGTGTTCACCCGCCGGAACGTACATCCCGAGAAAGGCGCGGTCGGCGAAGTGGAGCTTGATCGGAGCCCGCCCGATTGTCGCCCGCCATCCCTTCCACGCGGTCTCCGACACCACGATCCAGCCGGCCGACCGCATCGACGCGTGCAGCGTCAGCCGCGAGCCCAGGGCGCGGAGGCTGACCTCGCCCGCGCCGTTGGCAGCATCCATCGGGGCACCTTCCGTTTCGATCCAGGCCTCGGCGCCGAAATCGCGGCAGGCGCGCATGCCGGCCATCACATCGCTCGCTCCCAGGTGAACCGCGCGCGGCACGAAGGCGCGCGGAAGGACGTTGCCGTTCTCCAGCAACTGATAGCCGGGATAGCGCCCGATCAGCCGCCAACCCGGCGGCACGGCGGAGCCGGTGACCCCGAGGGCAAAGCGGACGTTCATCAGCGACAGCATCGGCGCGGTGAGATCGTCGACGCGGTTCGACCAGACCGGCTGCGGGATCGACCAGAGCGAGAACGTCTCCGCCATGCGCGAAAACGTCATGGCCTGGTAGCCGCGCACATCTTCGAGCCCGTAGTGTGCGGCGATGTTCGGCGCGAAGAGCGAGCCCTGCCCGACGACGCGATACGGAGCGATGCCTGTGCGGGGAAAGTTCTCGAACCCAGCGATCGGCGGAGCGAACGCGCGCCGGTCGACGGCGGGGATGAAGCCGCCGATCTCGGTGACCCGCTGCAGAAGGAGAAGCCCGAGGATCCCGGCCACCGCAGTACGCCGGACAGGCGCCCGCAACAGGGCGAAAGCGAGCAGGAGCGGCACGATTTCACGGGCGTCGTGCTGTTCGGACTGCTGGCCGGCGCGGAGGCTCCCGTGCTCAGCGATCTGCTGGCGCGCCTTCCGATCTTCAACCTGGCCATCAATGCGCGGATGATCTCGTTCGCCGCGTTCGGTATC
>WNFG01000793.1_pt1 | contig 26191 bp, 20 predicted proteins | sample 5400431 | NCBI WGS metagenome assembly WNFG01 (sample SAMN13153346, study PRJNA577476) | soil metagenome | isolation source: 120 cm saprolite under Douglas fir tree site 2 hole 3 replicate 2 | place: USA:California | collected 2015-04-18 | reverse complement strand
CGCTTTTCACAGCGCGGCCGGTGTGCGATGAATTCAGGCCATGTTGCCGGTGGTCCGCACTGCGCACGACTTCCGCCGCGCCTGCCAGGAAGCGCGCCTGGACGGACCGCTGGCCCTCGTGCCGACGATGGGGTACCTGCACGAGGGCCACGCCTCGCTCATCCGGGCCGCCCGGCAGGCGGCTCCCACGGTGGCGGTGACCATCTTCGTGAACCCGGCGCAGTTCGGCCCCACCGAGGACCTGGCGCGCTACCCGCGCGATCTGGAGGGCGACCTGCGCAAGGCGGAGGCCGCCGGCGGGTCCTTCGTCTTCGCGCCCACCGGCCCGGAGGAGATGTACCCGTCCGGCTTCCAATCGTACGTCGAGCCCGGGCCGCTGGCCCAGCCGCTGTGCGGCGCGCGGCGCCCCGGGCATTTCCGCGGCGTCTGCACCGTGGTCGCCAAGCTGTTCGCCCTGTCGCGGGCCGACACGGCGTTCTTCGGCGAGAAGGATTTCCAGCAGCTGCTCGTCATCCGCCGCATGGCGCAGGACCTGAACCTGGGGACCGACGTGGTGGGGCGCCCCATCGTGCGCGAGAAAGACGGGCTCGCGCTCTCTTCGCGCAACGCCTACCTCTCGCCCGAGGAACGGCAGCGCGCGGTGGGCCTGTGGCGCGCGCTCTCGGAAGCGCGCGCGCGGTTCGGCTCGGGTGAGCGCGACGTCGCCGCGCTGGAGAGCCTTGCGGCCGAGGTGCTGGACCGGCACGGGCTGCGCGCCGACTACGCGGAGCTGCGCGATCCGATCGAGCTGCAGCGGCCCGTGCAGGCGGACGAGTCGACGCGGCTCCTGCTGGCCGCCTTCGTGGGCAAGACGAGACTCATCGACAACGGCGCGTTGCGCGAGGGCGGATGAGCGAGGGCGAGAAGTCGCACGTCAAGGTCATCGCGAAGAACCGGCGCGCCTTCTTCGACTACCACGTCGAGTCGCGCGTCGAAGCCGGCATCTCGCTCACCGGCACCGAGGTGAAGAGCCTGCGCGAGGGCTCGGCGCAGCTGTCCGACGCCTACGCGGTCGGGCAGCACGGCGAGCTGTTCCTGCTCAACGCGCAGATCCCGCCGTACAAGGCGGCGGGGCCGCTCCTGAACCACGAGCCGAAGCGCACGCGCAAGCTGCTCCTGCACCGGCGCGAGATCGACCGTCTGCTGGAGCAGCAGCAGAAGGGCGGTTACGCGCTGATCCCGCTCTCGCTCTACTTCAAGGACGGCCGGGTGAAGGTCGAGATCGGCGTGGCGAAGGGCAAGCGTGCCGCCGACAAGCGCGACGCGATCGCGGAGAAGGACGCGAAGCGCGAGATGGACCGCGCGCGCCGCCGGTAGGCCGGGTTCAGCTCGCCTTGACGGACGTCAAGTTGGGCGCGGACGACACGCGCCGCGAGGCCTCGACGTAGCGCGACCACACCGAGAGCAGGGCCTGCACCAGCCCGGCCTCCTGGGTGACGAATCCGTACTCGGTGAGCTGGTCGCCGAAGCTGGGGATGGCGAACACGGCCTTCTCGCCGTCGACGATCCAGAGATACATGGGCATGAGGCCGGGGTACTCCCATCGCTCCGCGAAGCGGAGATCCGCGTCCAGCGCGCGGTCTTGCCGCGAGCGCATCTCGGCGATGAACTTCTCGCGCGACTCGGAGACCTGGCAGTTCTCCAGCTCCTCGTACATGCGGCGGCTCTTCTGGAACCCGCCGCGTTTCAGGTACTCCTTCCAGCGCGACTCGGGGAAGCGTTCCTCGAGGACGCGCTCGCGCGCGGGGCCGTCCAGCGTGAGCAGCTGGATGTTGAGCGGGTGCCCCCGGCGAACGCGGTCGGCCTTGCGGTTCTCCAGCGCCTTCACGTAATTGCCGTAGCGGCCTCGGTCGGTCCAGGCCCCGTGGGCGGGGAAGTCGGTGGCGACGAAGATGGACTCGCGCGCGTCCGCGATCAGCCGCTCCACCTCCTCCATGTACGCGGGGAACGCACCTGCCTCGCGGGTGGTCAGGTGATCGAAGACCGTGCGCAGATCGCGGGTGAGCTTCTGACCGTCCTTGATGGAGAGCACCGCGAACAGCGTACCGAGGACCGCCAGCGAGAGCCCGAGGATCTCGAAGGGGGCCTTGTTGACCCCGTACCAGCGGTAGGCCGTCCGTAGAACGTCGAGCAACATGGCGCCCTCCTGCCCGGCAGCCTAGCAATTTCAAAGGGAGAGGCCGATGTGGGACGGGGTGGCGCGGGGTAGCTTGACCAGCCGTTCCGGCCGGTTATGTTGTCGCGGCAGCCGCGAGGGCATCCCGCCCGAGCGGGGTTCGCTTTGGGGGCGAACCGGTTTCGACGAGGGCAACGAAATCTGGAGCGCATGCAGAGGGTGCACGTCACCTCTTCAAACGACGAGCAACGCCACAAAAGCCAACGACAACGTTGACTTCGCGCTCGCCGCCTAGAGCGGTCTGAAACGCGACGGGACCCCGGAGCCCAGCCGATGGCGCCGGTCAGTCTCGCCAAAAAAGTCGGCTGGTCCGGCGTGGCGCCCCGACGGCGCCGGACGAGATTCATTCGGGGATGGTCCGGGGGCAGGTTGCCCGTGGTCGGCCTCCGGATGACGAAAAGCACGGGCTAAGCATGTAGTGCGACCAGACGGAGTGCTTTCGGACGCGGGTTCGATTCCCGCCGCCTCCACTTTTTACCAATAGTTACATGCGTTTACTGCGAAAGCGTCCGCCACGGACGTCCCCGCGTCCGAATGCGCCACTCCGCCGTCCTGGCGATCTGATCGATGCTTCGACGAGCGCTTGAGTGGCCTTGGCCCCGTACCGCTTCGCCATCTCGCGCAGCCGCTCGCGCTTGAACGTCCCTCGGCCGACCGCACGCGTGAGCGCCGCCGCAAGCTCGGCGCGAGACGCGCCCGCCTGATCAGCGTTCTCGAAGAGGTCAACCACGAACCACTCCGGCGGTGGGTTGGGCGGGAACGCTACCCGACGCAGTACGAAGCGACGACCTCCCAGTTCGAACGCCCCCGAGCGTTTCGTGTTGTAGACGAGGGGCGCTGCGAAAATGGCGGTCGACCCGAGCCCCAGTGCATTCCACCGCTCGGGACCAGTGAAGACGAATGGGCCGCCGTCTAGGAAGGCCCGCATCAGCTCCTTGTCGCCCGGCGGGGCAACGCCGAACCGTCCGCGCCTAGGGTGCGCAAAGAGGCCGTGTGCCAGCTGAACGAGTGCGCCCTCGCGAACGAGCCGCTTGGCAAGCCGGGGAGTGTTCGCTCCCCACGCTGAGAGTTCCCTCGTGCGGTACACGCGTCCGGGCTCGAGTTGGGGATGGGCAGGCGTTGGCATGTTGTCGCTATTTTGCCGAATAAAAGATACAACGTTTCCGAGCTCGGCGCGGCACGTTGTTCACGAAGCGCGCACGAACGCACGCGAACTCTTTCTGGGTTCGGAGAGGAAGTGAAGTCGGCATCGTTCCCCTGCGCGAACGTGGCCTTCGTTGCCACGATCGCAATCAGGGTGCGTGACCGCTCGACGGGCGGTTCCCTCTGAAAAACACCAACTGGTTCGGATCAGTCGCCCCGAGATCCGGAACTCGCCCGAGTCGTCCACCTTCCACCTTGCATCCTTCATCCTCGAGAGGGACCGCACAATCCCCGCCTGATCGGGGAGATCTTGAAGCGTACGCTCGCGCCCCGAAAACATGCCAGCGGAGCTGGCGAGAAGAAGCGCGACATTGCGAGGGTTGCGATGCCGCTGCGGCTGCCGATCACGCTCGGCCTCGAGCTCGCGGGCGTCGTGGTGCAGACTGGTCCCGGGGTCACGCGGCTGAAAGTGGGTGACCGGGTCATGAGGCCGATCCTCACGTTCGGCGCGTACGTGGATTTCGTCGCAGCCGACGAGGCCGCACGCCCGCCTCGCTGACCGACATCTAGGCGGTGACGGTGCCCGTGGCGGAGCTCACGGCATGGCAAGCGCTCGAGATTCGGCGGTCCGCGCCCCGGTAGTCGTATAAGGCGCACCGAAACACCTTAATGCTTCGTTCCTTTGCTAGCCGATGTTCCAAACAACATTCGGCGTTACCTAATCTCTCTGCCGCAGCTCCTTGTGGCGCGCAGGCCCGTCCGTAACGGCTTTACATCGCGCAGCGGAAGCCGATGAGTGGGCTCCAACCGCCCGACTCATTGACAAATGTGCCCTGCGAGGCTGTGTCGATTTGCTCCGGTCGACTCGACCAACTGCCACCAATTTCATACTCAGATGCTCGATGTTCGCCCATGACCCATTCCGCGACGTTGCCCGCGAGGTCCAGCACGCCCCACTTCGAGGCGCCGGCAGGATATGAACCGACCGGAACGGTCCTCTCGTACCTATCGTCAAGGAGCGTAGCCTTGCTGTGGTCGTACGGACAATTCTTGTCGCAGAAGTTCGCGCGTTTGTCGTCCACAGGGTCGTCACCCCACGGGTAAATTCGACCCTCTCCGCCCTTTGCCGCATGCATCCATTCGGCATTGGTCGGCAACCGGCCGCCGATCCACTCGCAGAAGCGTTGTGCCTCACGGAGGTACAGACAATTCATGGGGTGATTGCCGCGGTCTTCCTTCCAATTGCAGGCTCCGTCGTATCCGCTTCCTTGTTTTTCGCGTTCCTTCGCTTCACCCGCACAAGCGCCGGCCCTCGCACACTTCTCGTACGCTTGTACGGGTGCAGAGAGGGACTTTCCGTACTGTCTTAGCAGCACTTCCGTGCTCTCACGGGTCATCATGAAAACGTTGGGTGCGTGCCCGGCGAGAATGCTTCGTACCCTGTCGCTGAAGTAGATACGGTCAATCACGACACTCTTTGCGACGTCGAACTCGAGCACAGCCATCTTAGGCTGCGGCGCGGCCTTTCCGAATCTGAACGATGCAATCAAGATGAGAACCGGTAAGCCGTGGGCCAGCGAGCGGCGCATGCGATCCCCAGAGCAAGGCACGTTCGGCACTGCATATCATGAACCTGCCGAGGCGATAGACACTTCATGTGGCCTTCCGTCACGTCGCCGCCTCCATCCGCGAGCCTTCCGCAGAGATCCATTCTCTGTGGGGGGTTCTTCACCTGCGCGCGAGGCGCGCGCAGGGCACCACGAGGAACCAGAGGAGCAGCTGCGTTTGGTGCGGTGATTCGTGCCGAATCAGCCGGACATCGGCACGAGATCCTGAAACAGGCCGAAATCGAATCGCGCCGCCAAATGGATCGGATCGGCCGTTGGCTGCGGAGGCAAACGGCATTCGTAATCACTCTGCGGATACCACGATTCAATGACTCGCGCGGTCGGCAGCACCTGGGTGATTTCGTGTTCGAGAAAGCTCCAGCCGGGCAATTGGTCGACAGAAATGGCCTGGCCTGGCGACCTGCGGTCATCGGTGGCGGCGAAACGCAGGCCACCCGTGACGCCATCAGCCCTGCCCAGCACGGTCAACAGGAGGTCCGGCCAAAGTGGCAGCGAGTATGCCCATTCCTCTTGCTGATATTCCTCGGAAGACGGATGCGTTCGCCGGCGCTGCGGCTTCCCCAGGAGACGAACGTACGTTGCCATGGGATGGCCGATAGTCTCCAAACCTTCCTTCTTCGCCCAGATCCGTGCCGCCTCGATATCGCCACGCGCGGCCCCGAGAACGCCGAGACCGCGGGCGACGAGTGCAGAAGCCCTCATCTGGGACACCAAGTAGACCTGCATCAAGTGCGCAGTATCGTGCCGCATGGCCATTCACTGAATATTGCTCACAACGACGTTGAGGCCAACGACGGTGACATCCGCAAAGGTCTTGACGACATTCCCGCTCTGATTCACGACCAGCACCGGCATGCCTCGACCCGGCATCACGCCCGCGATAATGACGTTAGATTCCTGGGCAATGATCGCCGCTCGCAACCCCAACGCCTCCACGGCTGCATTGACGGCCTCGACAGCACCGCGCTGCGACAATGAAAGTCTCGAGACCTGCTCGGCAATGGTGTTCATCTTTCCCGCAGTCTGTCCAGCGAGGGCATCTCCGATCCTAGTGCCGAGAGCTCGCGCCACGGAGAGCGCGTTTTCGCGAAGCAGTCCCAACGACCCAGCTGTTCCCCCGCCCAGACCAAGAGCTGTGGCACCCGCGCTGCCGATCTCTGCGCCGGTGGCGAGCCAAGTGCCCGCGCTAAGCGCCCCCCCTGCGGCGGCGGTCGCGACAAAACTAGTTCCGGCGCCCAGGGTCAAGCCGATGGCGCCACCGATAGCGGCGTCCTTCAAGACCGTCGCCATGCTGAAGCCGGTGTCGCTGTGCATCGAAGTGTAGGCGCCGTAGATGCCGCCGCCCACGGCGCCGACGATTCCCGTGACGACTAGGAACGGCATGTGGCCGTCGGGATCGGTGTACTTGTAAGGATTGTCGAATCCAAAGGCGTAACGGTTGAAGCCGATGTTCTGTTGCGATCCATACGGATGCGTGTCGGCGCTGACGAAGCGGCCGATCTCCGGCCAGTAGTAGCGCGCGCCGAAGTCGGAGAACCCCGTGCCGGGATCGCGCACTCGGCCATCGAATTGACGGACACCCTGCGCAGCGGGGGGCTGCCACTGCTCGCCCCAGGGCTTGTAGTCGAGGCGTGCGACGACCACACCCGTCGTGTCGGTGCGGGCGAGGACGCTTCCCTTGATGTCGGTATGGAACCACTGCCGCTCACTGCACGGCGGGGTGTTGCTGGTGATGCAGCCGTGCATCGCGATGAGCTTGCCCGCGAGATAGATGTAATCGCGGAGCTTGACGCCCGCGCCATTGGTCTCGGAGATCAGCTTGCCCGTCGGATCGTAATGGTACAGGACCGTGCCGCTGGAGTCGGTCTTCTGCACTCGCCGACCGAGACCGTCGTAGAAGTACCTCGCGCCGTCCGACGATGAGGCGAGGTGATTCGAACCGTCCCAGGTGAACTGCATGGGCCTCGGCCGCACGCCGGTCGCTGTTGCGCTCAGCCGGTTGTTTCCGTCGTAGGTGTAGGTAACGTTGACGAGATTGTCCGAATTGAACGGTCGATTGCCGAGCACGTCGTAATCGCACGTTCCCGTTCCCCACATCGAGGGCGCGGTCGCCGTGAGGAGGCGGCCCAGCGCGTCGTACGTCATCGTCCGCGAGGCGCCGGCGACCGCCAGGTTATCGAAGCTCTTGACGTTGTTTGCGCCGTCGTAGCTGTTGTAGCGCAGGTCGATGACGCCGGTGGCGGTGATGGCCTTGGCACGCGCGCGGTCGTCGAAGGTCGAGGTGGTGGACAGCCCGTTCCCAAAGATCATGGACTTCGGCTGGCCGGACGGGTGGTACTGCACGCTCGAGACGATCGAGCCGGTGCCGATGCTGATGCTGGTGACCCGGTTGGCAGTATCGCAGCCCTGCGTCACGACCGTGCCGGTCGGGTAGGTCAGCGAATCCATGCAGCCGTTCGAATCGTAACGCGGTGTGGTGATGAACGTGAGCCCGTTCACGACCCACTTCATCTGGGTGGCCCGATTGACGTCGTCGAAGGTGTTGGTCAGCGCCCCCTTCGTCGCGTTGGGAAACGACGTGGATCTCGAGCTGTACGCCATGCTGTTCAAGCGATTGAGCTGCGGCTCGTAAGTATACGTCGTGACGATGCCGCGCGCGTCGGTGCGCGTCACCGGCTGGCCGGCCGCGTTCCGCGTATAGGTGAGCGATGGCTGCGTGCCAACGGACGACTCGCGGCTCTTCTCCGTTAGCAGGAACTGATTTGTGGAGGAATACGTATAGGTCTCATTTCCCTTGGCATCCGGGGCGGTGACGGTGTTGAGGTCGCCGTGAGGCGAATAGGCGTATTGCCAGAGCTTGGCGTTCGCGTCGGTGACCCAGCCCGTCGTGAGCAGGCAGGCGGAGACCGCATTCGAGCTCGCGTTGACAGCGGGCATGAAGCGCAAGTCGAGCCCAGTCCCAGCGGTTCCGCGGCGGATGACCAGGATGTAGAACAGGAAGGCCAGGGCGCTCACCGAGACCACGGCGTTGAAGACGTAGAAGGTCCGGTCTGACGTCGGCTGTGAGCTCGTGGTGGCTTCCATGCCCGGCTCATACCACGTCGGTGCGGACGCGCTTCCTCGGACGCGAGGCTCTGCCGGCAGCAGAGCGGCTCCTCTTGCAATCCGACGCGGACGCCATGGGCCAGGCAGCGGGACGCGGCCAGCGTACCGTAGCCCGATGGCGAGGGCCGGTGCGTGCGCGGAGGGGCGGGCCTTGACTTCCCGGTGGCGGGAGCGCATGCGGCCGTCAGACCGGCGTGTTTCGCGCCGGGCTGAACTCGAGGGGGCACTCCAATGCAACGATTCCTGCGCATCGCCTCGGTGGTCGTGGCCCTCGGCGTGGCCGCGTCCGCCGCGCGCGCCGACGAACGGGACCGCAACGAGCGCAATCCATGCGAGAGCCTCACGCCGGCCGCCGCCGGTGGCCCGGTGCCGCACGATGACGAGCGGCTCGTGGTCCGGTGGCTCGGGACCACCAATTACGAGCTCTCCTTTCGGAACCAGGTGATCCTGCTCGACACCTACTACGACCGCGGCCCGCGCAACCGGCCCATCGGCCTGATGCCGGACCAGGTGACGCGCGCGGACGCGATCTTCCTGGGCCACGGCCACTTCGACCACATGAGCGACGCGTCCTTCATCGCCTCCAAGCTCGGGATCCGCGCGATCGGCGGCCCGCCGACGTTCGACAAGCTGCTCGCGCAGGGCCTTCCCCAAGGCCAGGCGGTGCGCGTCACCGGCACGGGCGGCGAGCTCTTCCGATTCCGCGGCTTCACCGTCGAGCCGGTGCTCGCGCACCACAGCGTGCTGTCGGGCGCGGTGATCGGCGCGTTCACCACGGCCATCCAGACGGAGCTGGGGACGCCGACGGCAGAGGAGGCCGCCGCCGAGGCGGTCGTGCGCGCACGCGGCTCGTCGAGCCCGCTCATCATCACCATCGGGACCATCGCGTACCTCTTCACCTTCGACAGCGGCTTCCGGCTCATCTGGCTGGACAGCGCGGGGCCCATCACGGACCAGGAGATCGCGCTCATGAAGCGCATCGGCCACACCGACGTGGCCATCGTCGCGTACGTCGGCCATTACGTGCAGGAGACGCAGATCCCGGTCACAATGGCGCTCGCGCAGCTCTTCAACCCGCGCTTCTACTTGCCCGGGCACCACGACGAGATCCGCGACATCTTCCTCGACCTGGGCCTCGAGCCGCTTTTCCTCACGATGCGCGACGAGACGAACATCAAGCCCATCTCGCTGCTCTACCGCGGGGCTGTATGCTTCAACGTGAAGTCGGGCAAGCTGGTCCAGAGCGAGGACTGAGCACTGCCGCGCGCAGCTCGGAGTCGACCGTGCCCGCCAGGACGCCACATGAAGCACCGGACGGGCGTCATCCCCGTGAGTGCCGCTTTGCCGCGCAGGCGGCGATCGCACATAGGTGCGACGTTCCGCTCCAAACTCTCGCAAGGCCGGCCCTTCTGGCGGGCCTTCGCACCCGCGGCGGCCGGCATTGCGGCCTTCCCCAGCGGCCGCAGCTCCGGCGCGGGGCCGCACTGCCGCTCGTAAAGGCGAAGCTCGCCGACCCGAGGGCAGGGTACTCATCGCCGACGGATACGGAGGGGGCCGACCCCAGCGTCCCTGACCTGAACCCCTCTTCTGGCCAGCGCTTGGCGTGACTCCTAAGCAGTTTTGTGGATCGCAAATTCATTCGGTGTCAAGTTAGCAAGCGACGCGTGTGGCCTGACTTCGTTGTCCTCCAGCTTTCGATCTTGCTCCTCGTATCGGCGAGGCTGACGAACCAGCTCTGGTTCAAGCACTCGTCGCGGATCCTCCCATTGAAGCTCTCCACGTACGCGTTCTCGATCGGCTTCCCGGGCCGGATGAACTGCAGCTGGAGGCCGTGCCGGTGCTGTCGTTGGCCAAAACTCGATCGTAAGAGTGGACGAGGCGTCAGCGGGGCGGCGAACCTGAGGAGCAATGTCCATCGTACTCGCTCTGTTGGGTGCCCTGCGCGCAGCACTGAGGAGCCACGCCGACCTCGCACTCTAGGCGAGCACTGCCAGCAGATCGCCCGCCTGCACCGCCGCATTGGGCGCGGCGAGTAGCTCCGCCACCGAGGCGGCCCGCGGCGCGCGCACCACCGTCTCCATCTTCATCGCCTCGAGCGTGAGCAAGGGCGCGCCCGCCTCGACCTTGTCGCCCTGCTTTACGTGCACCGCGATCACCATGCCCGGCATCGAGGCGCCGACGTGCTTGTCGTTGCCGCGTTCGGCCTTGCGCCGCTCCGGTGCCAGAGCGGCGCGCGAGCGGTCGCGCACTAAGACCTGTCGCCCGTGGCCGTTCAGCTCGAAGTAGACGGTGCGCATCCCGTCCTCATTGGCGTCGCCCACCGCCGAGAGCGAGATGACCAGCGTCTTGCCGGGCTCGAGCTCGACCCACCTCTCCTGGCCGATCTCCATCCCGAAGAAATAGCTTGGCGTATCGAGGATGGAGACATCCTCGTACTTGGCGAGTTGCGACCAGAAGTCGTCGAGCACGCGCGGGTAGAGCGCAGCGCTCACCGCCTCGTGGCGCGCGATTGGGCGGCCGTGCTTCTTCGACAGATCGGCGGCGAGCTTGTCGAGGTCGATGGGCTTGAGACCCTCGCTGGGGCGCCCGTGCAACACGGGCAGGCCCTTCAAGATGGCCGCGCGAAGGTCCTCGGGGAACCCGCCCGGTGGCTTGCCCAAATAGCCCTGGAAATAGCCAGTCACGCTCGAGGGGAAATCGAGCCGGTGCGCCTCGCGCAAGACCTTGGCGCGCGTCGCGGTTACTGTGCCCTCGAAGGTGGGCTCGCTCTTGAGCAGATCGTTCTTGAGCAGGAAGATGGCGAAGTCGCTCACCATCTTGCTGCTCGGCGTGACCTTAGGGATGTCGCCGCAGAGTTGGTTCACCACTGCGAAGGCGGTCTTCACGTCGTTCCAGCGGTCGAGGAGGCCCATTTCGGCGACTTGCGGTCTCAGATTCGAATATTGGCCGCCGGGGATCTCGTGGAAATAGACCTCGGTGGTACTGCTTTTCAATCCGCACTCGAACGGGCTGTACTGGTCACGGACGTCGTCCCAGTAATCGACCAGCGGCTGGAGTTGCTTGTTCGCCATGCCGGTGTCGCGCCGGTGTTCGCGCAGGGCGGCGATGAGCGCATTCAGCGAGGGCTGGCTGGTCAAGCCCGCCATCGAGGCGAAGGCGCCGTCCACGATGTGTACGCCGTGCTCGATGGCGACGAGCAGCGCGGCGACGCCGTTGCCGCTGGTGTCGTGCATGTGCAGGTGAATCGGGATGCGCACGGTCTGCAATAGCGCGTCGACCAGCATTCCGGCGGCGCGTGGGCGCAAGAGGCCCGCCATGTCCTTGATGCAGAGGAAATGCGCGCCCATGTCCTCGATGCGGCGCGCGAGATCGGTGTAGTAGCCGAGCCCGTATTTCGGCCGGTGCGGGTTGGCGACGTCGCCCGTGTAGCAGATGGCCACCTCGGCGACCCTGCCTGTGGTCTGGATGCGGCGGACCGAGACCTCCATGTGCTCGACGTCGTTCAAGGAATCGAAGACACGGAAGACGTCCACGCCGGCCTGCGCCGCCTCGTCGATGAACGCCTCGACGACGTTGTCCGGATAGGAGGTATATCCGACGGCATTTGCGCCGCGCAGGAGCATCTGCAGCAGGAGATTCGGCACGGCGGCCTTGAGCTTGCGCAGCCGCGTCCACGGGTCTTCATTCAAGAAACGATATGCCGTATCGAAGGTGGCGCCGCCCCAGCACTCGAGGGAGAAGAGCTGCGACGCGAGGTGCGCGGTGAGCGGCGCGACGGCCAGGATGTCGTACGAGCGCATGCGCGTAGCGAGCAGGCTCTGATGCGCGTCGCGCATGGTGGTGTCGGTCACGAGGGGCCGGCCCTGCTCCAGGACCCACTCCGCAAGGCCGCGCGGCCCGCGCTCGGCGAGGATCTGCGCGGTGCCCGAAGGCGGCGGTCCGGGCGGCGTGGGCGGCAGGCGCGGCTCGACGAACGCCGTGGGCGAGCGCCGCTGGTCCTTCTTGATGGTCGGGTGCCCGTTGACGATTACCTCGGCGAGGTAGTGCAGGAGCTTGGTCGCGCGGTCGCGCCGCGCCTGAAGCTGGAACAGCTCCGGCGTCTCGTCGATGAAGCGCGTGGTCGTCTTGCCGGAGAGAAACACGGGGTGCTGCAGCACGTTCTCGAGGAACGCGAGGTTCGTCTTCACGCCGCGGATGCGGAACTCGCGCAGCGCGCGCTGCTCCTTTATCACCGCGCGCTCGAAGGTGTCGGCGAAGGCGATCACCTTGACCAGCATCGAGTCGTAGTGGGGCGAGATGTAGGCGCCGGTATATCCATTGCCCGCGTCGAGGCGGATGCCGAACCCGAAGCCCGCGCGCCAGGTGTGGATGATGCCGGTGTCGGGGAGGAAGTCGTTGAGCGGATCCTCGGTGGTCACCCGGCACTGCACGGCGAAGCCGCGCGGCTGGATGGACTCCTGCGATGGGATGCGGATCTCGTCGGAGCTCAAGGCGCAGCCCTCGGTGATGCGGAGCTGCGCCTGTACCAGATCGATGCCGGTGATCTGCTCGGTCACCGTGTGCTCGACCTGCAGTCGCGCGTTTACCTCGATGAAGTAGTGGCGGTCGCCCTTGACGAGGAACTCGACGGTGCCGGCGCTGGTGTAGCCCGAGGCGCGCGCGACCCGCAGCGCGTCCGCGCAGATGCGGTCGCGCTGCGCCGGCGCGAGGTTGGGCGCGGGCGCGATCTCGATGATCTTCTGGTGCCGCCGCTGCACCGAGCAGTCGCGCTCGTGAAGGTGGACGATGTTCCCGTGCAGGTCGCCGAGGATCTGTACCTCGATGTGGCGCACCTTCTCGAGGAACTTCTCCAGGAAGACTACTTCGCTGCCGAAGGCGCTCTTCGACTCGGAGCGCGCCTGCGCGAGCGCCTCCTCCAGTTTCGCGGGCTCGCGTACGACGCGCATGCCGCGCCCGCCGCCACCGTGCGCGGCCTTGACCAGGATGGGCGCGTGGTCGGCGAAGAACTTCCGCGCGCAGTCGAGCGAGTCCGGCCCCGACAGCTCGATGCCCGGCACGACCGGCACGCCCGCATGCACGGCGAGCTGCTTCGCCTGGAGCTTGTCGCCCATCAGGGCGACGACGCCCGCGGTGGGTCCGACGAAGCGGACGCGGCGCTCCTCGCAGGCGCGGGCGAAGGCGGGGTTCTCGGAGAGGAATCCGTACCCGGGGTGGATTGCGTCCACGCCGGCACGCTGGGCCACGTCGAGGATCTCGTCGATGCCGAGGTACGCGTCCACCGGCCGCTTGCCCTTGCCGACCAGGTACGCCTCGTCCGCCTTGTGGCGGTGCTCGTGGACACGATCCTCCTCGCTGTAGATGGCGACAGTGCGGATGCCGAGCTCGTTGCAGGCGCGGAAGATGCGGATCGCGATCTCGCCGCGGTTCGCGCACAACACCTTCTTCAGACGCTGGATGGCCATGGGTGCGCGGGAGAGTAGAACAACCGTTGCCCCGCATCGAGCGCACGATCGCCAGCCGCTGGGAATGGGGCTGGCAGTGACGGGGACGAGCGTGAACGCGACCAGGAAGCTATTTGCTAGTGTCCAGTGGCCACATGGACCGGCTTCCCGCGCACGGCCGCTGCAGGCCGGGCGGCGATCGAGGCGGCAGATGAAGCGGCCCCTGGAGGCGCGCGCCTCCGCCGCGTGAGCACATCGGTTGCGGGGGGTCGGGCCGCTCGTCGTCAGCGCAACGAACGCGTCGATGCCGCCGCCAGCTTCGCCGGCTGGTCGTCCATCATGAAGGCTGCGGCGCCCTCAGGCCGTGCAAGCAGACGGACCGACCTGTCGGACGTCACTTTCCGCTGCGCAGACCGAGCACCAGCGGGGTTCGCGCGTTCGGTTCGAAACCCAGGCGCGATACAGTGCGCGCGCCGGCTCGTGCCCCGGATCGACCTCCAGCTCGACCGCGCGCACGTCGGCGGCACGGCCATAGGCGAGGAGGCGGTCGAGCAGCGCTCGTGCCGCCGCGCCTCGGGCACCGCGTACAGCTCCTCGATGAAGAGCACCGCGCCGCCCTACTCAACGCTGGCGATTCGGTTGGCGAGGCAGGCGCCACAACGCGCGGCCCCTCCATTGCACCAGAAGCGGTGCGCCATTCGCGAGCGCCACCTCCACCCCGCGCAGGACGCTCGCGTGTCCGTGGAACGCCCGTGCTCGCCGAGTTGCGCCGCGTCGACCTCCGCGGCGGCACATCTACTTCCGGCATCCCGGCGTGCCGGTGAAGAACGACGTCAAGAAACGCCTCGGGCCTGGCCTCGACGTACGCGGCGACGGCAGCTTCGTCGTCGCGCCGCCTTCGCTGCACAAGAATGGCAGTCGCTACGAGTGGCTGCCGGGCTCGGCGCCGTGGGAGCGCGAACTCGCCGAGTTACCCGCGTGGCTGCTTGCCAAGCTGAGCGAGAAGGAGCGGGTGGCGCCGCCATTGAGGCAGTGCGTTCGCAGCGCGGGCAGCACCCGCGAGCGTCGCTATGCCGAGGGCGCACTCGAGCAGGCATGTGCTGCCGTGGCCTCGACGCCCGAGGGCGCGCGCAACGAGACGCTCAACCGGGAGGCCTTCGGCATCGGGCAACTCGTCGGCGCCAGCCTTCTCTCGCGCACCGAGCCGCCAAGCGGCTTGCTGAAGCCGGCGCCGAGGATCCAGACGATGCCCACGGGGGTGTACTATCAAGAAGCGGCCGTGCGCGCGCGGCGCGCCGCAGCGGCAGCGACCACCCGGAGGAACGGGCGGGAGCGGATCCATCTCGCGCAGGATAGCGATGGGGCCGATAGGACGAGCACGGGGAAGGCCAGATAGCTGGCCGCTCCTATTCCCGGCTGCTTCCCTGCAGGGCTGTCGGTGTGCTCTTCTGCTTCTCGCTCGGGTCAACCGGGGGGCCGGCCACGAAGCGAGCCCCAACCGGGCGGGCGACGTGGTAGACGCACCCGGGGCATCGCTGCTGGTCAGGGCGATTTGCGGGAGCCGGGGCTAGAAGGGAAACTCGTCGCCCTGGGCGCGCAGCGCCGTGACCGCGGCCAGATTGACGATGTCCGGAACGCTCGACCCCGTCTGCAGCACGTTCACCGGCTTGTTCATCCCCAAGAGCACCGGACCGATAACCTCCGCCGACCCCAGCCGCCACAGCAGCTTGTAGCCGATGTTCGCGGCATCGAGGCTCGGGAACACGAACACGTTGGCGTCGTCGGTGAGCCGGCAAAAGGGGAAGCTCTCACGACGCACCTCATCCACCGCGGCCGTGTCCACCTCCATCTCGCCGTCCACCTCGAGGTCCGGCCGCCGGGCCCGGATGAGCTCCACCGCCTGCCGGACCTTCGCTGGGCTCGCTCCTGCGGCGCTGCCGAAGTTCGAGTAGCTGAGCATCGCCACCCGCGGCTGCACGTCGAAGTAGCGCGCGAGGTCCGCGGTGTGGATAGCGACCTCCGCCAGGTCCTCCGCCGTCGGGTCCACGATCACCGTGCAGTCGGCGAAGAACTTGAAGTCGTTCTTGAAGACGACGATGTAGACGCCCCCCGCCCGCCGGGACTCCCTGGTGCGAATGATCTCCAGGGGGGCGTGGATCGCTTCCGGGTAGCTGGTGGTGAGGCCGGTGACCATCCCGTCCGCCGCCCCCTCGCGAACCATCATCGCCGCGAAGTAATCGCGCGAACGCATGCGCCTGCGCGCCTCGGCCGCCGACACGCCGCGCCGCTGCCGCATCTCCCAGTAGCGCGCGACATATTGCTCGAAGCGCTCGCTCGCTTCCGGATCGATCACAGGCACGTTCTTCAGCTCTCCCAGCCGGTACTCCTCGATGAGGCGCCGGATGGGAGCGGCGTCGCCCAACAGGATTGGCTCGCAGATTCCCTCCTCCTTCAGGATCTGCACGGCCTGGAGGATCTTCAGCTGGTTGCCCTCCGGGAAGACGATGCGCGCCACCCGCTTGCGCGCCTTGGCGTAGACAACGCTCATCACCGAGTGGCTGCGGCTCTGCATCTTCCGCAGCCGCTCGCGGTACTCGTCGAAGTCGAGGGAGATGCGCGCCACTCCCCCGTCGATCGCCGCCTTGGCCACTGCCGGCGCCACCCACAGTAGTACCCGCGGGTCGAAGGGCTTGGGGATGATGTAGTCGGGCCCGAAGATGAACTTCTCGCCGCCGTAGGCCCGCGTGACCGAGTCGGGGACCTCCTGTTGGGCCAGCGTCGCCAGCGCCTTCGCTGCGGCGAGCTTCATTTCCTCGGTGATCCCTTTGGCCCGGACGTCCAGTGCGCCCCGGAAGATGAAGGGGAAGCCGAGGACGTTGTTGACTTGGTTCGGGTAGTCGGACCGCCCGGTGGCCATGATCACGTCGTCGCGCGCTTGCTTCGCCTCGGGGTAGCTGATCTCGGGGTCGGGGTTGGCGAGGGCGAAGACGATGGGGTTCTTGGCCATCGACTGGACCATCCGCTGGGTGACCAGCCCCTTGGCGGAGCAGCCGAGGAAGACGTCGGCGCCTTCCATCGCGTCCGCCAGGGTCCGGCAGCGCGTGTCGGCGGCGAAGCCCTCCTTCCAGGGGTTCATCCCATCGGCGCGGCCCTGGTAGAGCACCCCCTTGGTGTCGACGAGCAGGACGTTCTCGCGCTTCACTCCCAAGGAGAGATAGAACTTCGCGCACGCCAGCGCCGACGCCCCTGCGCCGGAGATGACGATGCGGACTTTGTCGATGCGCTTGCCGGCGACCTCGAGCCCATTGAGCAGCGCGGCTCCACTGATGATGGCCGTGCCGTGCTGGTCGTCGTGAAAGACGGGGATCTGCATCTCCCGCCGCAGGCGTTCCTCGATGACGAAGCAGTCCGGGGCCTTGACGTCCTCGAGGTTGATGCCGCCGAAGGTGGGCTCCAGCGCCTTCACGCTGGCGCAGAACGTGTCGACGTCGTTGGCGGCCAGCTCGATGTCGTAGACATCGATATCGGCAAATTTCTTGAAGAGGACGCCCTTGCCTTCCATGACCGGCTTGGCGGCGTAGGGGCCGATGTCGCCCAGGCCAAGCACGGCAGTCCCGTTGGAGATCACCGCCACCAAGTTGCCGCGCGCCGTGTATGTGTAGCTGAGGTCCTTTTCCTTCGCGATCTCCAGGCAGGGCTCGGCGACGCCAGGGCTGTAGGCGAGGGACAGCTCCCTCGCGGTGCCGCAGGGCTTGGTGGGGACGACCTCGATCTTTCCTTTCCGGCCGGAGGAGTGGTAATCGAGCGCGTCCTCACGGCGGATCTTGGTCTTCACCGTCGGCGTAAAGTTGGTGGCCATCGCCGGGGTCCCTCGCATCGACCACGCGCGTTGTCAATGCGCGTCGCGTTGTCTACGTAGCGCGTGCGGTCGCGGATGGTCCGGAAGCGGCTCCAGGCCGCGCTGCCGCGCAACTGCCTCGAGCTGCACAGGCGAAACCCGTCGCTGCCCAGCGGCGCCTACCAGATCTCGCCCGACGGACGACGCGTATTCGAGTTCCCCTGTTGCCGGCAGCCGGTCCCAGCTTGCGCCTCAACGTTATAGGACCGCGAGCGCATCATTCGTGGCAAAAAGGCTTCGGTCGCAGATCGTCCATTGTGGACGAAGCAAAGCGCTCGTGTTTCTCTAGGTGGTCAGGACCTTCTCGGCGCCGTAGCCGGCCCATGTTGCCGACCGGCTCGGCCCCACATGTCGTACCAGTCAGCATCTTCCATGAGCTGACCCGCCGCAGCTTGACACTGCGGCCGGAAAGGCGCAGGCAGCAACGCGCGCTCGAGCCGGACGGGTACTGCAAAGCTGCAGCGGCGGCCCGACGTGATGGGGGATCCAATGAACCCGATCCGACATACAGCCTTTGTGTTGTTCCTCGCGATGGCCGCTCGCGCCGACGAGGGCGCGCGATTCCGCGCTGAGCTGGTCGGCACGGAGGAGACCCCGGCAATCTTTACGGCCGGTAGCGGTGTTTTCACCGCCCGCGTGCTCAATAACGACACTCGCATCGAGTTCACGCTCACGTATGAGAACCTCACCGCACCGCCCCTCGTAGCGCACGTCCACTTCGGGCAACGAGGCGTGGCGGGCGGCGTGAGCTTCTTCTTCTGCGGCGGCGGCGGGAAGCCGCCGTGCCCTGCAAGCGCCTCGGGCACCGTCACCGGGACTGTGGTCGCGGCCGACGTGCTGGGGCCGGTCGCGCAAGGTATCCAGCCCGGAGATCTCGCCGCTATTCTGCAGATGATCCGCGCAGGCTTTGGCTACGCGAACATGCACACCGCGCTCCATCCCGGCGGAGAAATCCGTGGACAGATCAAGGCGACCGGCGACAGCGAACACGACTAATCTTAGACGGCCCGCAGGCTCACCGGGGCGAGCCCGGTCACCTCGAGCTTCACCAGCTGGCCCGGCGAGAGCGGCTCGGCGCCGGCGGCGGCGCCGGTCAGCACCAGGCTGCCGGGGGCAGCTCCTCGCCGCGCAGCAGCGCGAGGAGCTGCACGAGGGACTCGACCGGGTTGCCGGAGATGGCGCTCGATTCTCACCGCGCTTACTCCTGCTGCTTGGTCTTTCTTAGCCTGCGATCAGGCGAAGCCGGTCGTGTGTCGTTCCAGGCCAGCTCGGTATCGCAAAGTGTTTTCCGCATCCGCTCGTGCTTCTTCGATTCCCGCCGCCTCCACTTTCCTTTCTTCCTGAGTACGCTCGTCTTGGCGAACTCTGGGCGCGCGCTCACCGGATTACGGGGGTGCCGTCCCATGAGCCGGATGCGCGGATCCATGCTCTGCGGGCTTTCGCGTGAATTGATTCATCCAGTCGTCGCCGAACGCGCGCCTCGCGGCGAGGTCGTTGTGTACGCGGCAGAGCAGGCGGATGTTCTCGATCGTCGACGGGCCTCCGCCGGCTCGCGGAACGATGTGATCGAACTCGACGCGCAACGCAGACCCGCAGACGCCGCCGGATTCGAGAGGCCATTGGCAGCGGCCACGATCTCGGGTCCAGACTTGGCGCTTCACGGTCGCGGTCAGGCCGGACGACTTCGCAGCCGGCCTGTCATGGCGCGGTTTCCGCACGAGGCCCTTCCGGCTGGCGTGGCGCTGCAAGACGAGGTCGAGTCCCGCTTCCAGGATGGCCTCGGCGCTCGCGCCGGGGCGGGCGTGTGAAAGCGCGTCGCGCGCGGCCTCCAGCTTTTCGAGGAATCGCCTCGACACGGTGACGTGAAGCCGTGAAACTTCGTCCGTGAGCGGCTCGGCAGAGTCACGGCGGACCGGTTTCGGAAGCGAGGAGGCCGGAGCGATTTCGGGCGGAGCGGATGCACTCACGTCTGCGGCCGTGGATGGAGAGACAATCGGTTCAACCGGTTGAACCACTGCCTCGAACTGCGACGCAGACTGGTGGGGTGCCGCGGCCTCCGTGAGCAGTGGCGCAGAGACTGTGCGTAACGCAGTGACCACGTCGCGGTGGGGCGCAGCGTTCGCCGGGTGGAGCGCCGCTGCAACGGCCATCGCCTCGCGCTTCGAGCAGTGGAAGAACTTCGGCAGCATCTCGTGGCGGTTCTCGGCCGTGAGCACCTTCGCGAGATGGACGATGCTGGTGATGCACAGCCGCCCGTCGCGCAGCGGCTCGACGATCTCCGGAAACCTCTGCGCGAGCTCTGCCGCGGTCTTCCGGTAGTGCGCGGCTCCTTTCGAGAGACCGAGCTCGCGGTGCAGGAAGTAGAAGAGACTCGAGTAGCCTAGTTCCAACCACGAGCCGCGCCGGTCGAAGTCTGCAAGAGCAACGAGGAACTCCGCCATGGCGGCGTGCTCACGACCGAGGAGATCGGCAAGGCGGCTGGCCAGAACGCGTGCGCTTGTCATACGGGGTACTATCGCAGGCCTCTCTGACACGGCACGATCGCTTGCACAGGGGGGGTTCGCATCGTGGAATGGTACGCTGGTCTTCACGTCGTCGTGTATCCTGGTGAGAGCTGCGGATATCCGCGGTCGAGACTTGGTTCAACCGGTTGAACCACAGGCTCCGATGCGCGGCCCGAGGTGCCACGCTCTACCGCGAGGACGATTTGAGAGAGCATCGTCGGCATGCATGGGTGAATATTGGCCGCTACGTGAACCCCGCCATGGACTGGGACTGGTGTCAATTGTGCGGCGCGTTCGCGTATTCCTCTCGAGGTCGAACGCGTAGGAGCGCAAGATCGACTTGCCGGTGTACTAGCGGGAGCTTCTCAAAGGGCGGCATCCGCCCGTGCCAAGGCGAGTCCGGCGCGCCGGCCTCAGCCGCGCAGATTCCTCTTGAAAAAGTCCATGGTCCGCTGCCAGGCGAGGGCCGCGGCGGCTTTGTCGTATCGCGGAGTGGTATCGTTGTTGAAGCCGTGCTGCGTACCGGGGTAGGTGAACATTTCGTAGTTCACGTGGTTGGCCTTGAGCGCGGCCTCGAACGCCGGGATGCCGGCGTTGATGCGGTCGTCCTTCTCGGCGTAGTGGATGAGGAGCGGCGCCTTGATCCTCGCCACGTCCTCTGCCGGCGGTTGGTTGCCGTAGAACGGCACCGCCGCGCTCAGTTCGGGGATGCGCGTGGCCAATAGGTTGGCGATCCCGCCGCCGTAGCAGAAGCCCACCACCCCGACCTTGCCGGTGCATTCGGGACGCTTCCTTAGGAAAGCCACCGCGGCCACGAAGTCCTGGCGGGTCTTGTCCTGATCCAGCTTGCCGAAGAGCTCGCGCGCCTTGTCCTCGTCGCCGGGATAGCCGCCGAGCGGGGTCAACGCGTCGGGGGCGAACGCGACGTATTGCTCCAAGGCGATGCGCCGGGCGACGTCCTCGATATGCGGATTGAGCCCACGGTTCTCGTGGACCACCAGGACGCCCGGCAGCCGGCCCGAACGCTTCGCCGGCAGCGCCAGGTAGCCGCGCACCTTTCCAGTTCCCTTGGGCGAGTCGTATTCCACATGGCTCGTCGCCAGCCGCCGATCGTCCTTGGCAATCTGCTGCGCCTCGGCGAAACGGGGATTCAACGCGTCGAGGAGCATGGCCGCCGTCACGCCGCCCACGGCGAACCGGGCCACCCTCTCGAGGAACCCGCGGCGATCGATCAGGCCGTGAACGTACTGATCGAAGAGGTTCAGGACCTCTGGATCGAAATCCGACGCCTGCTTTCGCTCCATGCGCGCACCTCGCGCGAGCAGGATAACAGGTGCGGACTCGAACGCTCGAGCAAGGGCCCTGGCGGCGGTGTCGGGGCGTCTGCTATGAGGTGGACGTCATGTCGAAACGGACGCGTGCTTCGTTCGCCACGATCTGTATCGCCATCGTAGGAATCGCCGCGGCGTCGAGGGACGCCAAACCAGCCGATGCGCATCCGCTGAAGATCGGCATCATCGGCGCCGGCAAGATCGGCGGCACGCTCGCCACGCTGTGGGTCAAGGCGGGTCACGAGGTGCTCGTCTCGTCACGCCATCCTGACGAGCTCCAGGGCCTGGCGCGGTCGCTCGGCCCCAAGGCACGCGCCGGCACGCCGCGAGAGGCGGCCGTCTTCGGAGACGTGGTCCTGATCTCGGTCCCTTACGGAGCCCTGCCGCAGATCGGCAAGGATTTGCAAAACGAGCTCAAAGGCAAGGTGGTGGTGGATACCGGCAATCCGTATCCCGAGCGCGATGGCGAGATGGCGGTCGAGGCCCGTCGCAAGGGCACCGGCGTCGCCTCGGCGGAGTTCCTGCCGGGCGTTCGCCTCGCGCGCGCCTTCAATGCCATCAGCTATCGCAACCTGCGGAGCGAGGCGCACCGGACGGGAGAGCTCGTCGGTATTCCAATCGCCGCGGACGACCCCCAGGCGTTGGACGTCGCCGCGCGTCTCGTGAGAGACGCCGGGTTCGAACCGGTCGTGGTCGGGCCGCTCGCCAAAGCGAAGATGTTCGACGTCGGATCGCCGGTGTACACGCAGCTGCTCACGGCACGGGAGCTCCGCGCGCGTCTCGGGATGTGAAGCGGCCCTCTACGGCAGCGTCGAACCGTCCACCCAGGCGTAAATGAAGTAGTCGTAGTTCCAGTTCTGCGGGTAGGTCACCGGCAAGTAGCCTCTGCCGTGATGCCAGCCCCTCGCCGTTGGACAGGCTTGGACAGGTGCCAGCCGCCATTTAGGGCCACGGAGGGTCACGAGAAGTGGCCCGCAACACTGCTCTCCGGGGACGATAGGTCCAGGCAGGGTGCCCTTGCCCTAGCGTTTGCCGAGAGCGCGCAGCGGCGGGCACGAGGCGTCGCGGACGCAGTCGAACCGTTCCACATCGGCGAAGCGGCCGCCCCGCACCCGGAAGCGCACCAGCTGCGTGACCACGTCGCCGTGCGCGTCGTAGTCGCAGGGGCCCGACGCGCCCTGGTAGTCGATCGGCTTGCCCGCTGCCATGAGCTGCAGGGCCCGCGCAAAGCCCTCCACTCCCGCGTTCACCGGCTCGCCGTGCGGGTCGTTGATGGCCCGCATCGCGTCGCGGATCTCCGCCCCGGTCACCTGCGACGGATCGGCGAGATGGTTCTGCTGCGCGGCGAGAATCGCGGCCAGCATGAGCGTGGTGGCGGCGTCGTAGGCGCCCGAGTCACGGAAAGCCGGCGGTTGGCCGGTGAGCCCCTTCAGGTCCTCCGCGAACACCTGCGCCGAGGCTCCGTCGCCCAGCACCGCTTGCGAGGTGCCCTCCTGGCCCTCCACTGCGCCCTTGAGCGTCTCCAGCACGCGCGCGACGCGGAAGTTGTGCGTGTGCACGAGCCGCACCTTGCTGCCGCTCGCCAGGAGCGCCTTGGTGAAGCTCATGGCGAACTTGGGGAAGGTGATCTCCACCACTGCGTCGGGCGAGCCGTCGTTCTTGCCGGTGCTCTCGTTGTGCTTGTCGGTCACCTTGGCGACGTCGGCAGCCCAGTCATACTCGGCGGCGTTCACCTTCACGTCGTGGAAGACCTGCTCGACGAGCGCGCCGGGGCGCGCCTTGAGCAGGTCCGCCTTCAGGGCGTCGGAGAAGCCGCGGCCGTAGGGGTCGTCGCTCGCGTAGATCGACAGCTTGAAGCGGTCGCCGTGGCTCAAGTCAAGAAGCATCCGCACCAGGACAGGTGCCTGGTACGCGGACGACATGGTGGTGCGGAAGTTCCAGCCCTTCAAGTTGCGCAGCGCCGCCTGTTTGACGGGGTCGACGTCCTGCGCCTCGGGATGGTTGATGTCGGGCGTGGTGCAGGCCATGCACACCACCGGCACGTTCAGCTCGTGCGACGGGTTGCCATCGTAGGCCAGCATGTTCACGGCGATGTCGTCCTGACTCGAGTCCGTGATGATCGCCTTCGCGCCCTGCTGTTTCACGAGCTCGAGCGCACCGGCGCGCGCCTGCTCGGGCGAGTTGCCCGAGTTGGCCTCGGCCACCTCGAAGCGCACCGCGCGGCCCTCGCGCTTCAGCGCCGCGTTGACGGTGCTCACCGCGAGGCGGATTGAGTCAGCCCAGCTCGGCGTCGCCATGGAGCCGGTCCGGTCGATGACCTGCCCGAGCACTACGACGGGCATCGCGGGCGCTGGCGGCTCGCTGCTCTTGCAACTGGTCATGACGAGAAGGAGGCAGTAGATGCGCTTCATATGATGGTATCTCCGGGCACGCCTCCACTGTGGAGGCGTGCGGCGGGCTCCCTGCCTTATCGCGTAGCAGAGCGAGCCTGTCTGAATGAAGGCGCGGCTGAGGGAGATCCAGCGCGAACGTAGGGGCGAGGCTGACCGAAAATGCTTCACGTGTGCCCACGCCTCGGCAGGAACGTGGAAGAGCCAGGGGACCAGGAGAGTGCCCGCTGCGAGAAGGGCGCGGCACCGGATGGCCACGAGAGTCCGACGTAAGCCCCTGATCGGGCCCGCTTTGAACCCGTTGAAGCACGCAGCGGGCCGTCTCCGGTGGATCGGAGACGGGCCCACAAACGACGGCTCTCCGTTCAGAAACGCTGCTTGGGCGGCACCGTCCAGGCCACCGGGTGCACGTCCCAGAGCGGGCTGTACTGCAGCGCGGAGCAGTTCGGCGGGCTGGACGGATCCGAGCACTCCGGACGATGGTGAAGACGTGGATCCCAGCATCCGCGACATGGAACGTGTACGGCGCGGGAGCGAGGCCTGCGTGTCGGGTCGAACTCCACGTACGCGGTGGAGCAGATGGACCGCTTCAAGCCGCCGGAGACGCGGCCGCCGACGCGGGAGCAAGTCGTCTTCACGCAGGCGCGGCGCGCGGCAATCGACGTGATGGACGGCGCCAATCGCATCCGCGACATTCGTGCGCGACATCGGCGCGCGCGCTCCAGCCCGCAGCACGGCACGACCTTCGTGGTCGATCTGCCCGCCGACCCGCCGCAGCCCGCGCGCACCGAGCCGGAGCAGGCCAGGCAGGACGCGCCCGTGGCGGGCAACGGCCGCTACGACCTGCACTGACCCCGCACCAACCCAGCACCAACCCTGCAGATCCCCTGCACTTGGCCGCAATCGGCTGTGCGTAGGTTGACTACACCCCCGTCGCGCGTGGTAGCCGGGTCGCTTGCGCCGCCAGCACCGGTGCAGGCGCGCCAATCCACACTTCCGAGGTGGCCGATGATCCGCTCGCTCCTCGCAGGCCTGATCGCGTCCCTTCCGCTCGCCGTGCTCGCCGCCGACGGGCCTACTCCTGTCGACAAGCCAGGGCCGCGCAAGTCGGCCTTCTACGATTTCTGGAACCTGAGCGCCGAGTTCACCAGCGGCATCGGCAACATCCCCGCCGCGAGTTGCACGACGCGCGTGGCAGACCAGCCGTCCGTGTACGCGGGCAACCTGCTCCTCGACTGCAACGGCGAGTTCCCGCACAACGAGACCACCATCGCCGTCGATCCTGGCAACTCGAACCACGCCATCGGCGGGTTCCACTCCTACCTGCTCAGCTTCAACGGCTCGACCGTGGTCGCGCGCATCGTCGGCTCCAGCTCGGTGACCTTCGATGGCGGCCAGACCTGGCGCCACGTGCTGCCGCCCATCAACCCGTACCAGTTCACCGGCGATCCCGCGCTGGCCTTCGACGCGCGCGGGCGCGTGTACTTCGGGAACATCGCCGACCACGAGGGACCAGGCGGGAACTTCACCGGCCCCAGCGTCGTCGTGGCCACCTCCCTCGACGGCGGGCTCTCCTGGAGCAACCCCGTCACGGTGGCGAAGGGCACGACCGCGATCACCGCCGGCAGTCCGTTCGGGCCCAACATCTTCAACGACAAGGACTTCATCGCGACGGACACGTCCGCGTCGAGCCCGTTCCGCAACCGCGTCTACGTGACGTGGAGCAAGTTCACCGAGTTCCTCAATCCGAACACGACGCTCTTCCGCATCCCCATCATGGTCTCGTTCTCCGACGACGGGCAGACGTGGAGCCAGCCGCGCGAGATCAGCGGCTTCAGCCCCTTCTGCAACGCGGCGCTCTTCGGCCAGCCCAACGAGTGCGACCTGAACCAGGACTCGTATCCGGTGGTCGCTCCAGGCGGGAAGGTGTACGTCAGCTTCGAGAACTTCAACACCGTCGGACTCAACCAGGCGCTGGTCGTCTCCTCGCGGGACGGGGGCGCGACCTGGAGCAGCCCCTCGCAGGTGGACTTCCTCTTCGACCTGAACTTCCCGCAGAACGTCGACGGCCGCGACACCCTGACGGGTTGCCAGCTGCGCTACGGCGTCAAGGCCAACACCGCGACGGACCCGAGCGATCCCACGGGCAACACCGTCTACGTGGCCTGGGCCGACAACCGCAACGGCACGGCCAAGGCGACCAACACGGACGTGTTCCTGGGCCGCTCAACGGACGGCGGCGCCAGCTGGAAGGTGGTCGCGGTGGACACGGCAAAGAATGACCAGTTCTACCCGTGGGTCGCCGTCGCCGCGGACGGACGCGTCGATGTCGGCTACATGGACCGCTCGTATTCGGCGGGCCAGTCCGTCTGCCAGTACGGCTTTTCGCTCACGCGTCTCACCTTCGGCTCTCGCGGCAACGTGCTCAACAAGAGCAAGATGAGAGTCGATACGGGGCTCTCCGACCTGAACCACTCCCTCTGGTTCGCGGCCAGCGCCGCCGATCGGAACTCCCGCTTCATCGGCGACTACAACG
>WNFG01000884.1_pt1 | contig 26193 bp, 20 predicted proteins | sample 5400431 | NCBI WGS metagenome assembly WNFG01 (sample SAMN13153346, study PRJNA577476) | soil metagenome | isolation source: 120 cm saprolite under Douglas fir tree site 2 hole 3 replicate 2 | place: USA:California | collected 2015-04-18 | reverse complement strand
CCGCTCGCCCCGAGCGCCCGGTCCGCGGGCAGCCGGCCCTCGAGCAGCTCGCGGCAGGCCCCCACGTCGGTGGAGACCGCCGGGATGCCCGCGGCGGCCGCCTCCAGGATCACGAGCGGCAGGCCCTCCGAGATGCTGGTGAGCACGAGCACGTCGACCCGCGGGTAGATCTGCTTGACGTCGACGCGCCCGGTGAACTCCACCCGCTCGGCGATGCCCAGGGCGACGGCGAGGCCCTGGCACTCCGCGAGGTACTCCGGGTCCTCGTCGCCCGGACCCGCGATGACCGCGCGGGCCCCGGGAAGCGCGGTGACGACAATCTTCACCGCGCGGATGAACGTCTTCACGTCCTTGATCGGCACCACGCGCCCGACGAAGCCGATGCGGAACTCCCCCGGCGCCGGCTCCACCCGCGGCAGGGCGGAGAGCGGTCCGACGTCGAGCCCGTTGGGGACCACCAGGGTCTTGGCCGGATCGGCCCCGTCGCGGATCTGGGCCTGCCGGTTGCCCTCGAAGATCGTCACGATGCGATCGGCCTCGACGTAGGTAATCCGCGAGAGGCGCTCGAACAGGCGCGCCCACAGCTCCTTGAAGAAGCCGGGCCCGGCCGAGAGGGTCATGGGCGCCTGCCGCTGCACGTAGATCCACTCCGCCTGGTCGATCTCCATCCGCCGCTCGCGCGAGTAGATGCCGTGCTCGGTCAGCAGCATCGGGCGGCCGCGACGCACCCGCTGCACCGCGGCCACGAACCCGGCCCAGCCGGTCGACACGGTGTGGTAGACCGCCGCCTCCGGGACCGGGGCGTGCAGCAGGCGGAACATCGGCAGGTGGGTGAAGCGCCACGTCCAGAAGTAGTCGAGGAACGAGATGTCGGGAGCGCGGGACTCGTAGAGCCGCCGCACGATCTCCCACGAGGGCTTGCCGTAGATGAAGTCGTGGACCGACGGACCCGCCCCCGCGTGGGGCGAGACCTGGCGCAGGAGCCCTTCGAGCCCGTCGGCGCGGCCGTCCTTCATCTCCTCGTGGTAGCGCCAGATCGTCTCCCACGCCGCCGCCTCCGTCACCGGGCCCTTCAGCGCCGGCTCGTCGCCGCCGTGGATGCCCACGTCGACCAGGCTCACCACGTTGGGCGGCATCTTGTAGCGGGGCTCGTGAGTCTCCCCCTGGGTCGCCGAGATGTGGAAGATCGCGAAGCGCAGCTCCGGGAGCGCGGTGACCAGCTGATGGATCCACGACGACACCCCGCCGGTCACGTAGGGGTAGGTGCCCTCGAGGATCAGGCAGACGTCGGCCGGGGGGGCGCTCACGCCGCGGGCTCCCCCGCCCACCAGCGCAGCAGCTCGTCGGCGCGCCCCGCGGCCACCGCGTCGCGCGAGAGGGCCTGCAGCTCGCGCCAGCGGCCCTGGCGGAACAGGATCTCGGAGAGGAGCAGGTCGATCTCGGTGGACGGCGCGGCCGTGCGCGCCTCCACCGCGAGAGCCTCCGCCTCGTCGATCCGACCCAGCGCCAGCAGCACCCGCGCCAGCGCGCGCGCGGGCGCCGGCCAGTCGGGGCGGCGCGCGCGCGCGGCGCGATAGGCGGCCTCCGCCTCGCCGAGCCAGGTGCGACCCATCGCCGCCTCCAGCAGTCCGCTCTCCTGGTAGGCGAGGCACGCGTCGCCCATCGCCATCGCCCGCTCCGCCGACTCCGGATCGAGGCGCCGCTGCTCCTGCGCCTGCCCGATCCGCTGCGCGAGGCGCTCCTCGATCCGCTGGAGCGCGCCCGAGGCCGCGATCTGGGTGTCGCGGTCGGGCGCCTGCAGCGCCTCGCGCAGCAGCTCCACCGCGGGGCCGTCGCCGCGCTTGGCCAGGAGCCCGACGCCCCACCGCTGCGTGCGCGGGTCGGCGGCCCGGATCAGGTCCGCTACCGGCTGCACCGAGACCTGCGCCTGCAGCCACTCGAAGACGCGGTCGACCGGCTCGGGCGCCTGCCCCGGGCCGGGCAGGCCCGCCATCTCCGAGTGCGCGCCCGCGTAGAGGCCGGACGGCGGCGCGCGGCGCTGCCAGAAGCGGATGGCTCCGAGCCCGACCAGGCCGAGCACCGGCAGGGCCAGCACCAGCGCCACCACCAGGAGCCGCTCGTCGCGCCGCCGGCTCTCGAGGGCTCGGCCGGCGAGCCACGCCGCGCCCGCGTGGGCGATCAGGGCGAGTGGCCACCAGCCGGCGCCGGCGAGCGCCGCCGTCACCGCCACCAGCTCCGCGAGCCCGGCCAGGACCCGGGTCACGAGGTCACCCCGCCGGACCGCTCGCGCACCGCGAGGACGCGCACCGAGAACTCGAGGTCCTGCTCGTCGTCGGCGTAGGGCGCGAAGTGGAAGTTCCGGATCTCGCTCGAGAGGCGGTCGACGACCACCTCCGCGCGCGCGGGCGCGGTCTCGGGCAGGATGATCGCGAAGGCGTCCTCGGTGGCGTAGCGGCACACGATGTCGACGTCGCGCAGGGTGCGCGAGAACACGAGCGACAGGACGCGCCCCAGGTCGGCGCGGCGATCCGCCGCCACCGCCCCGAAGCGGTGGATGCGAAAGATCACCACCGCGAGGGGGCGGCCGTAGCGGACGGCCCGCACCTCCTCCTCGTGGATGCGCCGCTGGTAGTAGGCGTAGGTGTAGGCGCGCACCAGCTCGTCCTCGATGGTCCGCGCGAGGGTCTGCTCGTGGGTGCGCGCGTTCTCCAGCGTCCGCGCCCCCCAGTCCGCGACGAGGCCGAGGCGATCGAGCGACACCGGAGTGAGCCGGAGGAAGGGGAGCTTCGTCACCGTGATGCAGCCGAGCAGCGCGCCCTCCGCCGACGTCATGGGCGCCGCCATCAGCAGCTCCGCGCCCTGCAGATCCTCGAGCGAGCCGATCGTCGTGTAGTCCCGCACGCTCACCGGACGGCCCAGGCGGACCGCGAGGCCCACGAGCCCGTCGTCGGGGGCGATCTCGGGGCGCTCCGGCGCGGGCCCCTCGGCGGCGCGCAGGCGCAGCCGGTCTCCGTCCAGCACGTAGCACTGGCAGGCGTCGGCCTGGAGGAAGCGCCGGGCGGTGGCCGCGATCGCGGGGTAGAGCCGCTCCGCGTCGAGCGTCTCGAGGGCGCGCGCCGCCGCGTAGAGGCTCGTCAGCGACGCGCGCTCGTCCGCCACCCGGCGCTCCAGCTCGTGCTTGGCCTCGGTCGCGGCCATGAATCGCACCGCCTGGTCGGCGAGCTCCTGCTCGAGCCCCTCCACCTGTGCCTCGAGGGCCCGCGTCCTCCGGAGCTGCGCCTCGCGGAGCGCGCCCAGCCCGAAACCGGTCCCGATCAGCAGCAGTGGAGTCACGTAGCGCGGCAGGCTCCGTAGCTCGCTCCAGCTCGCGTGGTCCATGCGCGCCGCGACGCACGCGGCCACCGCGGCCGCGGTCACGAGGCCGCTCACCAGCCCCGCGCGCAGCCCGTGTCGGCCCGCGAGCACCAGGACCAGCACCAGCGCCGGGTTCGGCTGCACGTCGAGGAAGCCCGGATCCCGCGGCCGCAAGACCACGTTGACGACGACGAGCAGCAGCAGGCCTCCGCCCAGCTCGAGCAGGTAGGGTTGGCGGCGAAGGGCGGCGAGCACCCGGCGCTTACCGCGCTCGGGCGTCGCCCAGGGCGGCGGTCAGGTGGGCCGCCATGTCGTGGGCCACCCGCTGGGCGACGCGCGCGAGACCGTCCTCGCGCAGCCACGACGAGCCGAGGCGCGCGTGACTGGACGTCCACACCACCTCGCCGGACGCCACGTCGACCAGCCGCGCGGTCACGCCGACGGCGGGCGTCTCGGAGAGACCCGGCTTGTAGCGATACTCGGTCACCGAGCCCTGCAGGACGTGGCTCACCTGGAGGAGGCGCCCGATCCGCTGCGCCGACGGCAGCCGGCCCGCGTCGGCCGGATCGAGGTTCTCGCGCCGGAGGAGATCGGCGACCTCGCTCGGATCCATCACCGCCATCGCCCCGGTGGCCAGGATCTCGGAGACCAGCAGGTCCGAGGCCACCTGCCCCGCGCGCAGCGAGGACGTCTGGTTCTCGAGCGGGACCACCGCGACGCGCGTGACGCGGGCCGCGCCGGGCTTGGCCCAGTCCTGCACGGTGCTCGCGCACCCGATCAGGGTGAGCACGCCGATCGCCAGCAGAGCCGCCCGCGAACGCCGCCACATAGGGTCTCTCAGTACAGGATGTCGAGGCGCCCGAGGAAGGATTCTTCCTGGCCCCCGACGGTGGTGGACTCGGTGTTGCGAGTATAGAGCACGCGTCCTTCCAGCCAGGGGCGAATTCGCCACCGGCCCTCGCCGGTCACCTCCCACGACGTGAGCGATCGGTGCAGATCGCGCCGCCCGACCGAGCCCGCCTGCAGCCGGAGCGCGGGCGTGATGTCCCAGCCGACCAGCGCCCCGATCGCCACGATGTCCTCGCGCCGGAGGAACGTGACCGCGTCCCGCAGCGGGCTGCCCGCGGTGGGCGTGTACTCGGAAAAAAAGACCTGGGGGATCAGGGTCACCTGCACCCGGCTCCGCACCAGCTCGATCTCGGCCCGCGCCGCCGCCTCCCAGCGATCGCCCAGATCCTCGCCGGAGATCCGGTAGTGCCGGAAGTCGTAGTGGGCGGCCAGCACCACCGGCACGAGGACGCGGCGTGCCACGTCCGCGGTCACCCGGTCGGTCGTGCCGTTGCGCGGCACCGCGGCCACCGGATTCGTGAGCAGCTCGTGGACCGCGACCTCGAGGGTGGCGAGGGTGGCGCGCTGGTCGTCGTAGCCCGCGCCGAGGCGCCCGGTGGTGCGGAAGATGTCCTCGCGCCGCCGCGCCTCCTCGAGCCCGGCCCAGAGCGAGACGGTGCGCGTCGGCTGGAAGCCGACCGTCGCGAGCGCGGTCCACACCTGCTCGGTGAAGGCGGGCTGGCCGATCGCGCGCTCCTGGTGATAGCTGCCGTAGCGCGTGCCCGCGCGGAGCCACCACCGGTCGGACAGCCACCCGCGCCACGCGGCCTCCTCCACATGCTGGGTGGCCGCCTGCTGCAGCAACGAGTAGTGGGTCAGCTCGATCCGCGGCGCGTGCCCGCGGAGGATGTCGCGATAGGCCGCGAGCGCGTCGCGGTTCTCGGGCTCGCCGTCGAGCAGGCGTCCGTACAGGTCGAGCGCGCGGTTCCACCGCCCCGCGGCCAGCTCCGCGGCGGCGAGGTCGGCGGTGAGCCCCGCGTCCTGGGGCTGCTCGCGCGCGAGCGCGTCGAGGCGCCGGCCCGCCGCCGCGGGGGCGCCGACGGCCAGGTCGATCCGCGCGCGCAGGCGGCGCAGGCGCGCGGAGGTCGGGTCGTCGGCCAGGTACCGGTCGACGAGCGGGGCCGCCTGGTCGAGCAGGCCCGCGTCCACCATGACCTCCGCGTAGTCCTCGCGGAGGCGGCGATCGTCGGGGTAGCGCGCGAGCAGCGCGCGATAGGCGGCGAGCGCCTCCTCCACGAGCCCGAGCCGCGCCTGGATGCGCGCCCGCAGCGTCTCGGCCTCGGGCGCGTCGGTCGTGGGCGGCTCCGGCCCCGGCCGAGCCGGCGCCTCCGGCGTGCCGGGCGCCGGCGCCTGGGCCGGCGCCGGGGCGGGCGCGAGAGCGAGCAGGCCCGCGATCAGCATGGACGCGAGGCGGAGCGAGCGGAGCCGGGCCATCCGGCGAGTATGGCGGGGCCGTCCGCCCGGTTCAAGGCGGACCGCGGCGCCGGCCTTCGGTCAGCGGGCGCGGGCGGGCAGCAGGCGGAGCGCCCGCTCGTACTCGGCGCGCGCGCGCTCCTCGTCGTGCTCGGCGGTGTAGAGCTCCCCGAGGAGGTAGTGCACCTCGTAGTCGCCGCCCTTCACCCGGTTGAAGCGCTCGAGCGCGGCGCGCGCCCCGCGACCGTCGTTGCTCCAGGCCATGAGCTGGCCGGCGCGCTTGAGCGCTTCCGCGTCGTCCGGCTGGACGTCGAGCAGCGCGCGGTAGGCGCGCAGGGCCACGTCGTTGCGCGAGGCCGCGAGGCTGCGGCGGCCGACCTCGCGCAGCACCTGCGGATCGCGCGGCCGGGTCCGCATGAGCCCTTCCCACTGGCGCAGCGCGGGCTCGCCCGCGCCGCTTCCGTCATAGAGCTGGGCCAGCGCGATCCGCAACCGCACCGCCTCGTCGCCCTCGCCCAGACCCCCGAGCGCGGCCTCGTACTCGGCGATGGCGTCCTGGTTCCGGCCGAGATCGGCGAGGAGCCGCCCCGCCTTGACGCGATAGGGCGCGCCGGCCGACGCGGCGAAGCGGCGATGCACGCGCAGGCCCTCGTCCGGCCGGCCCGCCTGGACCGCCAGCGCGAGATAGCGCAGGACGAAGCCCTCGTCGAGGGGCCGGCGCTCCGCGAGCGGCTGCAGCAACCGGAGGGCGTCGGCCGGCCGGCCGAGCGCCTCGGCCGCCTCGCTCGCGGCGACGCGCAGGCCGGCGTCCTCGGGTCGCCGCGCGAGCAGCCGATCGGCCACCCGCAGCAGATCGGCCGAGCGCCCCTGGAACCGGTAGAGCTCGGCGAGACGCGCGAGGGACGGCTCGGGCAGGGTTCCCGCCCGATCGAGCGTCTCGTACACCGCGATGGCCTCGCGCTCCTGGCCGTTCCAGCCGTAGAGCTCGGCGAGGCGGAGCGCGGGGCCCGGCGCGGCCGGCGCCTGCTCCGCGATGCGCCGCTGGCGCGCGATCGCCTCCGGCAGGCGGTTGGCGCCCACCAGGGCGTCGATGGCCTGCTGCGCGTACGGTCCCTCCGGCCGCGCCGCGGCGAGCCGGTCGAGGGCGGCCAGGGCCGCCAGGCTATCGTCGGCGCCCCGCGCGAGCGCGGCCACGCGCTCCTGGAGCGCCCGGTCGGCGGGGCGCGCGCGGGCGACCCGCTCGAGCAGAGCCAGGGCGCGGCGAGGGTCGTTGGCCCACTCGTAGAGCTGGGCCAGGGCGAGCGTGTCGTCCAGGCGATCGGGGGCGATCTCGAGGGCCCGCTCGTAGACCGGGATCGCGTCCGGGCCCCGATCCTGCTCGACCAGCAGCCGACCCAGCCCGACCAGCACCTCGGGATCGCGCGGCCGGAGCGCGGCCAGCTCGCGCTGGACGGAGACGGCGCGCGGGCCGTCGCCCGCGGCCCGGTAGAGCGCCCCCAGGCGCTGCCGCACCGCCTCGTCGCGCGGCTCCGCCTCGCGTCGGCGCTCCAGCACGGCGATCTCCTCCTCGCGCGGGGCGCCGCCCGGCGCCGGGAGCAGGCGGTCGCGGGCCTCGATGTCGCCGGGGGCGAGGCGCGCTAGCACCTTCCAGTGCCCGAGCGCGCGAGTCCCCTGCCCGAGCGAGTCGTAGACCTGGGCGAGCCAGCGCCGGCCCTCGGCGTCGGAGGGCCGCCGCCTGACGTACGCCTCGAGCACCGTCAGCGCCTCCTCCTGCCGGTTCAGGCTGCGGGCCACCGACGCCAGATCGGTCACGACCGCGAGATCGGTGGGCTCGAGCGCGACGAGCTTGCGCAGCACGGTGAGCTGTCGGTCGTAGTCGCCCACCCAGAGGTAGCGGGTGAGGAGGCGGTCGAGGAGCGGGCCGTCGTCCGGATGCGGCTCGGCGGTGAGCTCCTCCAGGACGCGCGCCGCGGCGACCAGGTCCTTGTTGTCGCGGTAGACGTCGGCCAGCTGCCGGCGGAGATCCCGGCGTCCGGGCACCCGCCGCGCCGCGGCCTCCAGCGTCGCGATCTGCCGGTCCGGATCGCCGAGCGCCGCGTAGGACGCGGCCAGGCCGAGCCAGAGGTCCGCGTCTCCCGGGTCGCCGCCGACGGCCCGGGCGAACATGCGCTCGGCCAGCGCGTACTGCCGGTCGGCCAGGTAGGCCCAGCCGAGGTCCGCGCCCCACGGCACCGACAGCGCGAGCAGCCCGAGGGTGACGACCACCGCGAGCCCGAGCTTCCACCGCTCGATGCTCACCCGACCCGCACCTCCACCTCGTTCGCGTCGCCCGCGCGCACCGTGAGATGGCCGTCCGCGCCGCTCCGGACGCGCAGCCGCCGCGATCCGGCCCCGTCGCGGATCTCCACCGCGATCTCGCGATCGGCCGCGATCCCGCCCAGCTCGACGACCTTCTCGCCGAACCCCGAGAGCGCCAGCGCCACGCGGCCCGCCTCCCGCTTCCAGGCGGTGACCCGGTGGCTGGCCTGCACCAGGTAGGCGGTCGCGGGCGGCCGGTCGCGCAGCGCGATGAGGGCGGGGCCGGGGCCGGCCAGGTGCACGTAGAGCGCGCCCTGGTGGTGGAGGTAGCCGAGCACGCCCGAGGAGCGGTCGAGGTCGAGGTGGGCGCGGGTGTCGTCGAAGCGCACGGTGCAGAGCGCGCGGTGGTCGGAGATCCGCCAGCCCTCCGGGACGCGCGCGATCCGCGCGGTGCGGAAGCCCTCGACGATGGCGAGGTACTCGCTGGTGAAGATGCGGGCCAGCGACTGGCGCAGAACCCACTCGTGGACGTACTGGAGCGCGGCCAGCGACGCGACCCGCTCGCCCGAGTAGTAGTGGTAGTAGACGTTCACCGGCGCGACCCGGCGCGGGCGCTCGGTGTTCTCGTACGTCTCGATCACGTGACGGAAGCCGTAGAACGGCCCCGTCCACAGGTGGGTGTAGAGGTTCTCGTTCGAGGCCGACGTGTAGGTCTGCCAGCGCCGGCCCACCTGGCGCATCAGGGGCGCGACGTGCGTGTAGCTCGGCCACTCGCGGTCCCGCATGGTGTCCCCGCCGTTGATGTTCGGCACCCCGAGGCGGTCGAGGACCACGATCGCCTCCTCGGTGACGCGGGTGGACCCGGACCACTGGAAGAGCCGCACGCGCTTGCCCGGCGGCAGCAGCCGCTCCTCCATGTAGCGGATCGCCCCCGCGGTCTCGGTCTCCACCGAGTACGGCACCCCCGCCGGCGCGAAGCTGCGCGTGCGCTTCTCCCAGTCGAGCGGGTGGGTGTAGGAGTGGCTGCCCGCCTCGACGTTGGGCAGCGTGTAGATCGCGCGGGCCAGCTCGTGGAACTCGGACGTGCCGAGCAGGGTCGGCTCGATCTCCGCCACCACCACCGAGACACTGGTGGGCAGCCGGTAGCGCGAGAGGATCTCGTCGAAGATGACCTGGCCGCTGGAGGCGCCCCCGCGCACCTCCGACCGGTTGCGCAGCCCGTCGCCGTCGATGTGGGTGTAGAAGATCCGCCGGCCGCACTGGGTCGTGGTGTCCGGTCGCGGCCAGTCCGCCACCCCGAGCGCTTCCCGGAAGAAGGCGAACGGATCGATCCACCACTGCGCGCCCCCCTCGCCGGGGAACTGGAACTGCGCGTACTCCGCCGCCGCGAACCCACCCCACGGGCCGGTGACGACCATGTGGCTCTCGGAGTCCGGGAGATCTCGCCGGGCCAGCACCAGGTGCGCCCGGCTGTCCGGGCGGCGACAGACCACCTGCTGGTAGTACGACAGGCCGGGAGGCAGGGGCCGCTCGAACTCCATCATCCGCTTGTCCTTGCGACGGAGCTCGATGACGTGCTGATTGCCGGTCCAGTTGCCGAGGAAGTGGAGCCCGCTCGGCGCGAGGGCCTCGTTGACCTGGGCGAGGTCGAGGCTCCGCAGGGTGCGGCGGTCGCGCAGGGCGCCCAGGTAGCCGAGGATCACCACCCGACGGCCGGCCCGCATCTGCGCGCCCAGCCAGCGCAGGTAGGCGAGCGGCTCCGCGATCTCCTCGGTCTGGAACCAGGTGACGATGCCGCGGTAGCGTGCCATCACCCCCTCGTCCGGGAGCCCCTGATCGATGTCGTGGTACTCGACCATGAGCCCGAGCCAGTTGAGCGGCATCTGGGCCCAGCCATGGACCTCGTTGGTGGTCGCGGTCTTGGGCCGACGCCCCTGCACGTCGTTGTCGAGCTCGGACGACTTGTAGAGCGCCAGCACGTGGCGCGGCAGCTCCCCGGAGAGCTCCGCGCCGGCGGCCGCGGCGTGACGGCCGGCTCCCAGCAGCCGGGCCCCCGCCGCCGCGGCCGAGCCGCCCAGCAGCGCGCGGCGCGAGATCCGCCTGCTCACGGCCGGAGGGTGTGGGTGGAGACCTGGTCGAGCCCGATGGTGGACACGTACGGGACGAAGCCCCGCGCGCGCGCGCGGCGGATGAGCTCCGCGGGCCCGGGACTGCCGTCGGCGGCCGCGTACTCGAGCGTGAACACCGGCAGCCCGAGCGCGGCGACGCGACCCAGGAGCGCGGCGCGGGACTCCGCTTCGTCGGCGGGCCGCACCCGGTAGGCCTTGGCCTTCAAGTCGTAGTCGGTCCACACCGACTCGAGCGCCACCCCGTCGACGACGCCCGCGAGCCGCTCGGCGAGCGGGAGGCCACCGTTGAGCAGCAGGAGGGTGCGCGGATTCCGACGCTTCAGCTCGCGGAGCACGCGCTCGAGTGCCTGACCCGCGCCCGCGTAGCGCCGCGGCTCGGCGCGCTCGCGCTCCAGGGCCGAGTCCGCGGTGTCGAGGAAGAGCCCGTTGACGGGGCCCGCAAGCGCCGCCGGCACCACCCGGTCGAGCAGCCAGCGCTCGTAGGCGGGCGCCCCCACGTCGAGGCCGCGCGCGTCGGGCCAGCTCGGGTTGGCGGCCAGCACCCACGGCTCCCCCGCGATCGCCGGGAACTCCGGATGCTGCGTGTTCACCTCGCCCAGGCTCACGTAGGTGAGCACGAGCGCGCCGTGCAGCTTGACGAGCGGCAGCGGGGGGTGACCGTGCGGATCGAGCACGACCACGTCGAAGCGAGCCAGATCCCGCGCCGCCTCCGGCGCGGCGCCGTAGTAGACGACCCAGGTACGCACCCCCGCGAGGGGTCGAACCGGGGACGCGGCCGCGACCGAGCGGGCGGGCACCGAGGTCCCGCCGACCCCCAGGGCCAGGGCGAGGGCGAGCAGGCGCCGGGTCAGGCCCACGCCCCGAGCGCCTCCGAGCGGGAGGGATGGATGGTGACCGCCTTGTTGAGCCGGGTCATCTCGAAGATCGCGCGCACGTCGTCCTGCAGTGCGCACAGGCGCAGCTCCCCGCCCGCAGTGCGGGCGTGCTTCAGCGATGCCACCAGCGCCCCCATGCCGGAGCTGTCGACGTAGCCCACCTGGCCCAGGTCGACGAGCACCTTCCGCTTCCCCTCGTCCACCAGCTTGATCAGCGCCCGCTTCATCTGATCGGCCGCCGCCATGTCCAGGTCACCCCGCGGAGCGACGAGCGTGATCCCGGCCGAGTCGGTCACATCGATGTCCATGGTCTCTCCTGAGCGGGACGGCGGCGTGCCACCGTCCATCGAGCCATCCGCCGAGCGGAGGCCCGGTCGGTACTTGACGAGGGTCCATCGGGTTCCCCGGTCGCGCTTCACGTCGATCGCGACCGAATCCGCGATCCGATGCACCAGGTGAATGCCCAGCCCGTGATCCGGCAGTGCGTCGAGATCCGGCTCGACGTACCGATCGGGGTCGAACGCCCGCCCGAAGTCCTCCACCTCGATCACGAGCCGGTCGGGGTGGCCGACGACCGAGACGTTGATGGGCTGCCCGCCTTGCCCGTCGTAGGCGTGCTCGATGGAATTGGCGCACAGCTCGCCGACCGCGAGAACGAGCTCGGCCCGGGTCGCCCGGTCCACGCCCAGTTCCCCGAGGGTCTCGCGGAGCCAAGCGCGCAGGCGGGCCAGATCCTCGGCCTCGCTCGACATGGAGAAGCGGCCGGATGCCGCCGAGCTCATGCTTCCGTCAGTATAGCAGTGGCGAGGTGAGGATCCGGGCAGGTGAGGAGCGGCCCGGGGCCGGGAGCGGCGCGACGTCGAGGAGCGCTATCGCGAGCGAGAGAAGCCGAGCTGGGTGCCGACCGGGTAGCCGTTGCGGTCGCGACGGTAGGGATCCGCGCTCACCGACGCCCGCCACGCCTGGTACTCACGCTCGTCGTGCCAGCGCCGGAGCGCCCAGACCGCGAGCCCCACCGCGACGCCGCCCATCGCCACGACGCACACGAGCGCGCCGCGCTTCATCACCGTCTCCAGCGAGATCCTGTCGTCGACCCGCGTGTCCATTGCCGATTCTCCCCCTAGTCCGCGCCGATGGCGAGCCAGAGCATCGCCGAGCTCACCCCGACGAACAACACCGTGAGAACCGCGGTCAGTAGCATGCCCTCCTGACGAAGCAAGAGCTGAGCCAGCCGACCGGCCGCCCAAAATCAGCCAGTTGGGCGGGCCGGAACGTCCCGGGCTCCAGCGCTTGTCAGGCGGGTGCCAAGACTTGGTCAGACCCGGTCCGGGCGCGCGGTTTAAATGTCCGTCCCTGTTACCGAGCAGGCTGGCCCTCTTCTTGCTCAGTCGAGCGACATGCCTTCGCTCAGGTTCAAGCTGCTCGGCGGCATCCTGATCGCGCTCCTCATGGTGATCGTCGCGCTCACCATGCTGCTGGGCCGCTCCTACCGCGTCACGGCGCCCCCGCCCGATCCGCGAGTCGCCGACGCCCCCGAGCCCGCCGCGCCGCGGGCCGAGGTCTCGCCAGCCGCGCCCGAGCGCCCGTCGCGCTCCAAGGGCCAGAGCGACTGGACCTTCTTCTTCCGGGTTGGTGATACCCTGACCCGCATGTCGGACGGCACCCCGCTCGGCGTCGTCGTGCGGCTCGAGCGCACCCACACCTTCCCGGACGGCGTCGGCCCCGCCTACGTGGTCCGCTCGCCGGACCAGCGCGAGGCCGTCTTCGACGCCGACGCCCTCGAGCGCAGCGCACGCATCGACGCCATCCGGGAGATCGCGCGCCCTCCGCTCGCCACCCCGGCGCGATGAGCGCCGACCGGCTTCCGACCGCCTAGATGGGCGACGAGTCCAGCTTCGTCGATCTGCTCTTCCTGGTTGGCGCGCTCGTGCTGATCATCGGCACGAGCACCGGCTTCGGGCGCCGCCGCCGCGGCAGCAAGCCGGCCGAGGGTCAGCGGGCCGCCGCGATCGGGATCCTGGTCTGGCTCGGCCTGCTCGGCTTCGCGCTCTACCTGATCTTCGGCTGACCCGGCGCCCGCGTCACTGCGACACCGCCTGCTTCCAGCCGATCGCGGCCGCTGCGTTCGCGGCCTGAGGCGCGGTGCAGGCCGCCCCTCGCGCCCCGACGCTCGCGGTCCCGCTCCGCACCGCGCACTGCCCGAAGGGCGTGCCGAAGTCGGCCGTCCCCTGTACCACCGTGAGGGCGCTCTGGCCGTCCTCGCCGACCTTCACGTCGAACTCCGCGTCGCGGCCCGACACCACCGAGGCCGGCGTCTCCACCTCGAGCTGTCGCTCACCCGAGCCGGCCTTGGCCCAGAGCTCGCCCCGGCTCACTCTCAGGATGCGGACCGTCCCGGAGCCCGCCACGCTCTTGTCCCAGCGCGAGAGGATCTTGACCGTGGTCTTCTCGTTCAACGCCACCGGGGTGCCGGGGCGTAGCTGGATCAAGGCCTGGCTCGCGGGCTCGGTCCGGAGCACGTCACCCTCGTAGAGCGGGAGCGAGCCCTTCCCCTGCAGCCGATGCTCGATTCCGTCCGTCCGCACGATGACCAGGGTGCCGACCGCGTTCTGCGCGGTGCCCACCGGCTGGCCCTGCGCTGCGGCGGGCCGCGGACCGCCCGCCACCGCGACGAGCGTGGCGCCGAGGGCCAAGGCGAGCACGAGTCCGCCGAGTCGAGAGCTCACCGCGCGCCTCAGTTGCCGTGGAACACGACGCGGATCGGCTTGCGCCCGACCGGCACGGTGGCCAGCACCGCGCTGCTGCCGGTGTCGATGACCTTGAGGTCGTTCGAGATCTCGTGCACGACGAAGAGCCGCGTGCCCTCGCGGTTGCCCGAGATGCCGTTGGGCCGCTGGCCGACGTCGATCTGCTCGAGGATGCGCAGGTTGGCCGGGTCCGCGCTCAGCACCACCACCCGGTTCAGGCCCGCCACCGTGACGTAGGCGTTCGGCCCCTGCAGGCCCTTGAAGCCGAAGGCGATCTGCTGCGGCGAGGGCCCCACGTTGATGGAGGCGATCTTGTCCTGGGTGGCGGGATCGATCACGTAGATGTCGGTGCCGCCGGTATTGGTGCCCCAGATCCGGCCGTCGGGACCCAGCACCAGGAAGTGCGGGTTCGTCCCGACCGGGATCGCCTTCAGCACGCGGTGCGAGGCGGTATCGATCACCTCCACCGTCTTGTCCCCCTGGTTGCTCACGTAGGCGAAGCGCCCGTCGCGCGAGAAGGTGAGCCCGGTCGGCCCCTTCCCCACCGCGATGGTGCCGAGGATCCGGAAGGTGGTGGTGTCCACGATCGAGATCGTGTTGTCTCCGATGTTGGCCACCCACGCCTGCCGGTTGTCGTTGGTGAGGGTGACCACGTGGGCCCGATCTCCGGTGGCGATCGAGGCGACCGTTTCCATCGCACGCGTGTTGATGGCGGAGAGGCGGCCCGAGGCCAGGTTGGTGGCGAAGAGCCAGCGCCCATCGCGCGAGACGGCGAGGTCGTGGGTCGCGTGATTGCGCGCGTCCACCGTGCCGACGACCGCGAAGGTCTCGCCGTCCACGACCGTCACCGTGTTCGAGCTCTCGTTGGCGACGAACACGCGCGGGCGAGTGGGCTCCTCGGCTTCCCTGCCCTGCATCTCGGCGCAGCCGCCGAAGGCGGCGAGCGCGAGGGCGACGAGCGCGAACCGAGTCGATCGGGCGATCTGGATCACGTGCATGGGCTCCCTCCCTGACCCTCCTCCAAAAGCGACCCTTACCTTGGTCCAGGAGCCCCGGCGAGTCAAGGATATTCCCCGTTTCCGGTTCGTTGACACCCCGGCCGGATGGGCTTAGTCTCTACTGCAACGCGAAGCGCCATGCCTGCCATCACCGGCCGTGGAAGACCGGAGAAGACCCGATTCTCATGATGTGGCTGCAACTGAGTAAGCGCACCCTCCCGATCGCCCTCCTGGCCTTAGTGCTCCTGGGGGGTGTCGCCGCCCCCGCGCGGGCCCAGGGCCTCCGGGCCGAGCGGCCGAGCTACTCGGTCGGCGACAAGTGGATCCGGAGCGACGGGGCCTACGACCTGATCCGGATCGAGAATGCGCGCTACGTGTTCGCGGCCGACGGCGGGCGGGAGGTCCACCTCACCCGCGATCTCGGGCTGGCCAAGATTGTCCGCGGGGGCCAGACCCTGCTCGAGATGGAGCCTCCACCCTCGCCCACCTGGCCGCTCGAGGTGGGCCAGTGGGGCGTGAGCTGGCTCACGCTGAAGACCCTGGACCCGCAGTACGGCCAGAGCCTCGTGCGCCTGAGCTGGCGCGTCGAGGCCTACGAGGACGTGCGCGTGCCCGCCGGGGTCTTCAAGGCCTACCGCATCGTGCAGGTGGTGGAGCCACGCTTCCTCGCCGCGTCCCCGCAGGCGCGACGGATCGAGCTCGCATTCTGGTACGCCCCCGCGGCCCAGCAGCTCGTGCGGGCCGACGGCGGCGACCTGGGCGGCCTCGCCTTCCAGACCATCGCGCTCGACCGGCCCGGCCCGACCCCGCTGGGCGTCGTCCTCATCGACCCCAAGGACAAGGGCCACGTGACGACCGATCGCATCACCCTCACCGGCAGGGTGACCGGCGGCGCGGGTCCCCTCCGCATCGCGGTCACGGTGAACGGCGCCGAGGTGGCCCAGCAGCAGGAGCCGGGCACGCCCGGCAAGGACGTCGCGCTCAGCATGGCGATCAAGCTCGTCGAGGGCGAGAACAGCTTGATCGTCACCGCCACCGACGTTTCCGGCGCCATGCGCCAGCAGGGACGTGTGCTCTTCTACGACAAGCCCGCGGCCGCCGTGGCCGCGGCGGCTCCCACCTCGCCCGCACCAGCGCCCGGGCCCGCACCGGCACCCGCGCGGCCCGCCGTGACTCCTCCGGCGGCCGCCGCTCCGCCCCCGGCCGTGAGTGCGCCGCCGACCGCCACGCCGCCGCCACCGCCCGTCGCGAGCGCGCCGATCCCGTCCCCACCGCCATCGAGCGCGCCGGCCACGCCGCCGCCCTCAGCCATCGCGAGCGCACCGCCGAGTGCGCCAGCCCCGAGTGCCCCGGCTCCGCCGCGGGCTCCCGTCGTGGCGGCCCCACCCGCACCCGCCGCGCCCGTCATCGCGGCTCCGGCGCCTCCGACCCCGTCGGCACCCACGTCGGCCCCGGCCACGCCCGAGCCGCCGCGGCAGGAAACCCGGCCACAACCCGAGCCCGCGCGGGCCACGCCGCCCACCCCGCCGGCTCCGGCCGCGGCACCCGCGGTCGTCGCGTCGATTCCGCCGGTGGCCCCGGCCCCCGGATTCCGGATCGTCATCTCGACGCCCACCAACCAGGCGCGGGTCGACCAGGAGACGGTGACCTTCGCCGGCCTGGTCCACGGCGGTACCGGCGTGCGCCAGGTGCTGGTCACCGCCAACGGGGTCGAGCTCTGGCGACAGGACAATCGCTCGCAGCAGCCGGCGATGGCGGTCAACCTGCCGGTGAAGCTCGTCGAGGGTCAGAACACCCTGGTGGTGACCGCGGCCGAGATCGACGGGACCATGCACCAGGAGATGCGCACCGTCTACCTCGAGAAGCCGGTGCCGCTGGCGGTGGATGTGCGCTACCCCGAGGACCGCTCGCGCGTGACCGACGAGGCGAGCGTGGTGGCCGCGGTGGCCCGGTCGAGCAAGGGGATCAGCCGGATCATCGTCGCGCTCAACGGGGCCGAGGTGCATCGGCAGGACGAGCGCAGCCCGCAGAAGTCGATGGCGGTCAGCGCTCCCCTCACCCTGCGTGATGGCCCGAACGCGATCGTGATCACCGCGCTCGAGCCGGACGGGGTCGCGCGCCAGGAGATCCGGACCGTGATCCTGGAGCGGCCCAAGGCCGCCGCCCCGGTGGCCGCGCCCGCCCCGCCGCCCCCGCCGCCGTCCACGCAGTGGGCGGTGATCATCGGCGTCGGCGGCTACGAGTCCACCGCGGTGCCGAAGCTCCGCTACCCGGTCGCGGACGCGGACGCGGTGTACCAGACCCTCATCGTCTCCGGCGGCTTCAAGAAGGAGAACATCCTCCTGCTCACCGACCGGACCGAGCGCAAGCCCACTCTCCGCAACATCAAGTGGGCGCTCGGCACGTTCCTGGCGCGCTCGGCGCACAAGGACGACCTGGTGGTGATCTACTTCGCGGGCCACGGGGCCTCGGAGATCGACCAGCGCGGCGTCGAGCGGGATGGCCTCTCCAAGTACCTGGTGCCGAGCGACGCGGATCCCGACGATCTCTACTCGACCGCCCTGCCGATGGACGAGATGCAGAACGTGCTGGCCCGCATCGAGGCCGAGCGGATCACCGTCTTCCTCGACGCCTGCTACAGCGGCGCCGCGGGCGGGCGCACCTTCGCCTCCACCAAGACCCGCACCGTCAACGTGGACGACATCTTCCTCGAGCGGCTCACCCGGTCGAAGGGCCGCGCGATCGTGACCGCCTCGCGACCGTCCGAGCTGTCCGTCGAGCTGCCCGAGCTGGGCCACGGCATCTTCACCTACTACCTCGTCCGGGGCCTGCAGGGCTACGCCGATCTCAACCGGGACGGCATCGTCTCGTTGCAGGAGCTGTACGAGTACCTCACCCAGGAAGTCAGCCGGAAATCGCGCGCGGTGGGCGGCAACCAGCATCCCATGATGAAGGGCGAGCTCGAGGGCGCCCTGCCGCTCACGAAGGCCGGCAAGCGCAACTAGCCGTGCGTCACGCGCTCGGAGCGTTCGCGGTCCTGCTGGCCGCCGCGACGGCCTCGGCCCAGCCCGCGCCCGACGGACAGAGCTGGGAGACACCCATGTCGGCGGGCGACCGCGCGTACCAGCAGGGCCGCTACGCCGAGGCCGAGCGCTTCTTCGCGACCGCGCTGGAGCGCGCGGAGCGGGCGGGCGGGGCGCAGGACCCGAGGGTGGCCTTGAGCCTGGGGCTCCTGGCCTCTGCCTACCAGGCGGGGGGCAGCTACGGGAAGGCGGAGCCCCTGCTCGGCCGGGCGCTCGGGATCGCCGAGAGCGCGCTCGGGCCGGATCATCCGGAAGTGGCCGCGACCCTCACCGCGCTCGCCAGCCTCGGGGTCGTGCAGGGACGTTATGTCCAGGCCGAGCCGCTGCTCCGGCGCGCGCTCGCCATCGACGAGCGGGTCCTCGGTCCGGAGCATCCTGAGGTCGCCCACACGCTACAGGTATTGGCCGCCCTCGAGCGCCGGCAAGGACGCTACGTCGACGCGGAGGTGCGGAGCCGCCGGGCGCTCGCCATCCGCGAGAAGGTGCTGGGGCCCGATCACGTGGACGTGGCCACGAGCCTCGCCGGGCTGGCCGCGCTCTACCGTCCGCAGAGCCGGTACGTCGAGGCCGAACAGCTCGCGCAGCGCGCGCTCGCCATCCGCGAGCGGCGCCTCGGGCCCGAGCATCCCGACGTGGTCGCGCCGCTCGTCACGCTCGCCCTGGTCTACGTCGAGCAGGGTCGCTGGACGACCGCCGAGCCTCTCGCCCGCCGCGCGCTCGCGGTCGCCGAGAAGACGCTCGGCCCCGAGCATCCCGACGTGGCCAGCGCGATCGAGCCGCTCGCGGGTCTCGCGCGCGAGCGCGGCCGCTACGCGGAGGCCGAAACGCTCGGGCGGCGCGAGCTCGCGGTCCGCGAGAAGGCCCTCGGGCCCGAGCATCCCGACGTGGCGGCGGCGGTGACCGGGCTGGCCGAGGTGGCCGTCCTCCGTCGGAACGCGGCGCAGGCGGAGCCGCTGGCCCGGCGCGCGCTGGCCATCCAGGAGAAGACCCTCGGGCCGGATCACCCGGACGTGGCCCGGAGCCTCCGCGTTCTCGGCCAGGCGCAGGACATGCAAAAGCGGTACGCGGAGGCGGAGCCGTCGTTCCAGCGCGCGCTCGCGATCGACGAGAAGCGGCTCGGGCCCGAGTCACCCCGCGTCGCGCTGGACCTGGGCGGGCTCGGCACGCTCTATCGCCGGCAGGGCCGCTTCGCCCAGGCCGAGCCGGTCTTCCGGCGCGCCCAGGCGATCGGAGAGAAGGTGCTCGGGCCCGAACACCCGCAAGTGGCCGCGAGCATCGTCGACCTGGCCTCGCTCTACCGCGACCAGAGCCGTTTCGCCCAGGCCGAGCCGCTCTACCAGTGGGCGCTCACCCTCCAGCGCAAGTCGCTGGGCCCCGACCACCCGGACGTGGCCGAGAGCCTCGAGGAGTACGCCGTGCTCCTCAAGCAGACCAACCGCGAGACCGAGGCCGCGCCGCTCGAGGCGCAGGCCCGCGCCATCCGCGCCAAAACTCCCTAGCGGAGGCGCGCCCCGCGTCGAGCGGCACCGTCCTCGCGAGGCGGCGGGCCTCCGCGAGCTGGGCCACCGCGGCGTCGACTCCGCGGCCCCCGCGGCGCGCGGTCGTGACATGCGCGTCGGCGACGTGGAGCCGCGCGCAGCTCCGCGTGGCGGAAGGTGATCACGTGGTCGAAGAGCGAGTTGACCACGTTGCGCCGGCTCGAGGAGAGCTTGTCGTCGAAGTCGACCCCGCCGAGCTTCATCGTGAACGGATTCGGATAGCCGGTCGACTTCGCGGACCCGTCGCTCACCTCGGTGGTCCCGGCTTCGGTGGCGGTGATCCGGAACGGCCCCAATCCCGCCAACGCCGGCGCCTTCGTCGTGTACCTGCTGGGCGACGAGGGCCAGCAGAAGCTCTTCGCGCCCGACATCGGACGCCTTCCCGTGGTGCCCGCCCTCTACGCGCGCGCGCCGAAGGGCTGCCCGGACGCGATGACCGAGAGCCCGAAGAAGTCGATCACCACCCCGACCCCGTACTGGCCGGACACCACCGCCTCGGGAACCCCGAAGCTGCGCTCGGTGATCGCGCCCATGTTGCCGCCCATCTGCAAGAGCAGGCCCCAGCCCTTCTCCCACCCGTTGGCCTGCAGGATCACCTCGATGGTGAGGTGGGTGGTGCCGCTGCGTGACGGGGCCGAGATGACGAGGTGGCCGAAGTAGCGCGGGTCGGCGAGATCCGTCCACGCGCGCGGGGCGGGCAGCTTGTGGAGCGCGAGATACCGCGTGTTCCACATGAGCCCGTAGCCCGAGACCGCGAAGCCCCAGTAGGTGCCGTCGGGGTCGTGAAGCGGGAAGCTGCCGATCCGGGCCGGCATGCGCGCGAGGGTCTCCCGCGGCAAGGTGACCCTTTCGAGCAGGCCGTCGGCCTTGAGGGTCTGGAAGGCGTCGACCGCAGAGACCCGGAGGACGTCGGCCTCCGGCCGGGCCCGCGTCTCGCGCAGGTAGGTGACCGCATGGTTCTGCTCGAAGGCTTGCTTGTAGGCCTCGAACAGCTCCTTGGGGAACGAGGTGAGCACGACGACTTCCGGAGTGGCGGGCTGCGCCGCGGCGGAGGCCACGCCGGCCACGAGGATGAGCAGGACCGCGTGGAGACGGATCACGGAGGCCCGCCAGGATTCCGCAGCACGAACACCGTCATGTCGTCCTGGATCCGGGCGCCGCCGCGGCGGAGCACGTCCTCGCAGAGCGCCCGGGCGAGGGCCGGCGACGGCAGGGCGCGCTCGCGCGAGAGGAGCGGCAGGACCACCCGCGTGCCGGGCCGCCCGCCGTCCTGCTCCTGCGCCTCGAGAATGCCGTCGGTGAGGAGCACCAGGGTGTCGCCCGGGTCGAGCCGGAGGGTGGTCTGGCCGAACGACGCCTCGTCGAGGACCCCGAGCGGGGTGCCCGCCGCGTCGCCCAGCGCCGCCACGTGCGCGTCGCCGCCGGCGCGCACGACCACCGGATCCGGATGGCCGGCGCTCGACAGGGCCACGCGGCCCGGATCGCTCTCGTCCAGCACCGCCAGGATGAGGGTCACGAACATGGACGGCGGCATGTCGCGGCAGAGCGAGCGGTTGAGCGCGGCCAGCACCGGGCCCGGCTCGTCGAGGCTCCGGGCGATCTCGCGCAGGAGGGTCCGCGCCATCACCATGAGGAGCGCGGCCGGGATCCCCTTGCCGGAGACGTCGCCGACCGCGACCCCCAGGCGATCGCCCATCGGCACGATGTCGAAGAAGTCGCCGCCCACCACGGTGGAGGAGCGCAGCATCGCGCCCGCCTCGAGCCCGGCCACCGCCGCGGGCACCGGGGGCAGCAGCCGCTCCTGGATGTCGCGCGCGGCCTCCAGGTCCCGGCCGAGCTGCGCCATGCGCTCGGTGGTGAACCAGTCGCCGAGCACGCTGAGCAGCGGGCTCACCACGCGGGAGTGAGTGGAGCGCTTGAGCAGGGCCGCCACCCGGACCACGATCTCGGCCGGCTCGAAGGGCTTGGCCACGTAGTCGTCGGCGCCCCGCTCGAAGCCCTTCATCTTGTCGGCGAGACCGGCCCGCGCGGTGAGCATGATCACCGGCACCTGCGCGGTGGGCGGGTGCTGCCGGATGCGCTTGAGGGTCTCGAGCCCGTCGGAGCGCGGCATCATCACGTCGAGCAGGATCAGGTCGGGGGCCTGCCGATGGATGGCCTCGAGCGCCTCGATCCCGTCGGCCGCGCTCGCGACCTCGTAGCCGGCCCGCCGCAGGGTCACGGTCAGGATCGTGCTGATGTCCGCCTCGTCGTCGACGACGAGGATGCGCGCCGCGGTCACGCGCCGCCGCCGTTCGGAGCCCGCAGGCGCGAGCGGATCGCGCCGAGCAGATCGGCCGAGCTGAACGGCTTGGTGAGGCAGACGGTGGCCCCGAGCGCGCGCGGATCGCCCGGCTCGACCTCGATCGCGCTCAGCACCAGCACCGGGGTGTCCCGCGTCTCGGGCTGCTCCCGCAGGAGCCGGATGGCCTCGAACCCGTCGAGGTCGGGCAGCATGAGGTCCATCGTGATCACGTCGGGACGCTGCTGTCGCGCCAGCTCGACGCCCTCGAGCACGCGACCCGCCTCGATGACCCGGAAGCCGGAGAGCTGGAGAAGGTCGCGCATGAGCGCGCGGACGTCGGGCTCGTCGTCCACCACCAGCACCAGCGGCGCCTGCTCCTTCCGCTCGGCGAGAGCCTCCGTGCCGGGGGGGGCGGCGGCCGCGCCCGGCACCGGCAGGCGCACCGTGAAGGTGGCGCCCGCGCCGACCCGGCTGTCCACCCCGATGCGCCCGCCGTGCTCCTCGACGATCCCGCGGCAGATGGCGAGGCCGAGGCCGGTCCCCCCGACCGCCCGCACGTTGCTGCCGTCGAGCTGCTGGAACTTGCGGAAGAGCCGGCCCGCGTCCTCCGGGGCGATGCCCCGCCCGTGGTCGCTCACCCAGATCTCCAGGTCCGAGCCCGCCCGGCGGGCCCCCACCGTGACCCGCTCCTGCTCGGGTGAGAACTTGATGGCGTTCGAGAGCAGGTTGGTCACCACCTGCACCATCCGGTCGAAGTCGACGCGCAGCGACGGCAGGTCCGCCTCGAGCTGGGTCTCGATCGAGATCCGGCGCGACTCCGCGAACCCGCGGATGCCGTCCACCGCCAGCTCGACGAAGTCGACGGGCTGGTGCATCTCGAGGTCGAGGTGAATGTGGCCGGCCTCCATCTTGGAGATGTCGAGGATGTTGTTGATGAGCCGGATGAGCCGATCGGTGTTCTTGAGCGAGATGTCGACGAGCCGGCGCTGGGTCTCGTCGAGCACGAGCTGCTCGTCGGACAGCAGGAGGTGCAGCGACCCCTTGATCGACGCGAGCGGCGTCCTCAGCTCGTGCGAGACGGTGGAGACGAACTCGGTCTTCATGCGGTCGATCTCCCGCTCGCGGGTGACGTCGCGCAGGGTGACCGTGACCCCGACCTCGCCCCCCAGCAGGTCGCGGGTGGGCGTGATCATCCAGCGGAGCGTCCGCCGCTCCGGGCCCGCCAGCTCGAGATCGCCGTCGGCGCTCTCGCCCGTCCGCTCGAGCGCGGCGGCCAGCGCCGGCCCGCCCGTCGCGTCCCAGTCCACCGCTTGCCGGACCGCCTCCACGAGCCGGGCGAACGGGTGGCCGATCACCGCGTGGGGGGCGATCCCGAGCAGGTCGCCGCCGCGCTGGTTGAGCGCCACCACCTCGCGGTCGAGACCGAGCACCAGGAAGCCGTCGGAGGTCGAGGCGAAGACCTGCTCGAGCTGAGTCTTCTGGTTTTCCGCGTTCTCGAAGAGCGTCGCGTTGTCGAGCGCCATCGCGAGCTGGTCCGCGTAGGCCGCGAGGAGCCGCGTCTCGGCCTCGGTGAGCGCGCGCGGGGTCGCGAACTGGAGGAGCAGCCCGCCCAGCACGCGGCTCCGTCCCCGCACCGGGAAGCCGGCGAGCGCCCCGCCCGGCTCCAGGAGCCCGGCCCGGAGCAAGTCCGGGCGGGCCCCGGTGTCGGGAATCAGCAGCGGCGCCTCGCGGCGGCGGAGCGGCTCGGCGAGCGCGCGCACCGCCTCGGGAGGCCAGTCGCCCCACGCGATGACATCGCCGCTCCCGCTCCCCGGCTCCTCGAACAGCACGATGCCCACCCGGCTCGCCCCGAAGGTCTGCCCGAGCGTCCCGGCCGCCTCGGGCAGCAGCCGCTTGACGTCGAGGGTGCGGTGCAGCGTGCGGGCGGCCGCGTTGAGCAGAGCCGCGCCGGCCAGGTTCTGCTGGGTGGCCGAGTACAGGCGCGCGTTCTCGATGGCCACCGCGCCCTGGGCGGCCAGGCTCGAGAGCAGGTTGACCTCGCGCTCGGTGAAGGCGTGCGGCTCGAAGTAGGAGCCGTCCAGCACCCCGAAGACCTCGTCCCGGATCATGATCGGCACCGCGAGGTAGGCGCGCGGCGCGTCGTCGCGCTGCATGGCCTCCGCGTTGGCCGGCGCGTAGGCGAGGCTCGGGTCGGCGAGCCGGTCGTTGGTCCAGGCCGGGCGGCGCTCCGCGTAGGCGCGCCCGGTGATCCCCTCCCCCGCCTTCATCAGGAGCGGGCGCGAGAAGCCCTCCGGATGGTTCCGGCCGCGGACGAAGACGAGCCCGCCGCGGGAGGCGTCCCAGCGGTAGAAACCGGCCGCCGCGCAGCCGAGCGCCTCGATCGTGCCGTCGGCCACCAGGTCGAGCACCGCGTCCAGCTCGAGGGTCGACGAGAGTTTCCGGGTAACCTCGAGCAGGAGCGTGGCGTCGCGCTCCCGCTGCCGGGTCTCGCCGTAGAGACGGGCGTTGTTGACCGAGGTCGCGAGCTGCTGGCAGAACAGCTCGAGGTGAGCGACGGCGCGCCGCGTGATGGGCCGGCGGCTCGGCTTGTTGTCGACGCTCACCACCCCGACCGGGCGGCCCTGGACGAGCAGAGGGACCACCGCGAAGCGCCGGGTGCGCAGGATCGGGTGGTGCCGCCACTCGGGCGGCAGCGGCGGCACGTGGGCGAGCTGCTCGTTGTCCGCCACCATGAGGGTGATGCCCGAGTCCCACACCTCCCGGAAGCCGGCCACCTGCCCCAGGGGGAGGACCGCGGGCACGTCCGGCCGCGCGTCGCTGCCCGCGACCAGCCGGAGCGTGGCGCCGTCGGGCTCGGCGAGCCAGACGTTGAGCCGCTCGAAGTTGAGCGCACGCAGCGCAGCGGCCGCGAAGATCCCCACGCGCTCCTTCAGATCCATCGAGCGGTCCATGGCCTGGGTCAGGGCGTAGAGGTCCTCGGTGAGGCGCCGGCGATCCTGGATGTCCTGGAAGAGGCGTGCCTTGGCGATCGCGGAGGCGGACTGGGTGACGAAGACGTCCAGCATCTCGTGATCGTCGACGGCCAGGCGGAACGGCCCCCGGCCGCCCATCACCAGCACGCCCAGCAGCAGATCCTGGAAGATGATCGGCACGCCGAGGAAGCTGCGGAAGCCGTGGGCGTCCCACCACTCCCGGTTGGTCACGCGCTCGTCGGTCGCGACGTCGTCGATCTCGAGCACGCGGCGCTGGGTCGCCACCCAGCCCACGTCGCCCTCTCCCACGTCGAACGAGCGGCGCGGAAAGTCGGGCACGCCGGCCGGCCCCGCGAAGGCCCGCGCGTCGAGGCGCTTGAGCGCGGCATCGGCGCGTCGAGGCGCTTGAGCGCGGCATCGACCACCCACACCGAGACCACCGGCACCTGCATCAGCTCGGCCGCCGCGGCCGCGATCCCGGCCAGCACCTCGTCCGGCTCGAGTGACGAGGAGACCAGCTGGTTGAGGCGGGTCAGGGTCCGCAGGCGGCCCGCGCGCGCGCTCAGCGCCTCGTGCAATCGGGCGTTGCGCAGGAGGACCCCGGCCTGCTCGCCGATCGCCTGCAGCGGGGCCAGGTCGGCGTCCTCGAAGCGCCGCCGAGCGCGCCACCACACCAGGTAGAACGCGCCGGCCACCTGGCCGTCGAGGAAGAGCGGGATGATCAGGCCCGACTGGTGCGGGAAGCGCCGGAAAAGGTCGATGGCGAACCGCGGATCGGACGGCAGGTCGTCGCTCCAGATGACCTGGCCGCTCCGGAACACCGCGTCGAACCCCTGCTGGTCGCCTGCAGTGAGCTTCGCGCCGGCCAGCGCCTCCAGCGCGTGCTTCGGCACGTGGTACGCGGCCATCGGACTCAGCTCGGCGCCGGCGGATTGCCGGACGTAGGCGGCGGCGGTCTCCGCGCCGGTCAGCTGGGCCAGCTCGCGGCAGATGAGGCGGAGGGCCTCCCGAAAATCGGTGGTCGCGCTGGCGACGCGCGCGACCGAGAGAAGGGCCGCGGTCTCCCGCAGTCGCGATTCGAGCGCGGCGTCTCCGGAGACGGGATCGGACCCCGCCTGATCTTCCGGGCGGCTCGGGCGCGCGCCGCCGGCCCTGTGGCTGCTCATGGGGTGAATTCCAGTATATGCCGGAGGCGCGGGAACACCGCCAACGACAGACCCGGCTGCCCGGGCGAGCCGGGCGCGCCGGTCAGCTCAGTGCGACCCCACCCCGCCGGATGCCGGTCGCCCCGTAGTAGTTGAAAGTGAAGACGAAGTGGCCCGCCGCGTCGGCGCGCTCGATGGCGTCCAGCCAGCCGGCGGCCCGGCGAGGGCCGATCAGGCCGAACTGCATGGCGATCTCCGTCCGCCGCTTCAGCAGGCTGTGGGTGAACGGGTCGAGGCTCCGCACCTGGTACACGTCGGCCAGGAGGCGCACCCGCTCGAGACCCAGCTCCACCAGCCGCCGCACCAGGGTCCGGCCCGAGTAGGGCTCCGGGTACATCCGATCGCGCGCTCACCCGGCTCATCTTCGAGGGCGTGGCCGATCGGGGTGGTCGAGCACCTGGGTACCGAA
>WNFG01000791.1_pt1 | contig 26234 bp, 25 predicted proteins | sample 5400431 | NCBI WGS metagenome assembly WNFG01 (sample SAMN13153346, study PRJNA577476) | soil metagenome | isolation source: 120 cm saprolite under Douglas fir tree site 2 hole 3 replicate 2 | place: USA:California | collected 2015-04-18 | reverse complement strand
TGATCACGGTGTCCACCGCGTGCGCGTCGGGGGCGACCGCGCTGGCGACCGCCGCCGACCTGCTCCGTCGCGACGAGGCCGACGCGGTGGTGGCGGGCGGCTACGATGCCCTCTGCCGCTTCGTGCTGCGCGGCTTCAATGCGCTCCGCTCGCTCACGCGGGACGAGGTGCGGCCCTTCGACCGGCGGCGCAGCGGTCTGCTCCTGGGCGAGGCGGGCGCGCTGGCCCTGCTGGTGCGCGAGCGGGACCTGCGCGGCCCCCGGCTCGGCACCGTGCTCGGCTACGGGAGCGCGAGCGACGGCTTCCACATCGCGGCGCCCGAGCCGGACGGGCGCGGGCTCGAGCGGGCGATCCGGGCCGCGCTCGCGGACGCCCGCGTGTCGCCGGGCGACGTGGACTTCGTCAGCGCCCACGGGACCGCCACCCTGCTCAACGATCGCATCGAGACCTCCGCGCTGAAGCGGGCGCTCGGCCCGCGCGCGCACGAGGTGCCGGTGAACTCGATCAAGGGCGGCCTCGGGCACACCATGGGAGCCGCCGCCGCGCTGGAGGCCATCATGTGCCTGCTGTCCGCCCAGCGCGGCCTCATTCCCCCCACGCTCCACCTGGAAGACCCCGATCCGGAGTGCGATCTCGACTACGTGCCGGGCCTGGCGCGCGCCGCGCGGCCCCGCATCATGCTGAGCACCTCCATGGGCTTCGGCGGCTGCAACGGCGCCCTCGTCCTCGAGGCGGCCTGATGCGCGCCCCCGCCATCCGGGCCCTGGGCCTCCTGAGCGGGGAAGGTCGGGGCCCGGGGCCGGCTCCGATCTGGACGCTCCCGCGCCCGGAGCGGGCGGGGGACCGCTTCCGGCGGGCCACCCGCGAATGCTTGCTGGCTCTTGCGGCCGTCGACGCGATGCTTGAAGATGGGAGGGCGCCGCGGGAGGAGATCGCGGGGGACCGGACCGCGCTGCTCTACGTGACCGCGGCCGCCTACGGAGCGTCGAACCGCGAGTTCATCGAGCGGCGGGGCGGCGTGACGCACTTCGCGTACACCGCCCCGGCGGTGGTGCCCGCGGAGGTGGCCATCGAGTTCGGGGTGACCGGAGCGTACGGCATCCTGATCGGGGGGGCGCCGTCGACGCTGCGCGCGATCGACCAGGCGGCGCGGCTCCTGGACGAGGGGCGCTGCGACCGGGCGCTGCTGCTGGTGGTGGAGATCTTCGAGGAGTGCGCGGATCTCTACGCCCGTCACCGGCGTTTCACGAGGTGGCCGCTGGTGGAGACCGCCGCGTGCCTCTGGCTGGAGCCCGGCGAGGGCGAGCTGCGGTTCGAGTCGGCGCGGGGCGGCAAGCCCGCCGCGGCGACCCGCGGCGGCGAGCGCTTCGCGGCGGGTCCGCTCGCGGACCTGCGCGAGCGGCTGGACCGCGCGGCGACCGGGCCGATCGAGCTGTCGGGGCGCTGGCGCGACGAGCACGCGCGGCTTCACTGGAGCACGGAGCGATCCCACGCGCGCGGAAGCGCGGCGTGATAGGGAGGTCGGGGCGATGACGCAGAAGGAAGTGCTGGACGAGCTGAAGGGGCTCGTCGTCGAGCGGCTGAAGTTCGATCCGCGCCGCGCGGCCGAGATGACCCTGGAGACGACGCTGCCCAAGGGTGTCGAGGGCTCGCTCGGCCTGGACTCGCTCGACTTCATCGAGCTGTCGGTGGCTCTCGAGGAGCGCTTCGGCATCGTGATCGACGAGGGCCGCGACCTCACGGACGAGTTCCTCTCGCTGGACTCCCTGTCGCGGTTCATCCTGGCGAAGACCGGCCAGGCCTGAGCGCCCGGGAGCGCGCGGCCCCGACCGATGGACGCGCCATGAGCCGGCCGGCCGGTAGCCGTCGGCCGGAAGTCGTGGTGAGCGGGCTCGGCGTCGTGAGCCCCTACGGCGCGGGCGTCAAGAGCTTCTGGACCGGCCTCGCCGCCGGCACCTGCGCGATCAAGCCCATCACCCTGATCGACACCGAGGGCTTCCGCTCGCGCATCGCGGCCGAGGTGCCCGCGGAGGTCGTGGCCACTCTCGGGGTCTCGCGACGGCGCTCGCGCGCCGACCGGCTCGCGCTGGCCGCGGCGCGCGAGGCGCTCGCCGACGCCGGGCTCGAGGGCGCGGCGCGCCGCCGCGCGGCGCTGCTCATCGGGGCGGTCGGCGGCGGCATGCTCGAGGGCGAGAACTGGTACTGGGGCGAGACGCGCGGGCGCCCCTCCGGCAGCGTGCGCGCCCTGCGCTCCATCCTGCCGCTCTCCCACGCCGAGACGCTCGGCGGGCGGCTCGGGCTGACCGGGCCGAAGGAGACGGTGGTCATGGCCTGCGCGTCGGGCGCGGCCTCCATCGCGCTCGGGGCCGACCTGGTGCGGGCGGGCGTCACGCCGACCGCGCTGGTGGGCGGCGTGGACGCGCTGACCCACATCTGCTTCATGGGCTTCAACGCGCTCAAGCTGCTCGACCCCGCCCCGTGCCGTCCCTTCGACCGGGACCGCCGGGGCATGTCGATCGGCGAGGCCGCCGCCTTCCTCGTCATCGAGGACGCCGATCACTGCCGCGCCCGCGGCGGGCGTGTGCACGCCCGGCTCGCCGGCTACGGGATGACGACCGACGCGCACCACGTCACCGCGCCGCACCCGGAAGGCGAGGGCATGATCCACGCCATGGAGCAGGCGCTCGCCGACGCGGGCCTGGCGCCTTCCGCGGTGGGCTACGTCAACGCCCACGGCACCGGCACCCCGCAGAACGATCGCGCGGAGGCGCTGGCCCTGCGGCGGGTCTTCGGCGAGGGCGCGGTGCTGGTCAGCTCCACCAAGTCGCTCGTGGGCCACACCATGGCTGCGGCGGGGAGCGTGGAGGCGGCGGCCACCATCCTGGCGCTCCAGCATGGCCTGCTCCCGCCCACCGCGGGCCTCGAGCACGTGGACCCCGAGGTGCCGTTCGACTGCCTGCCGATCACCGCGCGCCTCGCCGACGTGAGCGCGGCTCTCTCGAACTCGTTCGGGTTCGGCGGCCAGAACGTGAGTCTCGTCTTCGAGAAGGCGGTCGGCCGTGAGTGACCAGCGACCCCCGAGTGGCCATCGACCCGCGAGTGGCCATCGGGTCGTCGTCACCGGGCTCGGCACCGTCAACGCCTCCACCGCGGGCGGGCGGGAGGCCCTGGCCGGGGCGCTCGCGCTCGGGCGCTCCGCCATCGCCCCGGTGCGGACCTTCGCGACGGTGGGCTGCGCGAGCGGCCTCGCGGCCGAGGTCGACGAGGCCACGCTGGCCTCGCTGGTGGACCGCGACGCGGCCCGCCGGCTCTCGCGCATCTGCCGCCTGGCCCTCGGGGCCTGCCTGCTCGCGGTGCGCGACGCGGGCATCGCGGGCGGGCCCGGGCTCGGCATCGTGGTGGGCACCGAGTACGGCGACTTCACCTCGAGCCGCGACTTCGCCCACGGCTTCCTGCGCCGCGGCCCGGCCGGGCTCTCGCCGATGATCTTCCCGAACACCGTGATGAACACGATGGCCTCGATCGCGGCGATCGCGATCGGCGCCAAGGCGCCCTCGGTCACGGTCAATCAGGCCACGCTCGCGGGCGACCTGGCGGTGGCGCGCGGGGCGCGCCTGATCGCGGACGGCCGGGCGGTGGCCGTCGTCGCGGGCGGCGTCGACGAGCTGTTCGAGGACGTGTACCGGCGACTCTCCCAGATGGGCGCGCTCTCTCCGATGCGGAGCCGGGCGCCCGAGGGCTGCCGCCCGTTCGCACCGGATCACAACGGCCCGGTGCTCGGCGAGGGCGCCACCTTCCTCGTGCTCGAGGAGCGGGAGGCCGCGCGGGCCCGGGGCGCCCGTATCGTGGCCGAGATCACGGAGGCGGCCTGGGGCAACGTGCCGACCGCGCCGCACACCGGAAGCGCTCGTCGCGCCGACGTGGACTCGCCGGTGGCCCGTCTGCTCCGCGCCCGCGATCCCGGGGGCTTCGCGCGCTGCTACGGAGCCGGCAACGGCGACCCCGCGGTGGACGACTGGGAGCGCGCGCTCCTCGAGCGGGACCTGCCCGCCCGGCCCGCCGGCCTCGTCCCGCCGGTCTCGCTCGCGCCGCTGTTCGGCCAGCACGGCGGCCTCGGCGCGCTGCGGGTGGGCGCGGCCGCGCTCGACGCCGAGCGTGGGGCGGCCTCGGTGCTGGTGCACGGGATCGCGCGGGGCGGCTGCCGCACCGCCCTGGTGGTGGAGCCGGCCCGGTGAGCGACGGCGCGAGCGACGTCCTGATCGTCGTACCCGCCTTCAACGAGGCGGCTACCATCGCCGACATCGTGGAGCGCGCGCGGCTGCACGGGCCGGTGCTCGTGGTGGACGACGGCTCGACCGACGGAACCGGGGCGAGCGCGAGGGCGGCGGGCGCCGAGGTCATCGCGCTCGGGGCCCGCCGGGGCAAGGGCGCGGCCCTGCGCCGCGGCTTCGCGGAGGCAGAGCGGCGCGGCGCGGCGCGCGTGGTCACCCTCGACGGCGACGGCCAGCACGAGCCGGACGAGATCCCGCGCCTGCTCAAGGTCGCGGTCGAGGAGCCCGACGCCCTCGTGATCGGCGGCCGGCTCGCCGGCCTCGCCGAGACGCCGGCGCGCGTCATCCCGGTCGGCCGGCTCGCCGCGCTGCGGGTGGCCGGCTTCTTCATCGACTGGCTGAGCGGCGTCGCGGTGGCCGACACCCAGTCCGGGTTCCGCGTCTACCCGGCGAGCCTGCTGGCCGCGGTGCGCCCGCGTCGCGGCGGCTTCGTGCTCGAGACCGAGATGCTGCTGCGCGCGGCCGACCGGGGCGTGAGCCTCCGCGAGGTCCCCATCACCCCGATCCACTTCGAGGATCGCCGCAGCCGCTTCCGTCCCGCCCGCGACGGGCTCGCGGTGGGGACCTACCTGGCCGGGCGCATCGTGCGGCGCTGGGCGCGCGAGGCCGCCGCCGGCGCCGCGTGGGTGCTCGGCATCTTCCGTCCCGCCCGACTACGGGCGCGGCACCGCGACATGTACGAGTTCGCGGCCCCGCACCGGTCGAACCCGCCGGGCTGGGCCCTCGCGGTGGGCGCCTTCGTGGCGGACCGGGCCCTGCGCACCGCGGAGCGCGGATGGGATTCAGGCCACGCCCGGGGCCTGCGCATGGCCGCGATCGCCACCGCGGCGACCCCGCTGCTACTGGTGCTGGCCCTCGGCCGGAGCGCGCTGGCCGCCCTCGGCATCGACTGGCTCGGCCCGGCGGTGCGGCGGCTCTACCCGCAGGAGGCGCTGGCCGGGACGCTCGAGGCCGCGGCGCGGCGCGCGGCCGGGGCGGCGCGCGCGGCCGACTACGACGTGCTGGTGGTCGGGGGCGGCCCGGGCGGCTCGAGCGCGGCGACCTTCCTCTCGCGCGGCGGGCTGCGGGTGGCCCTGGCCGAGCGCGAGGCCTTCCCGCGCTTTCACGTGGGAGAGTCCCTGCTGCCCGCGAACATGCCGGTGCTGGAGCGGCTGGGGGTGCTCGACGCGGTGAAGGCGCGCGGCTTCCTCGTGAAGTACGGGGCCTACTTCCACGACCAGGACATGGATCTCGGCTACCAGTTCTTCTTCCGCGAGGGCAAGCCGTGGCCCGCCTACACCTACGAGGTCCAGCGGGGCGAGTTCGACAAGATCCTGCTCGACCACGCGGCCCGGCAGCCGAACGTGACGCTGCTGCAGCCCGCCACCGTCGAGCGGGTGGCCTTCGACGACGACGGCGTGACCGCCACCGTCTCCGAGGGCGCGGGCTCCCGGGAGATCCGCGCGCGCTTCCTGGTCGACGCGAGCGGGCGCGACGCCTTCATCGCGACCCGGCACGGGCGGCGCCGCCCGATCGAGGGGCTCGGCAAGGTCGCGCTCTTCGCCCACTTCCAGGGTGGCAAGCGCTGGCCGGGGAAGGAAGCGGGCAACATCCGGATCTTCAGCTTCGAGCCCGGCTGGTTCTGGTACATCCCGTTCCACAACGGCACCAGCAGCGTGGGCTGCGTGCTCCACGCCCGCACCGTCCGCGGGCGCGAGGGCAACCTCGAGCAGCTCTACGAGTCGCTGATCGTGCGCTGCCACGGCCTGGTGGACGCGCTCGACGGCGCCCCGCGCATCACCCCGGTGCACAGCGCGGCCAACTTCTCCTACCAGACCGAGCCCGCGGTCGGCGACCGCTTCGTGTGCGTGGGCGACGCGATCGCGTTCCTGGACCCGATCTTCTCCTCGGGCGTCTACCTCGCCACCCAGTCCGCCGAGCTCTCGTCGGCCGAGATCCTCAGGGCGTTCCGCGAGAACCGCTTCGAGGCGCGGCGCTTCCGCGCCTACCAGCGGGCGATCCGGCGGGGCATGCAGCCCTTCCAGCGGTTCATCCGGAATTTCTACGACCCGTCGTTCACCGAGATGTTCCTCAAGCCGCGCGAGTACGCGGGCATGGTGGACGGGGTCACCGGGGTGCTCGCGGGCGGCGCGTTTCTCCGCATGTCGCTCCGGATGCGGCTGTCGCTCGAGGTCTTCTTCACGATCGTCCGCATCAATCGCTGGGTGCGCCGTCGCCGGGGCCTCGCCACCGAGTCCCGCTTCAAATGGTAGGGATCGCCCGGCTCCTGCCCAAGAACTACCTCTTCACGATCCTGGGCATCGCGGTGGGGGTGTCCGGCCTGGTCGCGCTCGGCGCGATGGCGGAGCGCATCACCCGCTTCATCGACGGCGGCGACCGCTTCGTGCTGGGCCAGATCTCGGTGGCCGGCGAAGGGATGGGGATGGGCACCGGCTTCACCGCGGGTGGGCTGCTGCGGGCGGCCAAGATCGAGCAGATCGCGCGAGTGCCGGGGGTGGCCGCGGTGCAGGCGCAGGTCATGCTGCCGCTCAACCCCACCACCTCGCAGTTCCTGACCCTCACCCAGGAGCTGATCCTGGGGGTCGACCCGACGGTACCGATGTCGAACCGCCAGTTCCGCGAGCTGCCGGTCAAGAGCGGCCGGTTTCTCCGAGCGAGCGACCGGGGCGTGGTCGTGGTGGGGGCGGACTTCGCGGCGGGCCGGAAGCTCGCGGTGGGCCGCCGGCTCGAGCTGGCCGCCGGACGGACCTTCGAGGTGGTCGGGGTGCTCGACAAGACGCTCACCGCGCCGGATCGCTTCGCGATCGTCCCGCTCGACGACGCGCGCGACCTCTGGCTGCGGCGCGACCCGCTGCTCGTGCAGGTCTTCGCGGGCGGCGCGGGCGGCATGACCCGCCGCGACCTCAACACCGGGGCCGCGGTGGCGTGGGCCGACGGGGTGGACGCCGACGACCTGGCCCGGCGCATCCAGGCCGGCGTCCCGGGGGTGAACGTCACGATCCCGAGCGAGCTGAGCCGTCTCCTGCGCCAGTCCACCGCCTTCTTCTCCGCGCTGCTGTTCGGCATCGGGGTGCTGGGGCTCGTGATCGGCGGGTTGTCGCTCTCGAACACCGTGACCGCGGCGGTGTTCGAGCGCATCCGCGACTTCGGCATCAAGCGCGCGCTCGGCGCCACCGATCTCCAGCTCCTGCGCGAGATCCTGGGCGAGGCCCTCGGGGTGTCCATCTCCGGCGGCGCGCTCGGGGTAGGCCTGGCCCTGGCCATCGGGACCCTCGTGGACGCGCGCGTGCTGCGCGACGGCCAGCAGCTCTTCCTCTTCTCCCCGCGCCTCCTGATCTTCGCGATCGCGTTCTCGGTGATCCTGGGCGGCCTGGCCGCCACCTACGCCACCCTGCGGATCGTGCGCCTGTCGCCCGCCGAGGCCATCCGGCGGGGGACCTGAGCGAGACCCGAGGTGCTCGTACGGGCGATCGGTCTCGGCAAGACCTTCCGCGGACCCGACGGCGGACCGATCCCGGTCCTCGACGGAGTGGACGTGGAGGTGAAGCCGGGCGAGTTCGTGGCGGTGGCGGGGCCCTCCGGCTCCGGCAAGTCGACCCTCCTCAACCTGCTGGGGCTGCTCGAGGCGGCGGACCGCGGCGAGATCTGGCTCGACGACGTCTGCGTGAGCCGGCTCTCGCGTCGGGCCCAGTGCCCGGTGCGCGGCCGCTCGATCGGCTACGTCTTCCAGTCGTTCCTCCTGATCGCCGGCCTCACCGCGCTCGAGAACGTGCTGCTGGCCGCCCGCTACGTCGGCCGCTCGCGCGGCGAGGCGCAGCCGGCCGCGCTCGCGCTGATGGAGCGGCTCGGGGTCGCCCACCGGAGCGGCCACTATCCCTCCCAGCTCTCGGGCGGGGAGCAGCAGCGCGTGGCGTACTGCCGGGCGGTGCTCAACGCCCCGCCGCTGGTGCTGGCCGACGAGCCGACCGGGAACCTGGACGAGGGCCACGCCGCGGTGATCCTGTCCGAGCTCCGCTCACTGTGCCGCGAGCGCGGGGCCTCGGTTATCCTTGTCACGCACCGGGCCGACGCGGCCGCCCTCGCGGACCGCACGCTGCGACTTCGCGCGGGGCGGCTCGAATCCGGAGGAGGCAAGGGGACGACATGACGACGCGACGGGCGATCATGGCGCGGATCCTGGACGAGATCGGCCGCTCCCTCTAGTGGCGGCCCTTCGCGGCGCGGGTGTCGCCGTCGTGTCCATGGTGGGCCTGGCCGCCGTGCTCCTCGCGCCGGGCCTGGGGCGCGCCCCGCTCGACGATCCCGGGGAAGGGCAGCACGCCGAGATCGCCCGCGAGATGCTCGGCGGCAGCTGGATCACCCCGCGGCTGAACGGAGTGCGCTACTTCGACAAGCCGCCGCTGCTCTACTGGCTCACCGCCGCGTCGTTCCACCGGTGGGGGCTCACCGAGCGCGCCGCGCGGCTGGCTCCGCTGCTGGGTGCGCTGCTCGCGGTGGCGGGCACGACCCTGCTCGGCGTCCGGCTCCTGGGAATCGGCGGCGGGCTGCTCGCCGGGGCGGCCCTGCTCTCGTGCGCGCTCTTCGCCGCGTTCGCGCGCTACCTGCGGCCGGAGACGCTCTTCGTGGCGGCGATCCAGTGGGGGTTCGTGGGGTTGCTGTGGCAGTTCGGGCCGGCGGACTCTCGTTTAAGTCTTTCAAGCTTTTCATCTGCGGGGGCCCAGAAATGGCCCCCGCACTCCCCCAGTGGCGGACAACCCGATGCGGTGGCCGGCTTCGGGCCCGGGTATCTCTTTGCTCTTGTGGGCTGCGTTGCGCTCGGGGTGGCGGCGCTTGCTAAGGATTTGCTGGGGCAGGTGGGCCCGCTCGCGGCGGTGGCCGTCGCGCTCTGGCTCGCGGGGCGGGTGTGGCCGGTGCGGGCGTGGCTGCCTGCCGCGGGGATCGTGCTCATGGTCGGGCTGGGGGTGGGTTGGTACGTGGTGGTGACGGCCACCGAGCCCGGGTTTCTCTGGTACACCGTGGTCGACAATCACGTGCTGAACGTGGCCCGGATGCGGGCGTTTCCCGACGAGGACGTGCCGCTCTCGGGGCTCGAGTTCCTGGCCGCGGCCGGCTTCGGCGCGTTCCCGTGGATCGTCGCGGCGGCGGCGACGGTGGTCGCGCTCGTCAGGCGCCGTGCCTGGCGCGATCCGGCCGAGGTGCCGTGGGTCGCCCTCGCGATCTGGGCGGTGGGGGTGCTCGCGGTCTTCACGCTCTCGCCGTTCAAGCTGCCCCACTACGGGCTGCCCGCCTATCCGGCCGTCGCGCTCCTGGCCGCGCGCGCCTGGCACGAGGCGAGCCCCCGCCCTCGCGGGCTGATCGTGACGCACCTGGTGCTCTTCCTCCTCCTGGCTGTCGGGCTCGCGTGGTGGGGGTCGGGTGACGGACGCGCATTCACCACCGCGGTCTTCGGGATCACCGACGTCTACTCGCGGAAGGAGGCGGCCTGGGGCCAGCCCTCGCCCTATCCGCCGTGGTCGGACATCCAGCCGCTGCTGATCCGCGCGTCGATCCTGCTCCTCATCGGGGTGGCCGGGCTCGCCCTGGCGGCGGGGCGGCGCTCCGCGCGCACGGCCGCGGCGGTCATCGGCGCGGTCATGCTCCTGCTGGTCCCGGTGGTGGGGGACGGGCTCGCCGCGACCTCCACCGCACGCGCGGTGGTCGGCATGGCGCGGGAGATCCGCGCTCGCCTCGCGCCGGGGGACGTGCTGGTCCTCGAGGGCCCGATCGAGAACGCGGGCGCGGTGGAGTTCTACTCCGGCCACCGGCCGGTGCTGCTCGACGCCCGCCGCAGCGTGCTCGGCGTCGGCGCCACCTTCGCGGACGCGGCGGCCACGTTCTGGACCCCGGCGCGCTTCGTCGAGGCGTGGGGCTCGGCGCGGCCGCCGTATCTGCTGACGACCCGCGTCCCCGCGCAGAGCATCGCGGCCCAGCTCCCGCCCGAGAGCGTGCGCCTGCTCTCGATCCAGAACGGGCGATGGCTCTACGGCCACGCGCGCGCCGCCCGCTGATGCTGACCCAGCTCATCGTCCACTTCTCGTATCCGGGCGTGTTCCTGATCCTGCTCGCCACCGGGCTCGGCGTGCCGATCCCGGAGGAGCTGCCGATCGCCATCGCGGCCATGATGGCGCGGTGGGAGCTGATGCACTGGTGGGGCGCGCTGCTCTCCTGTCTGAGCGGCGTGCTGGCCGGCGACATGCTGCTCTACGGCCTCGGCCGGCACTTCGGCCGGCGCATCCTGAACTGGCCGGCGGCGCGGCGGATCCTCACCCCGGAGCGCGAGAAGCGGGTGATGGAGGCGTACTACCGCCACGGGCTCAAGTTCGTGGTGATGGCCCGCCTGATCATGGGGCTGCGCGCGGCCGCCTTCCTCACCGCCGGCCTCGTGCGGGTGCCGTTCCCCCGCTTCCTGCTGGTGGACCTGGCCGCGGTGCTGCTGAGCGTGCCGATCTCCTTCGGGGTGGCCTACGTGCTGGCGGACTCGGTGGCGATGGCCCTGGCCCGTGTCCGGGAGCTGCAGCTCTGGATCGCGGGCGCCGCGCTGCTCGTCGCGGCGGGGTGGGGGCTCGTGCTGTGGCGCCGTCATCGCCGGGCGCGGGGCTAGGTGGCCGGCCGCGGCAGCGGGGGCCGTGTGGTATCGTGAGCGAACCGTGACCGAGAGCTATTTGCGCACGCTGTTCCTGCACCCGCCCGCGGCGGCGGGGTTCGACGGGGGCGCGGGATCCCGCTACCAGGCCAAGCGGGAGATCCGCTCGTTCTGGTACCCGACCTGGCTCGCCCAGCCCGCCGCCCTCGTCCCCGGGTCCCGGCTCGTGGACGCCCCACCCGACGGGCTGACGGTGGACGACGTGCTCCCGCTCGCGCGCGGCTACGACCTCTGCGTGATGCACACCAGCACGCCCTCCTTCGCCTCCGACGTGCGGGTGGCCGAGGCCCTCAAGGCCGAGAACCCCGACCTGATCATCGGGCTCGTGGGCGCGGCGGTGGCGGTCGCGCCCGAGGCCTCGCTCCGCGCCAGCCGGGCCCTCACCTTCGTGGCGCGGAACGAGTTCGACTTCACGATCCAGGAGGTGGCGCAGGGACGGCCCCTGTCGAGGATCGCGGGACTCTCCTACCGGGTGAACGGTCACGTCGAGCACACCCCCGAGCGCCCGACGCTCGAGAACATGGACGCGCTCCCGTTCGTGACCCCGGTCTACAAGCGCGACCTCACCGTCGAGCACTACGCGATCGGCTACCTCCGCCATCCGTACGTCTCGCTCTACACCGGGCGCGGCTGCCGCTCCAAGTGCACCTTCTGCCTGTGGCCGCAGACGGTGGGCGGGCAGCGGTACCGCACGCGCAGCCCCGAGCACGTGACGGAGGAGATGGCGCTCGCCGCCTCCCTCTTCCCGCAGGTCCGCGAGTTCTTCTTCGACGACGACACGTTTACCGACGACCTCCCGCGGGCCGAGGAGATCGCGCGGCGCCTCGGCCGGCTCGGCATTACCTGGTCGGTGAACGCCAAGGCCAACGTGCCCTACGCGACCCTCAAGATCCTCAAGGACAACGGGCTCCGTCTCCTGCTGGTCGGCTACGAGTCGGGCAACCAGGCCATCCTGAACAACGTGAAGAAGGGCGTGCGGCTCGACGTGGCCCGGCGGTTCACCCGGGACGCCAAGTCCCTCGGCATCGTCATCCACGGCACCTTCATCCTGGGGCTGCCCGGGGAGACCCGCGAGACCATCGCGGAGACCATTCGCTTCGCGGCCGAGATCGATCCGGACACCATCCAGGTCTCCCTCGCCGCGCCCTACCCGGGCACCGCCCTCTACGAGGAGGCCCAGCGCAACGGCTGGCTCGAGACCGAGGAGCTGGTGGACGGCTCGGGGGTGCAGGTGAGCGCCCTCGGCTACCCGCACCTCTCCCGCCCGGAGATCTTCCGCTCGGTGGATCAGTTCTACCGTCGCTTCTACTTCCGGCCCCGCAAGATGCTCTCGCTCGCCTCCGAGATGGTCCGCGACCGCCAGGTCATGAAGCGCCGGCTGGCCGAGGGGCGGGACTTCCTGCGCTTCCTGCGCAGCCACCGGGCCCCCTCGACCTGACCATGAAGGTGCTCGTCATCGACACCATCGCCCCCGAAGGCGTCGCGTACCTGACCGAGCGCGGGTTCCAGGTCGACCAGGTCTCGAGCAAGCTCGCCCGCGAGGACCTCCACGCGCGTCTCGGCGACTACGAGGCTATCGTCACACGGTCCTCCACCACGGTGACCGCCGAGTTCCTCGCCCGCGCCCGGCGACTGCGGATCCTGGGCCGCGCCGGGGTCGGGGTCGACAACATCGACGTGGACGCCTGCTCGCACCAGGGCGTGGTGGTGGTCAACGCGCCCTACGGCAACGTGGTCTCGGCCGCCGAGCACACCGTGGGTATGTTGCTGGCCCTGGTCCGGAAGATCCCGATGGCCCACGAGGCGCTCAAGCGGCTCGAGTGGGATCGCGGCATCTACGGCTCGGAGCTGTTCCGCAAGACCGCGGGCGTGCTGGGGCTCGGCAAGGTGGGCTCGCGGGTGGCCGCGCGCCTGCGGGCCTTCGACATGGAGGTGCTCGTCTACGACCCCTTCATCCCGGAGAGCCGGGCCCGCGACCTGGGCGTGCGGCTCACCGATCTGCAGACGGTGCTGAGCCGGGCCGACATCCTCACCGTGCACGTGCCGCTGACCGACGACACCGAGAACATGATCGGCGCGCGGGAGCTGGCCGCGATGAAGCCGGGGGTGCGGGTGATCAACTGCGCCCGCGGCGGCATCGTCAACGAGGCCGACCTGCTGGCCGCGCTCGATGCCGGCCACGTGGCCGGCGCCGCGGTCGACGTCTGGAGCGAGGAGCCGCCCGAGTCGCCGGTGATCAAGCGCCTGATCCAGCATCCCCGGGTGGTGGTGACGCCGCATCTGGGCGCCAACACCCAGGAGGCGCAGGTCAACGTGGCGGTGGACGTGGCGCGCCAGCTCGTGGCCTTCCGCGACGGCGAGCTGGTCGAGCACGCGGTCAACATCCCGGTGGCCGATCGCGAGACCGCGGCCGAGCAGCGGCCGTTCCTGCAGCTGGCCGAGCTGCTGGGCCGCTTCTGCCAGCAGCTCGAGCCCGACAACGTCGAGCGGGTCGAGATCGAGGTGGCCGGACACATGGCGCGGTGGGATCCGGAGCTGGTCGGCCGCGCGGTGCTGAAGGGGCTGCTCGCGGGGGTGACGGTGCAGGCGGTCAACCTCGTCAACGCGCACCTGATCGCCCGGGAGCGCGGCCTGGAGCTCGACGTGCGCACCGATCCGGAGCCGGGCTCCGGCTACACCAACCTGGTCACGGTGACGACCCAGGCCGGCTCGGGGCGCAAGGTCATCGCGGGGACGGTCTTCGACGGGGTGCCCCGGATCGTGCGGCTGCGCGACCTGCACGTCGAGTTCGTCCCGGAGGGCCACATCCTGGTGCTGGCCTACGAGGACCGGCCGGGCATGGTGGGGCGCATCGGGTCCATCCTGGGCCGGCACAACGTGAACATCGCCTCGATGCACGTGGGCCGTCGCACCCGCCGCGGGCGCGCCATCGTGGTGCTGCTCCTCGACGACGACGTGCCGGCCGAGGTGCTGGAAGAGGTGAGCAAGAGCGTCGAGGCCGACTTCGCGCGGGTGATCCGGCTATGAGCGCTCCGCGCGCCCGTCGCGGCTCCACCCCGGTCGGCGTCTTCGAGACCCGGCCCTGGGGCGGCTTCCAGACCGTCGAGGAGGGCCGCGGCTACAAGGTCAAGCGGCTCGTCGTCCGGCCCGGGCAGCGGCTCAGCCTGCAGCGCCACCGCTTCCGGGCCGAGCACTGGGTCGTCGTCTCGGGTTCCCCGCGCGTGATCATCTCGGGCCATCCGAAGCGGCTCAAGCCGCGGGGGTCCGTCGACGTGCCGCGCGGGGCCTGGCACCGCATCGAGAACCCGGGCCGCGTGCCGGTCGTCCTGATCGAGGTCCAGCACGGGCCCTATCTCGGCGAGGACGACATCATCCGCCGCCAGGACGACTACGGCCGCGCCGGCGGCACCACCACCAAGGCAAAGGCCAGCAACAGGAGCAGGGCACGGGGCAGTAAACGGTAGACCGCCCAAGGCACGAAACGGGGCAGTAAACGGTAGACCGCCAAGAGCGTCCGCCCACCCACAGTTGCCCACAGCGGGAAAGCCCCGACCCGAACAACCCCCAACCCCCCGAAAAGGAGCCACACCATGCCCGTCCACTCCCGCTATCTCTTCAGCGCCGCCATGGACGTCGACCCCGCGCAGGAGCGCCTCTTCAACGAGGTCTACGACCGGGAGCACGTGCCGAGCCTGCTGACCGTCCCGGGGGTGGTGGCGGTCTCTCGCTACGAGCTGCAGCCGCTCACCATGAGCATCGGCGGGCAGCTCAAGACGATCGTGATCGAGAACGCGCCAAAGTATGGCGCCCTCTACGAGATCGAGAGCCCGGACGTGCTGATCAGCGAGGCGTGGGCGAAGGCGGTGGAGCAGGGGCGGTGGCCGGCGCAGGTGCGGCCGTACACGCGCAACCGCCAGCACACGCTCTACCGCCGCCTGCCCTGAGCGGCACCGCGGGTCCGCCTCAGCGCATCCAGCTCGAGACGTTGAGGTAGAGGGCGAAGAGGCCCAGGTACTCGTGCAGCACCGCCTCGCTGCAGCGACGGCGGCGCCACCAGCCGTCCTCGCTCGAGCACTCGTCCTGCGCCACCGCGATGCCCGCCTCGATGGCGCCCGCCGCCTCCCGGCGCCAGATGAGCCGGACGCGGCGGGCATGCAGCGTGCTGGTCACCAGCGTGATCCGGTGCCAGCCGCGGGCCTTGGCGGCCGCGACCACCTGGCGCAGCTCGGTCTCGGTGATCTCCACCGGCTGGTCCAGGGTGACGATCGCATCGCGGGGCACGCCGAGCTTCTCGAGCACCAGCACCGATTCGCCCTGGAAGTCCAGCGGGCGAATGCCCATCTCGAGGAGGGTCTGGACCCGCCGGGGTACGAACTGGCGCGAGACCAGGACCCGGGGCGCCCCGCCCGCGTGGAAGAGCGCGGCGGCCCGCGCCTCCCGGCTGGGGGTGCCGCCCGCCACCACCACGATCGCGTCGGCCGGGGGGACGGGCTCGTCCACCACGAGGGCGTGGGTCGCCGCGCGGAGCAGCGGACGGTGCGCGACCGCGACCATCGCGACCAGCGCCAGCACCACGAGGAGGGCGATCAGGAGCGGCCGGCGCCTCATTCGCGCGTTCCCCGCGCCAAAAACTTTGGTGGGGGACCCCATGGGAAGTACGATCGACGCCAGGAGGTACTACCCATGCGACGGTTTCTCATCCTTTCGGTGACGGCGCTCGCGCTGACCGCGTGCGCCTCGACGCCGCCCAAGGTCCAGCGCAGCGAGTTCGAGGACATCCCGGTGCCCAAGGGACTCGCGGTGGACCTGAATCGGTCCACGATCATCGAGTCCCCATCGGTGAAGGCGGCGCGGATCTTCTACAAGGGCCGCATCGAGCCGGACAGCCTGTCGGTTGCGTTCCGGACCACGCTCGAGGCCAACGGGTGGAAGCACCTGTCGTCGACGACCGCGTCCGACAAGGGGACCACGCAGGTCTACGAGAAGTCGGGCAGCTCGCTCCAGGTGCTGATCTACGAGAGCTGGTACTACACCTGGGTGGAGATGTCGGCCACGCGGATGGTCGGCCAGGCGGCGGCCGCGCTCAGATAGCCACGAGCGTCGCGTCACGGCGGCGCCCCTAGGGGCGCCGCCAGCGCCGCCCGCTGCGCTCGATCAGCGTGTCGGCTTCGGCCGGACCCCAGGTGCCGGCCTCGTAGTTGGGGAATTTCCGTGGATCGCCGGCGGCCCAGCCCGAGAGCACCGGCTGCAGCAGTTCCCACGCCATCATCACCCAGTCGCCGCGCGCGTAGAGCGTGGCGTCGCCCTTCATGGCGTCCAGCAGCAGGCGCTCGTATGCCTCGGGGGGCTCGCCGCCGAAGGCCTGCCCGTAGTCGAACTCCATCTCGACCGGCTTGATGCGCAGCTCCGGCCCCGGCAGCTTCGCCCCGAACGACAGCGACATGCCCTCGTCGGGCTGGATGCGGAGCACGAGCCGGTTGGGCTCGGTGAGGATCTCCGGGTTGCGACGGAAGACGAGGTGCGGGGTCTGCTTGAACTGCACCGCGATCTCGCTCGCCCGCTTGGGCAGGCGCTTGCCGGTGCGCAGGTAGAACGGCACCCCCGCCCACCGCCAGTTCTCGATCTCGAGCCGTAGCGCCGCGAAGGTCTCCGTGATCGACTCGGCCGACACGCCCTTCTCCTCGCGATAGCCCGGCACCCGCTGGCCTTCCACGAAGCCCGGCCCGTACTGTCCGCGCACCGCGACCCGGTCCACCTCGTCGGCCGCGATGGGGCGGATCGCGCGCATCACCTTGGTCTTCTCGTCGCGCACCGGGTCGGCGTCGAACGTGACCGGCGGCTCCATCGCCACCAGGCAGAGGAGCTGGAGGATGTGGTTCTGGATCATGTCCCGCAGGGCGCCCGATTCCTCGTAGTAGGCGCCGCGGCCCTCGACCCCGATGGCCTCGCCCACCGTGATCTGCACGTGGTCGACGTGGTTGCGGTTCCAGAGCGGCTCGAAGATGCCGTTGGCCCAGCGGAACACCAGGATGTTCTGGACCGTCTCCTTGCCCAGGTAGTGATCGATCCGGTAGACCTGGTCCTCGTGGAAGACGCTCGCCACCACCTGGTTGAGCGCGCCCGCCGAGGCGAGGTCGCGCCCGAACGGCTTCTCGATGATGATGCGCACCCAGCCGTTGGTGTTCTCGGCGGGCCGGTTGAGCCCGGCCTCCCCGAGACGCGTCACCAGCGGGGAATACACCGAGGGCGGGGTGGAGACGTAGAAGAGCCGGTTGGCCCCGGTGCCGCGCTCCTGCTCGACCTGCTTGAGGTAGGCCGCGAGGCCGGGATACATCGCGCCGTCGGCCGGATCGCCCGCGTAGTAGAACAACGCCTGGGCGAAGCGGTCCCACACCCGCGTGGAGGGCGGCTGCACGCGCGCGAAGTCGGCGATGGCCTCGCGCATGCGGGTGCGGAACTGCTCGTTGGTCATCTCGGAGCGGGCCACCCCGACCACCGCGAACGGCTCGGGGAGCACGCGGCTCTGGAACATGGACCAGAGCGCGGGCAGGAGCTTGCGCCGGGTGAGATCACCGGACGCGCCGAAGATCACGAGAGTGCAGGATTCGTCGATGGTGGAGCCGGTCATGACGTCATAGCCTCTTGGCCAGTCCTTGGACCATCTGCAGCAGCTGCTGCAGGCCCTGCGACTGCTTGCCGTTCAGATGGAGCCGGATGACCCGGCGCGCGGCGTCGCGCAGACTCTGGAGATCGCCCAGCGCCTGGGCGGCCTTCAACGTGGAGAACCCGTAGCCCGCGCCGGGGATGGCGAGATCCTCGCGGTCGTCGCCGGTGACCTGGATGAAGAGCCCGCTGGTGGGCCCCCCCTTGTGCATCTGCCCGGTCGAGTGCAGGTGGCTCGGGCCCCAGCCCACCGTGGTCGCGATGCGGAGGCGGTCCCGCAGGGCCACCCGGATCTCCTGCAGCACCCGCCAGGCCTCCGCGTTCGGGGTGAGGTAGGCCTGGATCGAGAGGTAGTCGCCCGGGGCGGCCATCGCGAGGTGGGCCGCGAGGCCGCGGCTCACCGAGCTCGGCTTCTTGTTGGACTTGGTCATGAGCACGATGCCGTCTTCCTCGACGTCCGACGGCCACTCGGGCAGCCGGTGGGAGCGCCGCCACTCGGTGAGCAGCGTCGTGGTGTTCTCCTTGGCCCGCGCCACGTCGGGCTCGTCGAAGGGATTCACGCCCAGCACCGCGCCCGCGGTGGCCGCGGCCAGCTCCCAGCGGAAGAACTCCGCGCCCAGGTCCATGGGGTCGCGCAGGACGAGGCGCAGCACCGGGTGACCCGCGTCGGCCAGCTTGGCCAGGGTCGCGTCGTGCGAGTCGTCTCCCTCGAGCACGAGGGCGACGAAGACCCGGTCGTCGCCGTAGACGGTCGGGGCGCCGAGCGGCTCGTCGACGACCGGGACGATCCCGGTCCCGTCCTTGCCGAGCGACTCGGCGAGCAGCTGCTCGATCCAGGGGCCGAGGGAGCGGATCTTCTCGGAGAAGACGAGGGTGGCCTTGTCGCGCCCGGCCCGGGCGAGGCCGGCGAGCACCGCGCCGAGCTGCACCGCGGGATTGCCCCGCACCCCGACCTCGTTGCCGCACGTCTCCACCATGCCGTGGGCCCGCTCGAGCAGGATCTTGATGTCCACCCCGATCAACGCGGCGGGGACCAGCCCGAAGAAGGACAGGGCGGAGAAGCGCCCGCCGATCGACGCGGGATTCAGGAAGGTGCGGCGGAAGCCGGTCTCGGTGGCGAGCTTGTCCAGCGGCCGGCCCGGATCGGTGATGGCCACGAACTGCATGCCGGGCCGCGGCGACGACGCCGCCTCGACCTGGCCGCGGAAGTAGGCGTAGGCGGCCATGGTCTCGCTGGTCGTGCCCGACTTGCTCGAGACCACGAAGAGCGCGCGGCTCAGGTTGACGCCGTCGGCCACCTGCTTGACCGCCCCCGGATCGGTGGAGTCGAGCACGAGCATGTCCGGGAAGCCCATCTTCGAGCCGAAGGTCTCGTTGAAGACCGCGCCGGTCGACGAGGAGCCGCCCATGCCGAGGAGGACCACGTGGGAGTACTGCAGGCGCCGTACCTCATCCGCGAAGCCGCGGATGTCCTCCGAGTGCCCGCGCATGATGGTGGGCGAGGTCAGCCAGCCCAGCCGGTTCCGCACCGTCGCCGCGTCGCCCTTCCAGAGCGTGGCGTCCTTCACCCAGAGGCGATCGAGGAACTCGCGCGACTCGAGGAAGCGCAGGGTCTCCTCCACCGCCGGCAGCTTGAGCGGGTCCGGCAGCACCGGCGGCGGATTGACCACCGCGGGAGGCGGGGCCGGGCGCTCGGGCGCCGCGGCGGCGCGCGCGGCGGCCGGCGCCGCCGCGGCCTCGCGCCGCGCCGCGGGCTTGGCGGGTCCCTTCGCCGCGGCGGCCTTGGGCGCGACCTTCGCATCCGTCAGGCCCGGCTTGATCGGGGCCTTGTCGGCCCCGAGCAGCCCCGCCTCGAGCTGCCCGATCTTGGTCACCTGTCGCGCCTGCTTCTCGCTGGGCTCGTACTGGGTGGCGATGAAGGTCTGGGCGATCTCGATCGCGTCCTTGGCGTCGAGGCCGGGCGCGGCCAGGCAGAGCACGTTGGCGTCCGCCTCCTCGCGGCTGGTCCGGGCCGCCGCCGCGTCGTGGCAGAGGGCGGCGCGGATGCCCCGCATCTTGTTGGCCGCGATGACCGCGCCGGCGCCGCTGCCGCAGAGGAGGAGGCTCGCGTCCACGAAGCCGCGGAGGACGGCCTGCCCGACCGCCCGGGCGTAGTCCGGGTAGTCCACCGGATCCGTCGAGAAGGTGCCGAGGTCGAGAACATCGTGACCTTCGGCCTCGAGGGCGGCCACCAGGGGTTCCTTGAGCGGAAAGCCGGTGTCGTCGCAGCCGATCGCGATTCGCATGGTCTCCGCGCCGTCTATTCTCTCAGGAGTCCCGATACCCGACAATGTTGTCGTACAGGCGCGATTGGCGGGCCCGGGCGGTCCGGTACCGGGCGTGCCGCCCCGGGTCGGGCTGGAGGACCCGCGCCGGGTCCGGGGTGGGCGGCGGGGGCTGGCCCAGGGCCTCCAGGGCCAGCAGCGCGGCGCCGCGGGACGAGGCTTCCGCGTCGGCGCCGAGCGCGACGGGGACCCCGAGGGCATCGGTGATGATCTGGGCCCATACGGCGGAGTGGCCCAGCGCGCCGCCCGAGCCCACCACCACGTGGTCGCCGGCGGCCAGCGGGCGCAGGCGGTCGTAGATCTCGGCCAGGCGGAAGGCGACCGCCTCGAGCAACGCCCGCGCGATCTCGACCGGGCCGGTGTCGAGCGAGAGGCCGGCCACCGCGGCGCGGGCCTCCGGCCGCCAGCCCGGGCTGCGCTCGCCCGCGAAGAACGGCAGCGCGGTCAGGTGGTGGCCGTCCGGCGGCACCGCGGCGATCGCCCGCTCGAGCGCGGCCTCGTCCGCGGGCAGGGCGAGCACCTTTCGGCACCAGGCCGGCACGTTGCCGCCTTCCGACGTGGCGCCGCCCACGAGGGCCCGCGTGGCGTCGATCCGGTACCGCCAGAGCCCCCACGGGGTGGCGGGATGCGGACCGAGCGGCTCGGGCAGGACCACGCGCAGGGCGGCGGACGTGCCCACGTTGAGCGCGATCCGCCCGGGGCCCCAGCAATCGGAGCCCACGTTGGAGCACGCGCCGTCGCCGCGCGCCGGATGCCACGGCACCCGCGCGAGCGCGGGCCAGCGGGCGGCCCATCGTGGGCGCAGCCCGGGCGCGGCGGTGTCGTCGATGCGGGGGAGCGTCGACGCGGCGATCCCGGCCGCCTCCAGCATCGTCTCGTCCCACCGACCGCGCGTCTGGTCGAGCAGCCCGGTGCCCGAGGCCATCGAGAGACTCGCGCTCAGGGTGCCGGTGAGCTGCGCCTGCAGGTACTCGCCGAAGCCGCACCAGGTGGCGGCGCGCCGGAAGACCTCGGGCCGCGCCCGCCGCAGCCACCGGAGCTTGGCCGGGAAGAACGCGGAGTGGAGCGGGGCGCCGGTGCGCGCGTGGATCGCGCGCTCGTCGTGCTCGCGCCGCAGCTCGAGCGCGGCGGCCGCGCTGCGGGTGTCGGCCCAGGTGATGACCGGAGTGAGCGGTCGGCCGTCTCCGTCCAGCGCGAGCAGGCTGTGCCAGAAGACGGAGACGCCCACCGCGGCGACGTCGCCCGCGCGGGCGCCCGCGCCGGCCAGGCCGCGGTCGAGCGCGCTCGCGACCGCCTCCATCAGCTCGCCGGGGTCCAGCTCGACGCCGCCGTCGGCGGAGGTGGTGGGCTCGTAGGCCACGTGTCCCTCCGCGCCCGCCTGCGCGCGGCCCATCGCATCGAAGACGCGGGCGCGGGCGGAGCTGGTGCCGACGTCGAGCGCCACCACGAGCATGTGCGGTAGTATACGAGCCTATGGAGGCGAGCCCGGCGCGAGGGGCGGAGCCGGAGTGGGAAGTGCTGACTCTCCGCGGCTTGGCCATGACCGATCAGACCGCCTCCGAGTTCACCGGCACGCTCGTCATTCACCGCCGGGGCAGCCCGGAGCCGGTGGAAAACGTGAGCGTCTGGATCAAGCGCAGCATGCTCGAGGAGATGGCCGGAGCGATGCGTCGCGTGCTGGCCCGCTCCACGCCGTTCACGTAGCTCTACAGGAGACCGCTGACCATGTCCCTCATCACGGTGCTGAGCCCGGTGGCCGAGCTCCGGACGGCGACCACCGCGATCCCGCGGCTGCCCGCCGACCTCCGGGGCCTCACGGTGGGCTTCCTCGACAACACCAAGCACAACTTCGACCGCCTGGTGGAAGGCATCGGAGAGATCCTGAAGGAGCGCCACGGCGTCGAGCGCATCGTGATCCGCCGCAAGGCCAACGCGGCCACCGGGGCCGCGCGCGAGATCATCGAGGCCCTCGCCAAGGAGTGCGATCTCGTCTTCGCGGGCTCCGCGGACTGAGGCTCCTGCACGTCGTGGAGTCTCCACGACTCGCTGGAGCTGGCGAAGGCGGGAACCCCCGCGGGACTGATCACCACCACCGTGTTCCAGCGTCTGGCGCTGGGTGAGATGGCCGCGCTCGGCGCGGCCGGGCTGCCGCTGCTCGTGATCCAGCACCCGCTGGGCGGCGAGGCGCCGGAGGGTGTGAGCCGCCGGATGACGCAGGCGGTGGAGCAGCTCGCCGCGATGCTCGGGGGGCGCTGAGCCCTCGATGAGCGAGACGGTCGACGTCAGCCTGACCCTGCCCGAAGAGGACGTCTACGCCGAGTTCTGCAAGCGGGAGTGGTGCGACGGGCTGCCGTTCGTCCCGCCGACCCCCGACCGCGTGCGCGCGATGCTGGCCGGCGCGCGCACCAAGCCCGCCGAGTCGCTCGGGGTCATGCCGCCGCTCTGGCGGGAGTGCGCGGTCGAGAAGCTGGCCGTGAACGCGGTGATGGCCGGCTGCGAGCCCGCCTATTTCCCGGTGATCGTCGCGGCGGTGCAGTGCATGCTCGATCCCGAGTTCAATCTCTACGGCGTCCAGGCCACCACGCATCCGGTGGCGCCGCTCGTGGTGGTCAGCGGGCCGTACGCGCGGACGATCGGCATGCACACCGGGTCCGGGCTCTTCGGCCCCGGGTTCCGCCCCAACGCCACCATCGGGCGCGCGATCCGGCTCATCCTGATGAACGTGGGCGGGGGATGGCCCGGGCGCGGGGACATGGCCACCCAGGGCAGCCCGGCCAAGTTCGCCTACGCCATCGCGGAGCGCGAGGACTCCCCGTGGGAGCCGCTGCACGTGGCGCTCGGCTTCCGCGCCGACCAGAGCGTGGTGACCGTGTTCGGCGGCGAGGGCCCGCACAACGTCAACGACCACGTCTCCACCACCGCGCCCGGCATCCTGAACAACGTGGCCGACGTGGCCACCAGTCTCGGCTCCAACGTGGGCTGGTACATGTCACAGAGCCAGATGCTCGTGGTCCTCGGGCCCGAGCACGCGGCCACCATCGCGGCGGACGGCTTCTCGCGCGCCGACGTGCAGCACTTCGTCTTCGAGCACGCGCGCATGCCGCTCGGGCGCATGAAGCTGGGCGGGATGTGGAGCATGCGCGACTGGCCGGAGTGGATGAACAAGGTGACCGACGAGTCGGTGCGGCTGCCGCGCGTGCCGGCGGTGAACGACATCTACGTGATGGTGGGCGGCGGCTCGGGCAAGCACTCCTGCGTCATCCCCAACTGCACCTTCAGCCGGGCCGTCTCCCGCCCCCTCGACCGCATCCCCTGACCCCAGCCTAGCGGCGCGCGGTGGTGAGGAGTGCTAAGGCGAGCAGGAGCAGCAGCGCGCCGGCGGTGCCCACCGCGCCCAGGCGCTCGCCGAAGACGACCAGGCCGAGCGTAGTGGCGGTGAGCGGCTCGAGCAGCGAGACGATGCCGGCCGCGGTGGCGGGCACGCGGGTGAGTCCCGCGGTGAAGAGCGCGTAGGCCACCGCGGTCGGTCCCACCCCCAGATAGAGGAAGAGCGGCCAGCCGGAGCTCAGCGTGTGCAGGAGCGCCTCCTCTCCGAGCAGCGCGGGCGCGAGGAACACCGCGGCCAGCGCGAACGTGATCGCGGCGACCGCGAGCGGCGTGACGCGCGCCAGAAGGCCCTTGGCGGCCACCGCGTACACGGCGTAAGATACCCCCGCGCCGAGCGCCAGTAGCGCCCCCAGCCCGAAGTGGCCCGTGACCTGGTCGAGCCCGCGGGGGCCGACCACGAGCAGCGCGGTTCCGGCCACCGCCATTCCGAGCGACAGACGCACGAGCGAGGTGAGGCGCTCGCCGAGCAGGGCGGCGGCGAGCACCGCGATCAGGAGCGGCGCCGAGCAGATGGCGAGCAGGGCCGCCGCGGCCACGCCGACGAGGGTGACCGCGCGGAAGTAGCAGACCTGGTAGGCGGCCATGGCGAGGCCGAGGGCCGCGCAGAGCGGGAGGTCGCGGAGCGACGGCCAGGCGCGCCGCGTCGGATGGCGTGCGCCGAGACGGGCGGCGCCCGCGGCGAGCACGAGGCACGGCGCCGCGATGGCGAGGCGGCTCCAGCCGACCAGGAGCGGGGAAGCGGCGGCGTCGCGCGAGAGCAGGGTCATGGTGGCGCCGGTCGTTCCCCAGGACGCGGCCGCGACGGCGATGAGCAGCAGGCCCAGCAGCATGCGAGGAGTAGAGCACACATGAGCGATCCGATCGGCTTCATCGGACTGGGGAACATGGGCGCGCCGATGGCGGGCCGCCTGCTCGACGCCGGGTATTCCCTGGTCGTCCACGACGCGCGCGAGGCCGCGGCCGAGCCGCTCCGGGCCCGCGGCGCCATATGGGCCGCTTCGCCCGCGGAGGTGGGGGCCGCCGCCCCCACCGTGATCACGATCCTGCCGACCTCGCGCGAGGTGCGGCAGGTGCTGACCGGGCCCAAGGGCCTGCTCGACGCGCTGCGGCCCGGCAGTCTCCTGCTCGAGATGACCTCGGCCGATCCCTCGGTCACGCGCGAGCTGGCCGCGGAAGTGGCCGCGCGGGGCTCGGCCCTCATCGACGCGCCGGTCTCGGGCGGCGTCCGCGGAGCCACCGAGGGCACGCTCGCGATCATGGTGGGCGGCGATGCCGCGCTGCTCGAGCGCGCCCGACCGGTGCTGGCGCGCATGGGCAAGAACATCTTCCACGCCGGCCCGGTGGGCGCCGGGCACGCGATCAAGCTCGTCAACAACATGTGCTCGGGCGGCATTCTCGCGCTCACCATCGAGGCGGTGGCGGTGGCGGCGCGGTCCGGGGTGGATCCGGCGCGGGCGGTCGAGATCATCCAGGCCTCGAGCGGGCGCTCCAACGCGAGCGACTACAAGTTCCCGCGCTTCATCCTGACCGGCGGCTTCGACGCCGGCTTCGCGATCCGGCTCATGATGAAGGATCTCGACGGCTACGGGCGTCTCGCGCAGGAGGCGGGGGTGCCGTCGCCGGTGGCCCGCGCCGCCGCCGAGATCTATCGGCTGGCCATGGCCCGCGGCATGGGCGAGCAGGACCACACCGCGATCGCCCGCCTCGTCGAGGAATGGGCGGGCGTCTCGCTCCGCACCCAAGGAGACACGGCATGACGCGCATCGGCTTCATCGGGGTGGGCACCATGGGGCTGCCCATGGCGAAGAACCTCGTCCAGAAGGGCTTCGCGGTCACCGCGTTCGACAGCAACCCGGAGGCGGTGAAGGCGGCCGCCGCCGCCGGCATGACCGCGGCCGCGACCGCGGCGGAAGCGGTGGCCACCGCGGACATCGTGGTGACCATGCTGCCCTCGTCGCCGCACGTGGAATCGGTCTACACCGGCGACGGCGGGGTGCTGGCCGCCGCCCGCAAGGGCACGCTGTGCGTGGACATGTCCACCATCGACCCCGCGGTCTCGCAGCGGGTGGCGAAGGCGGCGCAGGAGCGCGGGGTGCGCTTCATCGACGCGCCGGTCTCGGGCGGCACCCCGCGGGCCACCGACGGCACGCTCGCGATCATGGTGGGCGGGGCGGCGGGCGACTTCGAGGAGGCCCGGCCCGCGCTCTCCGCGATGGGCGCCAACGTGATCCACGTGGGGCCGGTGGGCAGCGGAGAGGTGGTCAAGCTCTGCAACAACCTGATCGCGGGGGTGTGCGGGGTGGCGGTGAGCGAGGCGTTCCGCATCGCGGAAGGCTTCGGGATGGACCCGAAGGTGGTCACCGACGTGATCTCCAAGTCCTCCGGCAACACCTTCCTGATGGGCTTCATGCACCCGGTGCCGGGGCTCATGCCCAGCGCCGCCTCCAGCAACGACTACAAGCCCGGCTTCATGACCGATCTCATGTGCAAGGATCTGGGACTCGCGGTGGACGCGGCCCGCAACCTCCGGGTGCCGCTGTTCGTGACGCCCGCCGCGCAGCAGGTCTACCGGCTCGCGTCCTCCCACGGCCTCGGCCGCCGCGACTTCACGAGCGTCTACTCGTTCCTGAAGCCGTCCTCGGGCCAGGCGCCGGTCTAACCGGGGAGCCGCGACGCGATGAGTCGCCGGCTCCGGCGCTGGCTGATCGTCCTGGGCGTGCTCCTGGTCCTGGGAGTCGCCTTCGTCTGGAGCCTGCCCGAGATCGTGAAGTGGCAGGCGCTCAAGCAGATCCCCGCCATCACCGGGCGCGCGGCCAGCATCGAGGACATCGACATCAACCTCTTCAC
>WNFG01003104.1_pt1 | contig 26248 bp, 21 predicted proteins | sample 5400431 | NCBI WGS metagenome assembly WNFG01 (sample SAMN13153346, study PRJNA577476) | soil metagenome | isolation source: 120 cm saprolite under Douglas fir tree site 2 hole 3 replicate 2 | place: USA:California | collected 2015-04-18 | reverse complement strand
GCGGTGTCCGGGTCCTGCGACACGGCGGCCGCCATCCTGGCCGCGGTTTCCGGGTCGGCGCCATAGCCGCGGAACGTGTCGGCGAGTTCGGCCTGCTCGGCTGCCGGGAACCGGGCGTGCATTGTGCGTTCGATGGCGACCTCCGCATGCACCAGCTCGTTCTGGTTGGTCACCGAGACGTACTCCCCGGTGCCCATCGAAAACGCCCCGGCAACTAGCGCGGCAACGCCGGTAAGCACGATGGTGTGCGACGACACCCCGCCGCCGCCGAGCCCGGCGATCAGCGAGGCGTTGGTGACCAGCCCGTCCACCGCCCCGAATACGGTGGGCCGCAACCAGCCGCCGGACACGTCGCGATGCCGATGCGACCACCCGGCCGCGAGCGCCGCCGCACCCACGACGTGAATCGGCTCCCGCATCTCCTCGCCCACTTTGCTGGATTATCCTCCACCGCGGCCCGATCCCGCCAAGCTGCCCCGGCAGCTCAGGACCCGAAGTAGCGCAGGACGGCGAGCACCCGGCGGTTATCCGCCTCTGACGGCGGAAGGCCAAGTTTGCCGAAGATGCTGGCCACGTGCTTCTCGACCGCCCCCGCCGAGACGACCAGGGCGGCGGCGATCCCCGCGTTGGACCGGCCCTCGGCCATCAGGGCGAGCACGTCGCGCTCCCGGGCGGTCAGCCCAGCCAGGCCATCGGCGTGGCCGCTGGCGCGCACGAGGTGGCTGACGACCTCGGGGTCGAGCGCGGTGCCGCCCCGGGCGACCCGGGCCAGCGCGTCGGCGAACTCAGCCACGTCGGCGACCCGGTCCTTGAGCAGGTAGCCGACGCCAGCCGCGTTGCCCCCGAGCAATCGTGCCGCGTACCTGGTCTCGATGTACTGCGAGAGCACGATCACCCCGGTTCCTGGATGGTCGCGGCGGATCTCGATGGCGGCCCGCAGCCCCTCGTCGGTGTGCGTCGGCGGCATCCGGATGTCCGCCACCACGACATCGGGATGATGCCGCGCGACGGCGGCGAGCAGCGCATCACCGTCGGCCACCGCGGCGACCACCTGGTGGCCGCGATCGGCGAGCAGCCGGGTAAGGCCCTCGCGGAAGAGGGCGGCGTCCTCGGCGATCACGACACGCAATGCGCGGTCCTCAGCCGTCCCGGCGCGCACGCGATGCGATGCTGTCATGCCGCCCAGCCTCAGGCGCGTAGCGGCAGCCGGACGATGATCCGCGTCGGCCCGCCCGGCGGGCTCACGATGTCCATCCGGCCGTCCACCGTGCTCACCCGCTGCTCCAGCCCGGACAGGCCGCTGCCGCGCACCGGGTCCGCTCCGCCGCGGCCGTCATCCGTCATGTCCAGCACCAGCATCCCGTCCCGTCCGGCCACGTCGGCCTTGATTGTGCCTGCGTCACTGTGCTTGACCGCATTGGCCAGCAGTTCGGCGGCACAGAAATAGGCGATCGTCTCGATGGCCGGCGTGGGCCGCCTCGGGATACTGGTGGTGAGCTCGACCGGGATGGCGCTGCCCGCCGCCAGCGTGGCCAAAGCGTCCGCCAGGCCGTTGTCGAGCACCGGCGGGTGGATGCCCCGGGCCAGGTCACGAAGCTCGACGAGGGCGTCCTTGGCGGCCTGGTGGGCGGAGGTGACCAGCTCGCGGACCGCCGCGGGGTCCAGCACTTCGCCGTCGTCGCCGAGTTTCTCCTTGGCCATGCCGAGATCCATCGCCAGGGTGGCCAGCCGTATCTGCGCGCCGTCGTGCAGGTTGCGCTCCACGCGGCGCAGCAGCGCGGCGGAATCATCGACCGCCAGCGCCCGGGTGTGCTCCAGGTCGCGGAGCCGCTGCGCCAGCCTGCCCGGGCCAAGCAGACCCCTCATCAGCCAGCGATCCGCCGAGACGGCCGCCCTGGTCACCCACGGAGCGGCGAGCAGCATGCCAGCGCCCGCCGCGAAGGCACCGAACGTGCCTGGGAAGGTGGCGACATGGAAGGTGCCCTGGCCGAACCAGCCGAACGGGGTGAAAACCGGCACCGGGCGCAGCTGCACCCCCGGCGCGTGGTTACGGAACGTCAGCCACCAGAACGGGTAGGTCAGGTTGATCAGGCCGACCCCCCAGAAGAGCACGACGGCGTAGCACCCAAACAGCGCGACCGGGAGTTTCAGCAGCAGGTATGCCACCGCCCGCCAGCCGGGGGCGTCGCGGAGCCTGGCGTCAAGCCCGCCGAGCAGGCCGGGGCGAGGGCGCCGCGGTGGTGGTGCCGCGATCCGCTCGCCGAGCAGCCGGGCCGCCAGCCTGCGGCAGGCCGCGCCGATCCCGCGTGCGGCGCCGGTCGCCACCAGGAGCAGCAACACTAGCCCGACGACGGTCCCGGCGGCGGCCACATCCCGCCAGGACAGGTTCGGCGGCCGAGCCGGCGTGGGCCGCCAGAACAGCCACAGCAGTACCGCGGTGACCTGGAAGACCGTTACCGGATTGACCAGGACGAATGGGAGCCCGCTGAGGCAGAACAGGACTTCACGCCGGGCCCGGCCGGTGAACGGCGCACGCACGGCGGCATGCAGGATGGCGAGCCCGGCGGCCGGCCCGCCAGCGGCCCGGCCGGCCAGCGACCGGCCGCCGCCGGGCAGCGGGGACGCGGTCACCGTGCGCACCGGACCAGTGATGCCCATGCTCTCATTGTCCGCTCACGCTCTGCTTCCTATGCGCCTCCGGGGCGCTTAGCGCGCCGCCTTCCCTCGTCGCTCGTCGCTCCAGGCAGCGCCGCGCCCCTTCGGCGCGTCAGTCCAGGCGGCGCGCGCCCCTCCGGCTCGCTCACTCGCGCCTCCCGTTGTCCCGCCACCGGGCCCCGAGCGAGTCAGGCGTCCCGGCGGACGAGCAGCCACCCGCCGATGAGCAGCGCCACCGCGGCATACAGGCAGAGCACGCCAAGGCCCGCCCACGCCGACAGAAGGCGCGGGCACTGCGCGGCATTTCCTCCGCAGGACACCGGCTTGGTCGTGCTCAGCGAGTTCCCGATGATCAATATCGGCATATAGCCCGCCACAGCGTGCGCGACCGCGCCGACTATCTGCGCGATGAGGTACACACCGCCGACGAACACCGCGATGGCGGCCGGGGTGTGCCGGATGATGGCGCCCAGTCCCAGGCCGAGCAGCGCGAGCAGGCAGAAACCGGCCCCGGACAGCACCACCGCGCGAAGCACCCCGGGCTGGCTGAGTGTCGGAGCGGGTATGCCATGTCGCAGGGCGGCCCCGCCCGCGAGGAAGGAGATGAACGCGGCGGCCTCCCCGACGGCCAGCGCCACCAGGCCGAACACCGCTGCCTTCGCGGCCAGCAGCAACGGCCGGTTGGGGATCGCGGCCAGCGTGGCCCGGATCATCCCGGAGGTGTACTCGCTGGTCATCATGAGAACGCCGAGCACCCCAATGAGCAGCAGGCCCGGAATCATGCCAGCCAATGCGTTGTTCGTCAGGTCGCCTGCGGTGTTCTTCGTGTTGACCCCGATGGCGATGGCCATGGCGATCGCCCCCGCCGCTGTGATCGCCAGGGTCCACCAGGTGGAACGAAGGCTCCGTAGCTTGATCCACTCCATCCGGGCCACCTGTGCGAACCGGTAGTGCGGGCCGGATACCGGAGCAGTTCTGGCCGTCATGACGTCGCCCCCGCGGACGTTAGCTCCAGGAAAGCGTCTTCCAGCGACGCCGACCGGGCGGACATCTCGGCGACCGAGGTGTCGGCCAGCAGCCGCCCGGCGCCGATCACCACCAGGTGCTCGGCCATCAGCGCCATCTCACTGATCAGGTGACTGGATACGAACACCGTGCGGCCCTCTGCGGCCAGCGACTTCAGCAGGTCACGGATCCATCGGATGCCCTCCGGATCCAGGCCGTTGACCGGCTCGTCCAGCAGCAGTATCCGAGGGTCGCCCAGCAGTGCCGCGGCGATGCCCAGCCGCTGGGTCATGCCGAGGGAGAACTTCCCGGCCCGCCTGCGTGCCACTGCCTCCAGGCCGACGATGCCGAGCACTTCGTCCACCCGGGTACGCGGGATGGCGTTGCTGGCGGCCAGCGCGGCCAGGTGGGCACGGGCGGACCGGCCGGGGTGGAACGCCTTGGCCTCCAGAAGTGCCCCGACCTCGCGCAGCGGCCAGGGCAGCTTCCGGTAGGGCCGCCCGCCGATCCGAGCCTGCCCGGCATCCGGCGCGTCCAGCCCCAGGATCATCCGCATGGTGGTGGATTTGCCCGACCCGTTCGGGCCGAGGAAACCAGTCACCATCCCTGGCCGCACGTCGAAACTCAGGCCATCCACCGCCACGGTGGAGCCGTAGTGTTTGGCCAGGCCACGGGCCTCTATCACGGGATCTCCCTTCTTCGCCCCGGCACGGCCGCCGGAACCCCGGACGGCCGGCACACCGGGTGCGTACCTTCGGAAATCACGTTACGAGCGGGTTGTGCCCGGCGGACCGTGGCTAGCGCCCGTCTTCACGGGGGGGATTTCCCCCAGGTAACAGCGGCTGTGATCATCTAGGCTCGGGCTCATGAGCGCCTGGCCGTCGTTGTCGCTGGCGGAGTGGACGGTGCTCGCGGTGCTCAACGAGCAGCCTGCCCATGGGTTCGCCATCACCCAGCTCACCGCACCCGGCGGTGAGCTGGGCCGGATCTGGCGACCACAGCGGCGACCATCGGCTTCCTCGACGACATCACCGAGCCTGACGCCCGGCGGCCCTGACCGCACGCGAGTCCTGGCCCCTGGCCGCCGGTTCCGCGACGCGCTGACGTCAGCTGTGGGCGCCGTGGATCGTCAAGGGAATCTCCCGTACCACCCATGGTGGGTGATGACGGGACCGGTCGCTGCTCGCCAGCATCGGGACCAACCAGCCCGCTCCCGCTGGGGGAGGTTGGTGCCAGGCCGCGGGATGCCGAAGCAAAGCCGAAGCAGAGCCGAAGCGGAGTGGTCCCGATCGAGGAGTTGCTGACCATGGCATTGCACGAGCGAGACACCGTCCGCGAGCAGCTGGAGGACTCGGTGTTCGCCGGGCACAACCTGACCAGGCCCGTGCCCAAGTATCGGTTCCCCCGGAACGAGACGCAGTCGAGGGAAGCGTTCCAGGTGGTGTCGGATGAGGTGATGCTCGACGGCAACGCCCGCCAGAACCTGGCCACGTTCTGCCAGACGTGGGCGGAGCCGGAACTCCTCGCGCTGATGGCGCTGTCGGTCAACAAGAACTTGATGGACAAGGATGAGTACCCGCAGACCGCTGAGATAGAGGCGCGCTGCGTGCACATGCTGGCCGACCTGTGGAATGCGCCGGGGGCGGCCAACACCGTGGGCGCCTCGGCCATCGGATCCTCGGAGGCCTGCATGCTGGCGGGCATGGCGGCCAAGTGGCGGTGGCGGGCCAAGCGGCGAGCCGAAGGCAAGCCGACGGACAACCCGAACATGGTGTGCGGTCCGGTGCAGGTGGTATGGCACAAGTTCGCCCGCTACTGGGACATCGAGATGCGCGAGGTCCCGATGTCCCATGGCCACTACGCCATGGATCCAGCCTCGATGCTGGAACGGGTGGACGAGAACACGATCATGGTCGTGCCTACGTTCGGCGTCACCTACACCGGCGCCTACGAGCCGGTGGAGGCCATGTCCAAAGCCCTCGACCAGTTGCAGGCCGATACCGGCCTTGATATCGACATCCACGTGGACGGGGCCAGCGGCGCCTTTCTCGCCCCGTTCTGCGCGGCCGACGTGGTGTTCGACTTCCGCCTCCCCCGGGTCAAGTCGATAAGCACCTCGGGGCACAAGTTCGGGCTGGCCCCGCTGGGCGTCGGCTGGGTCATCTGGCGGGACCGCCAGGAACTCCCCGAGGAACTGGTGTTCCACTGCAACTACCTGGGCGGCGACATGCCGACCTTCCAGATCAACTTCTCCCGGCCGGCCGGTCAGGTCATCGCGCAGTATTACAACTTCCTGCGCCTGGGCCATGAGGGGTACAAGCGCATCCACGACGCGTCCTATGAGATCGGCCGGTACCTGGCCACCGAGATCGTCAAGCTGGGCCCCTTCGAGCTGCTCTGTGACAGCAACCCGGCCACCGGGATCCCGACGGTCACCTGGCGGATCCGTGAAGGCGAGAACCCGGGCTATACCCTGTTCGACCTGGCCGACCGGCTGCGCACCCGGGGGTGGCTGGTGCCTGCCTACACCCTCACCGGAACGGCCTCCGACATCGCTGTCCAGCGCATCCTGGTCCGCCTCGGGGTGAGCCAGGACTTGGCCTCCCTGCTCCTCGACGATTTCCGGAACGCCGTGGGCCACTTCTCGAAGCATCCGGTCACGGTGTCCATGTCGAAGGAGGAATCGGGCGGGTTCAGCCACCTGTAACCCGCGACCCCGCTCCTCCTCGGGACCTTTGTCGGCGCCGGCGACCGCGGCTATTTCGTCGAACCCACCGTGCTGACCAACACCCGCCCCGAGATGAAGGTCGTCCGCGAGGAAATCTTCGGCCCGGTCCTGGTCGCGGCGCCGTTCAGCGACCTGGATGAGATCGCCGCTGTTGCCAACGACAGCGAGTACGGACTCGGGGCAGGTATCTGGACCAAGGACATCTCCAAGGCCCATGCGCTGGCGAAGAAGATCAGGGCTGGCACAATCTGGATCAATTGCTACAACGTGTTCGACGCGGCACTGCCGTTCGGCGGATATAAGCAGTCCGGCTGGGGACGCGAGATGGGCCGCGAGGTCCTTAACAACTACACCGAGGTCAAGGCCGTCACCGCTCAACTGTGAGCCAACCGCGGTACGCAGGGGCCGGACCCAGCGGGTCCGGCCCCTGCCCAGTGCCCAGCCCATAGCTGCATCCCAGACTGCTTCTGATTCGCATCCCGAACTGATACCATAATGGTATGAGCAAGCAGATCGCCGTCAGACTGCCCGACGACATCGTTGACTTCGTTGACCGGCTCGTCGCTGACGGCCAGGCCAACAGCAGGGCGGTCGTCGTCGCACGCGCCCTGGACCGGGAACGGCGTCGGCAAATCGCAGCCCGGGACGCGGCCATCCTGGCTGAGGCGGGCGCCGACCCCGACTTTGACAGTCTTGCTGAATATGTCACTCACGCCCCTCTAGACCTCGACTAATGCGCTCGATCTACATGGCCCACCTCGACAAGGCCCGGCCGGTTCTGGTCCTGACACGCGAACTGGTGCGACCCCACCTAGCACGGGTAACGGTCGCGCCGATCACCACTACCGTCCGTGGCCTGTCTACCGAAGTCCCCGTGGGCCCAGCGAACGGCCTGGATCACGCCTGCGTAGTAAGCTGCGACAACATCGTGACCGTCCTCAAAAGCGCCCTGGGCCGCCAGATCGGCTACCTGTTGCCAGCGCAGGAGGACGCCTTGACCGCCGCCATTCAGGCGGCCTTTGACCTCGACTGAACGATCCACGAGATCCGGAACAGTTATTCGGCGCCGGCGACCATGGGGCCTTTTCTTCACCTCGACCGTGGTCTCCGGCATCCTCAGAATGAAGTACTCCCAGTTCGTGGTCTGGAACTTCGTCGTCGGCGCGGTGTATGTGCTGTCGGTCGGGCCCGCCGCCTACGCCGCGGGCAAGGTCGCGGCCGACGAGCAGGACGGGGCCAGCCTGGGCGCACTGGTGGCTGGGCTGGCGATCGCGGCCGGGTGCACCGTGCTCGCGCCAGGCGAGGACGACCTGCTCGAGCCGGCGGGAGATCTCGCGGTCCATCATGGCGGCCAAGCAGGGAGCGCCGTCGAGGATGGTGACGGGCACGCCGAGCGCGGAGAAGATGGTGGCGTACTCGACCCCGATCGCGCCGCCGCCCACGATCAGCAGCTCGCGTGGCTTGCGGGCGATGTCCATGAGGGTCTCGGAGTCGAAGACGCAGGGATCGTCGAAGGGCACGCCGGCCGGGCGCAGCGGGCTTGACCCGGTCGCGATGATGACCCGGTCGGCGTGCACCCGGACCGGCCCGGGGCCGCGTATGCCCTTGGCCGCCACCCACCCTTGCCGGGTGATGTCCGTGGCGGCCGGAGAGCGAGACGCTCTACGGCGGGAAGGGCGAAGCTCACCTGCAGCGCTGCCGCCGGTCCGGGAGGTTATATGAAGGCCGTGACAGTGGCGCCCGGGACCGCGGGGTCGGTGCGACTGGAGGACGTTCCCGAACCGGACGCGGCCCTGGGGTCGGTGGTAGTCGAGGCGCTGGCCGCCGGGATCTGCGGCACCGACGCGGAGATCGCCAGCGGCGGCTACGGGTGGGCGCCTCCGGGACGTGACCGGCTGATCCTGGGCCACGAGTCACTCGGCCGGGTCGTCGACCCCGGTCCGAGCGGCTTCATGGCCGGTGAGCACGTCGTGGGCATCGTCCGCCGGCCCGACCCGGCGCCATGCCCGAACTGCGCCGTCGGCGAGTGGGACATGTGCTCCAACGGCGGTTACACCGAGCGGGGCATCAAGCAGGTCGACGGGTTCATGGCGGAACGCTGGCGGATCGAACCCGACTACGCGGTGCGGGTGGACAAGGACCTCGGGTACCTCGGCGTGCTGCTGGAACCCGCCACCGTGGTCGCCAAGGCGTGGGAGCACATCGCCGCCATCGGACGGCGCACCTTCTGGGATCCGCACACGGTCCTGGTCGTCGGCGCCGGTCCCATCGGGCTGCTAGCAGCCCTGATCGGCGTGCAGCAGGGCGCCGACGTCCACGTTCTCGACCGGGTCACCGCTGGCCCGAAACCGGCCCTGGTCAAGGAGCTCGGCGCCACCTACCACACGGGATCCGTCGCCGGCCTGGGACTGCGCCCGCACATCGTGGTCGAGTGCACCGGCGTGGTCGAGCTGGTCCGGCAGGCGATGGAGACGGTCTCGCCGGGCGGCATCGTCTGCCTGACCGGAGTCGGCTCCCCCACGGCGCCCGGAACGGTATCGGCAACCACGCTGGCGACCGACGTGGTGCTCAAAAACATCGCCGTGTTCGGCTCGGTGAACGCCAACCGGCGGCACTACTACCGCGCGGCGAAGGTGCTCGCCGCGGCGGACCGGCCGTGGCTCGAACGGCTAGTGACCCGCCGCGTCCGCCCCGACGAAGCCCAGCAAGCGCTGCAGCGGGCACCCGACGACATCAAGGTCGTCATGGAATTCGCGCAGCCATGACTGACCCTGGGCGACGCGGCCCGCGCCCGGTGACGGATTCCGCCGGGAACTCGTGGACGGTGACGCCCTGCTCGGCCGAGCCGGGGCGGCTCAGCGAGGGACCGCGCTGGGACGCCGGCCGCAGCGAGCTGCTGTGGGTGGATGTCCTCGCCGGGCGGCTGCTACGGCTCGATTCTCCCGGGATCACCGGCCCGCCCTGCGTCCCCTACCGCGGGGAGCTGGCAGCGACCTGAGACTCCGGGTTCCCGGAGCCGCTGTGGGAATACGTCTCTGACCGGGAATGGCGGAGCGCAGGATCAGCTCGCAGGTTGAAGCTCAGTGAAGGAAGGTGCGGTCATGGCGGGAATCTCGGCCAGCGGGGCACAGCCCGGGCTGTCCGCCAGGGCCCCCTTGCGGCGGCGCGCAGCCGGCATCTACGGCACGATCATCACCGCGGCGGTCCTCGCCGCCGCCGGAGACCACGTGCCTACCCTTCCGCTGGTGGTCTCCATCCTGGTCACGCTGCTGGTGTACTGGGTCGCCGAGGAATACGCCGAACTTCTGGGCGAGCAGCTGGAAGGCGGGCAGGTGCCGACCTGGCCGTATGTCCGCGCGGCGCTGGCCGCCACCTGGCCGATGGTCAGCGCCTCCTACATTCCGCTGCTGGCGCTCGTGCTGGCGCGGCTGCTCGGGGCCTCGCCCCCGGATGCTGCCAACGCCGGGCTAGTGACCGCCATCGTGCTCCTGATGATCTACGGATGGTCCTCCGGTCGTGCCGCCCATCTGCGGGGCAAGCAGCAACTTGCCATCACGTCGATCGCTGCCGCCCTGGGGCTGCTGATGATCATCCTCAAGGACGTGGTCCTCATCCACTTGCACTGAGAACCGATCATTAAACGCTGATCAGCCGGAGAGGTCCACCTCGTCGACCCAGAACGCAACACGCGCGCGGGCGTCCCTCGGCAGCGCCGCTTTGCCTGCGACCGGACGGATACGGCGCGGCGTGCCCCGATATGGCCGTCACTGTCTGTAATGGCATGTCAACGCCCTCAGGGTGGATCTCTCGCCCGGACCGGACGCGCAATGGCGCCTCACCCGTGATGGGTGATGCCGCTGATTCGTTGTCTGGCGATGCTGGGCCTGCGCGAAGGTATGCCGGCACCGCAACCAGGTGCCTAACGGCAACCGCCCTGGTGATAAGGAGAAGGAATGTTTCTTGCCGCTTCGTCGTCCTACCCGCTGCTGAACATCTTCTGGTCGATGTTCGAGTTCTTCCTGTGGGTGATCTGGATCTGGATCCTGATCTGGGTGTTCATCGACATCTTCCGCAGCCGCGATCTGTCCGGCTGGGCCAAGGCCCTGTGGTTCCTGTTCGTGTTGATCATCCCGCTGGTCGGCGTGCTGGTGTACTTGATCGCTCGCGGTGGCAGCATGCATGAGCGGGCCGAGCAGCAGGCTCAGGCCCAGGACGAGGCGTTCCGCAGCTATGTCCAGAAAGCGGCATCGGACTCACCAGCGAGTACCGCGGACCAACTGGCGAAGCTGGCTGACCTTCGGGACCGCGGAGCCATCTCCGCTGACGAGTTCGAACGCGAGAAGGCAAAGGTGCTTGCCGCTTGAGCCAGCGTTGGTGGTTATGGCCGCTGCGTGCGGCATGTCGGCGCTAGGTCCTGGAGACAGCACCTGGCGCCGATGATTGCGGGACATCTGGCAGGAGCAGGAGAGCGACAAGGCAATGAGCGACGCAACAGCCCAGAAGATCGACCCAGCGACGCTGGGGGCGACTTTCCCGCGCACGCACCACGTGCTCTGGCTTGAGTTCGGGGACCGTAAGGACTTCGACGACCCGCGCCGGGAATGGCGGCGGCTGTTCTCCGAGTTGCTGGGCACCTTCGCGCTGGTGCTGGCCGCCGCGGGTGGAGGGCTTCTCCATGCCGAGGGGCAGATCAGCCTGCCGGCGGCGGTCGTCGCTCCGGGCCTGATGGTGATGGCGATCATCTTGTTCATGGGCGCGATCTCCGGCGCACACCTGAACCCGGCCGTGTCGCTGGCCTTCGCGCTGCGCGGGGACTTCCCGTGGAAACGTGTCCCCGGCTACATCATCATCCAGCTCGTTGGTGCGACGCTGGCCTGCCTGTTTCTCCGCCTGGTATTCGGGAACATCGAACACCTCGGGGCGACGCTGCCGGGCGCCGGGTACAAGAACTGGCAGGCCCTGCTCATGGAGATCGTGCTCACCGCGCTTCTGGTGAGTGTGATCCTCGGCACCGCATCCGCAGCGCAGAACGTCGGCGCGATCGCCGCGCTCGGCGTCGGCGGCTACATCGCCCTGGCCGGCCTGTGGGCAGCGCCGGTCAGCGGCGTCTCGATGAACCCGGCTCGATCCTTCGGTCCCGCCCTGGCCAGCGGTGACTGGACCAGCTACTGGGTCTACCTCGTGGGGCCGATCGCCGGCGCGCTCATCGCCGTCGGCTTCGCGTTCGTGCTGCGCGGCCGCGGTGGCGACGTCATCTCGCGTGCGGCGGGCTCCGGCGTGCTGGACGAGGGGGCCCTCGTCGCCAAGGCGAAACTTTCCCAGGACATCGACCAGGGCAAGGTCGTCCCCGATGGCATCGCCGACCCCGATACTCAGCCGGGCGGGCAATGACCGGCGTGGATCTCAAAGGCGGCGTCCTGCCGCCCTGACCGGCGGCCGCGTCACTGCGCGAGATGGGCCGGGCATCCCTAACCGGCCTGACCGAGACTTCGTCGCGGTATATCACTCTGCCCGGGGGAGGCGTGATCGTGGTGGCCAACGGAGAGTGAGCTAGCACATGCCCGTGCCGAGCTATGCGGAGCCGCGCCCGTGACTGGGAAGAGCAGGCCAGATCGGCTGGCGGGGCCGGCCAGCGGGCCTGGCGTCCCGCGGGAGCGGCCGTGAGGCCGGTCGATCCGCGCCTGCTGCGTTACTCCCGGGCCGCCCGGGGCTACCTGGTTTTCACCGTCGGCCTCGGGCTCGTGGCGGTGGCGCTGGTACTGGCGCAGGCGGGACTGCTGGCCCACGCGCTCGCCGCTGCGGCTCGCGGCACCGGCCCGGCCGCCCTGCGGGGCACTTTGCTGGCGCTGCTGGCCGTCGTGGTGGCGCGCGCGGCGGCAACGTACGGCGGGGAGGTCACGGCGCTGCGGGCGGCCGCAACCGTGAAGTCGCAGCTGCGGCGCGCACTCGCCGCCCGCGCGCTGCGGCTCGGCCCGGCGTGGCTGGCCGGTCAGCGGGCGGGGGAGATCGCTGCGCTGGAGACCCGGGGCCTTGACGGGCTGGATTCCTACTTCGCGCGTTATCTTCCGCAGCTGGTGCTCGCGGTCGTGGTGCCTGCCGCGGTGCTGGCGCGGGTGGCGGCCGCAGACTGGATCTCCGCTGTGGTCATCGGCGTGACGCTGCCGCTCATCCCCGTGTTCGCGGTGCTGGTGGGCTGGCACACCAAGGCCCGCACGCGGCGGCAGTGGCGGCTGCTGGCGACCCTTGCCGGGCATTTCCTTGACGTGGTGGAGGGCCTGCCCACTCTCAAGGTGTTCGGCCGCGCGAAGGCGCAGGCAGAAGTGATCGGGAAGGTCACCGGCGCGTACCGGGGCGCCACCATGTCCGCGCTCCGGGTGGCGTTCCTCTCGGCCCTGGTGCTTGAGCTGGCCGCCGCGCTGGCCACCGCGCTGGTCGCGGTCGAGGTGGGGCTGCGGCTGCTGGCCGGCCGCCTGGGGTATGAGACCGCGCTGCTTGTGCTGCTGCTGACCCCGGAGGCATATCTGCCGCTGCGCGCGGTCGGAGCGCAGTTCCACGCGAGCATGGAGGGCGTAGCTGCGGCTGGGCGCGCCCTGGAGATCCTGGGTACTCCACCTCCGGAAGGGCAGCACGCTGAGCCAGCGGGCCCGTGCCGCCGCAGCGCGCGCGTGGACCTGCGGGGCGAGGAGATCAGGCTGGACGGGGTCACCGCCGGCTATCCCGGCCGGGACCGCCCGGCTCTGGCCGGGGTGGACCTGACGATCCGGCCGGGGGAGCGGGTCGCGGTGACCGGGCCCAGCGGCGCGGGGAAAAGCACGCTTCTCGCGCTCCTGCTCCGGTTCATCCAGCCGGCCGCAGGGACGATCTGGGTGGGCGACGGCGATCTGGCCGTGATCCCGGCACACCACTGGCGCGCCTCGATCGCCTGGGTTCCGCAGCAGCCGCACCTCTTCGCGGGCAGTGCCGCGGACAACATTGCCCTGGGCCAGCCCGGCGCGAGTCCTGACGCCATCCGGCGGGCCGCCCGGCTGGCCGGGGCCGCGGAGTTCATCGAGGCACTGCCAGGCGGCTACGACGGGCGCCTGGGAGAGCGCGGCCTGCGGCTGTCAGCGGGCCAGCGGCAGAGGATCGCGTTGGCCCGCGCGTTCCTGCGCGACGTGCCGCTGCTGCTCATGGACGAGCCCACCGCCCATCTCGATCCGGCCGGCGCGCGCCAGATCGGGGCCGCCATCGATACTGCGCTAGCCGGCCGCACCGTCATCGTGGTGACCCACGGCCAGGGCTGGACCGGCGGCGCCGGCCGCGTCATCCGCCTTGACCACGGACGGCTGCTTCCACCGGCCGGGCCCACGCGGCTGGCCGGCCGGCCTATGGAGGCGGGTGGGTCTGCGGGCCCGGCCGGATCTGTGGGCGCTGGTGGGTCTGCGGGCCCGGCCGGGTCCGCGGTGCCCGGCGGAACGGCCGGCCGGCCGCTGCTGCGCCTGCTGCGCCTCGCCCGGCCGCTGCGGGGCCAGTTGCTGCTCTCCGTCGCGGCGGGCGCGGCGGCCATAGGGTGCGGCGTGGCGCTGCTCGCCGTGTCCGGGTTCCTGCTCGCCCGCGCCTCCGAGCACCCGAACATCATCGCGATTTCCGTGGCCGTCGTGGCGGTCCGGGCGCTCAGCATCGGCCGGGGAGTATCCCGGTACGTCGAGCGCCTGGCATCGCATGATGTTGCGTTCCGGGTTCTCGCTGACCCACCCAGGACCTCTTTATCCGCGGCATCGGGCCGCCCCTGGCCGCGGCCCTGGTCGGGGCGGGCGCGGTGACTGCGTGCCTGCTTATTCTCGCCCCGGCCGGCGCGGTGCTGGCCCTGGGACTCCTGGCCGCCGGGGCCGCACTGCCGCCGCTGGCCGTCGCAGTCTCCCGCAGGGCGGCCAGGGTGGCCGCCCCCGCGCGCGGGGAACTGGGTGCGACGGTAACTGACCTGCTGTCGGGCGCCGCCGACCTGCTCGCGTTCGGGGCGCAGGGCGCCGCCCTGGACGCCGCCTCCGCCGCGGACGGGCAGCTGGCCGCGCTGGCCAGGCGCTCCGCGACAGCGGCCGGCCTGGGGACCGGGCTGGCCATGGCCGTTTCCGGCCTCACTCTGTGGGGGGTCCTGGTCCTCGGAGTGGCGGGCGTGGCGGATGGCACCCTGACCCGCGTGCCGCTGGCGGTGCTGACCCTCACCGCCCTGGCCGCCTTCGAGGCGGTCACCGCCCTGCCGGCGGCCGCCCTCCAGATCAGCGCCGCCCGCGCCTCGGCGGCCCGCATTGGTGCGGTCCTCGACGCGCCGGATCCCGTGGGCGAGCCAGTGGCGCCCCGGCCGCTGCCAGCCGGGCCGGCGCATGTGCGGCTCCGGGGTGTGCAAGTCCGGTATGAGCCGGACGGGCCGCTCGCCCTCGACGGGCTCGACCTTGACCTGCGGCCTGGGCGGAGGGTAGCGCTCATCGGCCGGAGCGGTGCAGGCAAGTCCACCGTGGCCGCCGTGCTGCTGCGTTTCTGCGACCCGGTCGGCGGCACCGTCACCCTCAACGGCACCGACATCGCCGACTTCGCGGCCGATGACGTGCGCACGGTGATCGGCGGCTGCCCCCAGGATCCGCACATCTTCGATACCACCATCCGCGACAACCTCCGCCTGGCCCGGACCGGCGCAACCAATGACATGCTGGCCGCTGCCGCCGCCCGCGCCCGGCTGCTGCCCTGGATCGAGTCGCTCCCGCAGGGCTGGGACACCCAGGTCGGTGCGCATGGCGCGGCCATCTCCGGCGGCGAACGGCAGCGGCTCGCCCTGGCCAGGGCACTGCTCGCCGACCCGGCCCTGCTGGTTCTCGATGAGCCCACCGCCCACCTCGACCCCGAAGCCCGCTCCGCGCTCACCGCCGATCTGCTCGCCGCCACCACAGGGCGTGCCACCCTGCTTATCACGCACGAGCCACAGGGACTCGATCAGGTTGACGAGATCATCGTCCTTGACCACGGCAGGGTCGTCCAGTGGGGCACCCACCAGCAACTCCTGCGGGCTGACGGTCCCTACCAGCGGATGTGGGAGCCAGCTGCGTTCCAGGACACGCCTTAGTGGCCGACAGACCCGGCAGCGTTTCCTGGTCGATGGTCAAGCACCCGGGGACGCCAGATGATCCGCTGGAGGCGCAGGACCAGTGCGCCCACCGTGATGAGCACCACGACATTCAGCAGCAACTGCACTGCCGAGCCCCAGGCCTCGGTCCAGCTGGCGTACGCGATCGACAGGGCTACGTCGGCGGCGGCCGGAATGGTCGTGACCGAGATGAAGACGCCGATGAGGGTGCTTGCCCGCGACTCGGTCAGCGAGACGACGCCGACGATTCCGGCGAGGACGGCGACAACGAGAGAAAACAGGTTCGGCTTGTCGATCAGGCTCGAGACCGGCCGCAGGCCCAGCGAGAATGCCTTAGGAGTGTGACCTGTCCAGCGGATCGCCAGGCTGAAGAGCAAGGTCACGATGATCGCGGCCGAGAACCCGGCGAGAAGGGCAGCGTTCCCCTGGAGTATCGCGCGCCTGTCGCGCTTGTCGATGCCCAGCGCGACGCCCATGATCGCGTTGTATTCTGGCCCGACGACCATGGCGCCAACGATGAGTATCTGCGAATTGGTCAGGATGCCGACAGCACCGATCAACCCGGCTATAGCCAGGAGGATGTAGAAGCTGGGAGCGTAGACGGCATCTGAGCGGATCTTGGCTTCGACGACATCCCATATGGGGGCGATGTCCCGCTGGACAAGCCTTTGCTTGGCTGCCGGGTCCACCCCTTCCCCGATGGCCGCGTCCACGTTCTCGATGACGATGGAGCTGCCGTGGTCCCCTTGGAGGGTACGTAGTTGCCCAAGCACGGAGTTGGCGGAGCGGGGAAGCACGTCGAAGTGCACAGCGTCGCCGTCCGGTCGTCGTGCGGATCCGGTCAGCACCACCACGTTGGACACGCCGGAATCGGCGATGAGCACATCGGCGAGGAGCTCAGTCAGGTCGGGCGGGCTGACCATGCGTACGTGAAGAGTCATGGTCGCTCCAGTCCGGCCGGGGGCTCGACAACCTCGTCTGCGGCCGCGGGCGCGGCCGTATCGCCGGTGGCTACGGCACCGGCATTCCCGCTGGTCCGGGGTCCGGCGGGCGCCGGACCCAATGACACGATGGTGTCGCCGGCCTGCGGCGCTGGCCTGCTCGCCTCCGTGACCGCGGCGAGCTGGCCGTCCGCGCGCAGCAGAAACAGGACGTCATGCCCGGCGGGCAGCTCGCCGTCAGCGCGCCGCGCCTCGATCCGTGCCCCATCCTGATATCGGCGGCTCACCGCTGACCTGGTCATACCGGCCCCGAACAGGATCTCGGCGCCAGTGTAGGGAGCAACCACGCCATTGCCGCGCAGCGGCGGCGCGAGCCGGTAGACCCGATCTTCGACGTTGCCTTGCAGCAGGGCCGAAGCGAGCGCGTTGAAGTCGTCTTCGTCTGTCAGCAGGAGCACCGCCGTGATTCCCTCGAGCCGCGCGCCGCCGCCGGTGGCGGCGGCGAGCAGCTCACCCGGTGCCAGCTCGAGTCCGGCCTGCCTGATCCGCGCACGCTGCCCATCAAGGCCCGCCCACATCAGCACCTCAAGACCCAAGGACTGCAGCGCTCGCCCGAGGTCGATCACCCACGGGTCGCCGCCCACGAGGAGCGGCCGCGTCCGCGCCGGGCGCGTGACGCCCAGCCGCCTGGCCACTGGCGCGGCGGTGACGCCGTACAACGTCACCGTCGCGACGATCACGACGAACGTGGCCGGCAGGATCGCTGACGCCCCGCCGATCCCCTTGGCGGCCAGGCCCGCCCCGAACGTGGAGGCGGTGGCGGCGGCGACGATGCCACGCGGGGCCATCCACCCGATGAAGGCGCGCTCGCCCCGGGCCAGGTCCGTTCTGAGCGTGGACGCGAACGCCGCGATTGGCCGGGCGGCAACAATGAGCACAGCGGCCAGGCCGAGAGCAGGCAGCAGCACGTGCCGGAGCGAGTGCGGGGTCACCGTGGCCGAGATCGAGATGAACAAGATACAGAGAATCAGCTGCACCAGTATCTCGAAGAACGGCCGTCGGGCGGCAACATCGAAACCCCGCTGATTCGCGACCGCCAGCCCCATGAAAATCGCGGCGATGAGCCCGGTGTCCGCGCGGACAACGTCGCACGCGGCCGCCACGGCTATCACGGAGGCAAGCTGCGCCGTGGTGCCGAGCACCTCGCCGAGCCGCAGCTTGCGGAGCAGTAGCCAGAGCCCTGCCGTGCCGGCGACGCCTCCGGCCACGCCGACCGCGATGCTGACCGCGAATTGCGCCAGTTGGCTGCCAAGGCCCTTGTGGGTGCTCGCGATGACGGCATGAAACACCAGCGCACCCAGAATGCCGCCGACCGGGTCGATGAGCGACCCCTCCCAGACGAGGACGCGCTGCAGCCGCTCCGTCGGCCGGACAAAACTGAGCAACGGGCCGACGACTGTTGGCCCCGAGACAACGAGGATCACCCCGAGCATCACGGCTGCCCCTCGTGACATGTCGAGCAGTGGCCCCGCCAGGAACGCTCCGAACGCCCAGGTGATCAGCACACCACCGGCGATCAGCCTGACCACGACCCGGCGGGTGTGCCCCTTGAGCTTCCGCAGATCGAGGCCCAGCCCGGCGTCATAGAGGATCACCGCCACTGACAAGGACACCAGGGGCTCAAAGGCGGGCCCGAGCAATCGCTCAGGATTGACGTCCATGGTCAGCGCGCCCGCCGCGAAGCCCACCGGCAGCAGGACGATGAGCGCGGGAATGCGCAACTGGCTGGCCAGCACCTGCGAGCCGACCGCAAGCACGAGAATCAGGCCGACGCCAATGAGGATCTGGTTTGTCGTCACGCTAGTCTTTCATAACGCCGAGTCGGCCATTCGTTTACCAACCGTTCACGTGCAATAACCGGTACTGGATCTCAGGCCGAGGCGATACTCGATCCAGCCGGCGTGCACGCTCCTTTAATGTGACGGAGGGTGCGGCGGGAATCATCACCCGTCCAAGGTGATGAACTGGCCCGGCCCGGGCCTATAGAAAGGCAGAGGCGCCGAACCGTGAATGTTCACGCCGCGATCGGCGGCGGATCACCGTCGGCACAGGCGGCGGATCACCGTCGGCACAGGCGCCGGCTCACACGGTCATACAGGCGGCCGATCACACAGTCGGCACAATAGAAAGAAGTTGTCGTGCGTCGAGGCGGAGGGGACGGCAGTGGGTGCTGAGCGCGAGCGGGTAGCCGGGTTCGGGCGGCTGGAGGACGGGCTGCGCCAGGCCGGCGAGTGGTACCGCTGGGGGCCGTACGTCAGCGAGCGCCAGTGGGGGACGGTCCGGGAGGACTACAGCCCGGACGGCGAGGCGTGGGGTTACCTGCCGCACGACCACGCCAGGTCGCGCGCCTACCGCTGGGGTGAGGATGGCCTGGCCGGCTTCTGCGATGTAGAGCAGCGGCTGTGCCTGGGGCTGGCGCTGTGGAACGGCCGCGACCCAATCCTGAAGGAGCGTGCCTTCGGGCTGACCGGTGCCCAGGGCAATCATGGCGAGGATGTCAAGGAGTACTGGTGGTATCTCGACGCGCTGCCCAGCCACGCGTGGAACCGGTGGCGGTATCACTATCCGCAGGCCGCCTTCCCGTATGAAGATCTTATTGAGCAGAACGGCTCCCGCGGCAAACTTGATCCCGAATACGAACTGCTCGACACCGGGATCTTTGACGCCGACCGCTACTGGATCATCGAGGTGCACTACGCCAAGGACGATCCGGCCGACCTGCTGATGGCGATCACCGTGACCAATGCGGGGCCGGAGGCCGAGACGCTGCATGTGCTGCCGACCGCCTGGTTCCGCAACACCTGGTCCTGGGACGTCGGCACGGCCAAGCCGGTCATCGAGGCGGCCGGCCCGGCGTCGATGACGATCGAGCACCCGTTCCTCGGGACCCTGGAATTGCTGGCCGGCGGCGGCCCGACCGGCGCTGCGCCCACGGCGCTGTTCTGCGAGAACGAGACCAACGTGGGCCGGCTCTACGGCGCGGCGCCGACCACGCCATACCCCAAGGACGGCATCAACGATCACGTGATCAGCGGCGCGCCCACCGTCAACCCGGCTGACCGGGGCACGAAAGCCGCGTTCTGGTACCAGGTGATGGTCGCGCCCGGCGAGACGGCCGAACTGCGGCTCCGGCTGCGCCCGGTGCCGGGCGAGACGGCGGAGGCGGCCGACCCGCTCGGCAGCGACTTCGACCAGGTCATCGCGCTGCGGCGGGCTGAGGCCGATGAGTTCTACGGCGAGCTGACTCCCGCGGCGGCGACGGCGGACGAGGCGATGGTCATGCGGCAGGCCTTCGCGGGGATGCTGTGGAGCAAGCAGCTGTACGCCTACGACGTGGGTCGCTGGCTCGACGGCGACCCGACCCAGCCGACCCCGCCGCCGGGGCGGCTGACCGGGCGCAACTCCAGATGGCGCAACTTCAACGCGTTCGACATCATGTCGATGCCGGACAAGTGGGAGTACCCCTGGTTCGCCGCCTGGGACCTCGCCTTCCATTGCGTCGCGCTCGCTCACGTAGATCCCGCATTCGCGAAGTACCAGCTGATCCTGCTGTGCCGGGAATGGTTCCAGCACCCCAGCGGGGCACTGCCCGCCTACGAGTGGGACTTCGGCGACGTGAACCCGCCGGTGCAGGCGTGGGCCGCGCTCGAGGTGTTCGCCATCGACGGCGGGCGCGACGTCGACTTCCTGAGCCGGGTCTTCGACAAGCTGCTGGTCAACTTCACCTGGTGGGTCAACCGGGAGGACGCGGAGGGTAACAACCTGTTCGAGGGCGGCTTCCTCGGCCTGGATAACATCGGCCCGATCGACCGCTCGCACCTGCCGGTCGGCGGAAGCCTGGAGCAGTCCGACGCGACCGGGTGGATGGCTTTCTACGCGATCGCCATGGGAACGATCGCCGCCGTCCTGAACCGGGCCGGCCAGCGGCCCGGGATCGACCTGATCCTGAAGTTCCTCGAGCATTTCGCCGGCATCAGCGACGCGATCGACGGCCTGGGCATGTGGGACGACACCGACGGGCTCTACTACGACCGGCTGCTCACCCCCAGCGGCGACAAGGTGCCCGTGAAGGTCCGGTCGATGGTGGGCATCATCCCCGCGCTCGCGGCGGCCGTCATCGACGAGTCCATGCTGGAGCGCTCGCTCACGGTCGGCAAGCAATTCGCGGACTTCCTCGCCCGGCAGGGCCTGGCGGACCGGGAGAAGCTCGGAGAAGCCGGCCTGCTGCGCGGCGAACCGGGAGAGCGGCGGCTGCTGCTCAGCGTGACCGGCACCGACCGGCTGGAGAAGCTGTTCGTCAAGCTCTTCGACGAGGGCGAATTCCTGTCGCCGTATGGCCTGCGGGCCCTCTCGGCCTACCACCGGGAACATCCCTATGAGCTCGACGTCGAAGGGGTCAGGGCAACCATCGACTACGAGCCGGCCGAGTCCACCACAGCCATGTTCGGCGGGAATTCCAACTGGCGCGGGCCGCTCTGGTTTCCGCTCAACTACCTGGCGATCAGCGTCCTGGAGCGCTACGACAGGTACTTCGGCGCTGAGTTCACGGTCGAGTACCCGACCGGGTCAGGGCAGCGGCTCCCGCTGGGCGCGATCGCCCAGGACCTGCGCGACCGGCTCATCTCGATCTTCGTCGTCGGCCCGGACGGGCGGCGGCCGTGCTTCGGCTGGGTCGGCCGGCTGCAGCACGACCCGGCGTGGAAGGACAACCTGATGTTCAACGAGTACTTCCACGGCGACAACGGGGCCGGGCTCGGAGCCTCCCACCAGACCGGGTGGACCGGGCTGATCGCGGACGTGATCCGCCGCCGCCATGGGGACGTCAGTGCCGTCGGGGACGTCGTCCGGCGCTTTGGCGGGCAGGCCGGGCAGTGACCGCCGCCGCCGCCGGGCCGGCCATCGCCGCGCTCCCTGGCAGCCAGTTCCCGCTCGGCGCCACGATTGCTGTCGGGGGGACGAACTTCGCGGTGGCCTCGGGCGTCGCCGACGGCATGGTGCTCTGCCTGTTCGACGAGGCGGGCGCGGAGACGCAGGTCCCGCTGCGGGACTACGACGCCGGCGTCTGGCATGCCTTCGTGCCCGGGGTCGGGGCCGGGCAGGCCTACGGGTACCGGGCCACCGGCCCCTACGATCCGGCTCGCGGCGTGCGCTGCAACCCCGCCAAGCTCCTGCTCGACCCCTACGCCCGGGCGTTGCGGGGGGGCGTCACCTTCGGGCCTGAGGTGCTGGGGTACTCGGCCGACGATCCCGGGGCGCCGAGCACGCTCGACTCGGCCGCGCACGTGCCGCGCAGCCTCGTCGCGAACGAGACGTTCAGCTGGGGTGAAGACGCCCGGCCCAGGCGCCATTACGCGGACACAGTCATCTACGAGGTGCACGTTAAAGGCTTCACGATGCGCCATCCGGGAGTGCCGCCCGCACTGCGCGGAACCTATGCCGGGCTCGGGCACGACGCCGCCATCAGCCATCTGCTCGACCTCGGCGTCACCACCGTCGAACTGCTGCCGGTGCATGAAAGCGTGCCCGAGGATTTCCTGGTGGCGCGGGGGCTGACCAACTACTGGGGGTACAACACGATCGGGTTTTTCGCGCCGCACCAGGGGTACTCGGCCGCGGTCAGGGCCGGGCGGCCGGGAGGCCAGGTCGCCGAGTTCAAGGCCATGGTCGACGCCTTGCACCGGGCCGGGCTCGAGGTGATTGCCGACGTCGTCTTCAATCACACCGCGGAAGGCAATCATCTCGGCCCGACGCTGTGCCACCGCGGTCTCGACAACCCCGCGTACTACCGCCTGGAACCCGGCGACCCGCGCTACTACCTCGACACCACCGGTTGTGGCAACTCGCTCAACGTCGGCGACCCGCTCACCCTTCAGCTGATCATGGATTCACTGCGCTACTGGCTGACCGAGATGCGCGTCGACGGCTTCCGGTTCGACCTCGCTCCCACCCTGGCCCGCCAGGAGGGCGAGTTCGAGAAGAGGTCGGCGTTCTTCGACCTCGTCTCGCAGGATCCCGTTGTGTCCAGGGCCAAGCTGATCGCCGAGCCCTGGGACGTCGGGCAGATGGACAGCTACGACCTGGGCGGGTTCCCGCCCGCGTGGCGCGAGTGGAACGGCAAGTACCGCGACACCATGCGTGACTTCTGGCGCAGCCACCCGGTCGGCATCGGTGAGTTCGCCAACCGGTTCTGCGGGTCGGCGGACATGTACAGCCGCGCGCGACGGCGGCCCACGGCCTCGGTGAACCTGATCACCGTGCATGACGGTTTCACCCTGCGCGACCTTGTCTCCTACAACGACAAGCACAACGAGGCCAACGGGGAGTCAAACCACGACGGGACCGACGACAACCGGTCATGGAACTGCGGCGCCGAGGGCCCGACCGACGACCCCGGCGTGCTGGCCCTGCGGACGCGCCAGTCCCGCGCGATACTCACCACCCTGCTGCTTTCCTTCGGGATCCCGATGCTGCTCGGCGGCGACGAGATCGGCCGCACCCAGCAGGGCAACAACAACGCCTACTGCCAGGACAACGAGATCGCCTGGTTCGACTGGGCCAACCAAGACCCGCAGTTGCTGGAATTCACCAGGCACCTCATCGCCTTCCGGCTGGCCCACCCGGTGTTCCGCCGCCGCCGCTTCCTGGCCGGAGCGGAAGCCTCCGAGCTGCGCTGGTTTACCCCCGCGGGCGGTGAGATGACGGCCGCCGACTGGTCGGACCCGAGCGCCCTGGCCCTCGCGCTCTACCTCGACGGATCGGATGATCCGGACCAGGCCGCCGACGGCACGTTCCTGCTCGATGATGACTTCCTGGTCCTGGTGAACGCCTGGTGGGAACCGCTCGATTTCGTCCTGCCGGCCACCCGGGCCGAGGCGTCGTGGCACGTCGAGATAGACACCCACGACCCGACGGCAACGGGCAGGTCCGGAGTGGCGAGCCTTCGCGCCGCTGGCCGCGTCACCGTCGGCCCTCGATCAGTCGTTGTGCTCGCGGACCCGCGCTCGCCGTGACCCGCCGCCTCGCCCGCAGGCCACCGGAAACCACCTGAGTTTCAAGCCGGCTCCTACCTCGCCGCGGGCGACTTGTCCTCTGGTTCCGACTCGATGAGCAGCGACACGGCCTCGATCAGGGCCAGATGGGTGAATGCCTGCGGGAAATTCCCGAGGTGCTGGCCGGTCGTGGTGTCGATCTCCTCGGCATAGAGGTAAAGCGGCCCGGCAAACGACAGCAGCTTCTGGCACAGCGCGTGCGCGCGTTCGGTCTCGCCGATCATGGCCAGCGCGGTCACCAGCCAGAACGAGCAGATGGTGAACGTGCCCTCCTCGCCCTCGAATCCGGTGTCCGTTCCCTCGACCCGATAGCGGAGAACCAGGCCGTCCTTGGTCAGATCGTCGGCGATGGCGAGCACGGTCGACTTGACGCGCTCGTCGTCAGGGGGCAGGAACCCCATGATGGGCAGGAGCAGCAGCGAGGCGTCGAGATCGTCGGTCTCGTAGTGCTGCCGGAAGACGCCCCTACTCGAAACGCCTTTGTCCAGTATCTCGGCCTTGATCTCGTCGGCGCCTGCCTTCCATCGCTGGGCTCGTTCGTCGTCGCCGCGTTCCGCGGCGAGATCGGCGCCGCGGGAGGCCGCCACCCAGCACATCACCTTGGACGCCGTGAAGTGCATCGGGTTGCCGCGCACCTCCCAGATCCCCTGGTCGGGCTCGTGCCAGTGCTGAAGGGCGGCGTCCACGAATCCGGCCAGCCCTTCCCACACCGGCATCACGATCTGTTCAGCTCCCCGGTGGAACTGGACATCCACCGCGTCGAGGATCATGCCCCACACGTCGTGCTGGTGCTGATTCCAGGCGCCGTTGCCCACCCGGACCGGCCGCGCCCCCTGGTACCCGGACAGGTGGTCGAGGGTCCGCTCGGTCAGGTCGCGTTCCCCGCCGATGCCATACATGATCTGGAGCTCGAACTTCCGGTTGAGGTCACCGCCGCTGACCGCGTCGATGACGAAGCCCCAGTACTCGATCGCTTCCCAGTCGAAACCGAGGCGATACAGCGAGCGGAGCATGAACGCCGAGTCCCTGATCCAGGTGAACCGGTAGTCCCAGTTGCGTGCCCCGCCCGGCGTCTCCGGCAGCGAGGTCGTCGATGCCGCCATAATGGCGCCGGTGGGGGCGTAGCTGAGCGCCTTCAGGGTAAGCGCGCTGCGGTCGAGGTAGGGCTTCCACGGATGATCGCGGATCTTGGCTGAGCTCAGCCAGTCGCGCCAGAAATCGACCGTGGTGTTCATGGCGCTGAACGCCTCGTCCTGGCTGACCGGGACGTTACTGCCGCCCCAGGACAGGGCGACGAACGCCGACTGGCCCTGGGTGAGCGTCGTGCGGCCGTAACAGCGGGCACCCAGGACACCGAGCGGGATGGTGCCCGCCAGCTCAAGCGACAGGTCCCCCTCCTTAGGCGCGATCGTCATCGCGTCGTACCCGTCGCCCGTGTAGTTCCACGTGCCACCGGTGGTCCCGTAATCGAACAGCGGGGCGCAGTTGACCACGGCCTCGACCCGGCCGCTGATGCACGTCGCGATCCGGACCAGCGCGCCGACCGCGCCGAAATCGGAGGGGGCCCGATGGTAGTCCGGCCGCCGTCCCTCGCTTTGAACCGCGCCCATGACCAGCAGGTCATGCACGGTCATCCATCCCGTCGGGGTTTGCCAGGTCGTTTCCAGCACCATCGTCCCCGGGACATACCGGCGATGCTGCGGCACGTGGGTGTTGCCGGGACCGAACCTGAACGAGCCGGCGGCCCGGTCCAGGAGCGCCCCGAACACGCTCGGTGAGTCGGGGCGTGGCAGGCACAGCCATTCGACCGACCCATCCGGGGCGACCAGGCAGCTTTGCTCGCAATTGGACAGGAACCCGTACTCGGCGATAGGCGGAAATGTGCTCATGTGCCCTTGACCTTTCGTAGTTCAAGACCGAGCCGGTCATGCCATCCGGGTCAGGAGGTGCTCGCCCACGCGGATCGCATTGGCCATGACGGTGAGCGCCGGGTTCACTGCCCCGATGCTGGGGAAGAAGCTCGCGTCGACGACGTACAGGTTGTCAAGCTCGTGGGCCTTGCAGTTGACGTCGAGCACCGAGTTGGCCGGGTCGGCGCCGAACCGGCAGGTGCCCGCCTGGTGGGCCACGCCCGCCACGGGGACGTCCATGCTCATGTAGAAGTTCTTGTCGAGGACATGGTGATCTGCCATCCCGATGTGGTTGAGGATCTTCCTGAGCTCGTGGTAGAGCCCGGTCGCCTCGGCGTCGTTGGTCGCGGCATAGGCGAGGTGCACGCGGCCGTCGCGGTCGACCGTGACCCGGTTGCCCGGCTTGGGCACGTCCTCGGTGGTCAGCCAGAAGTCGACGGCGTGCCGGGCGGTTTCGTCCAGGCTCCACCGCGGGGCGAGCAGGGTGAGCTTGGGCTCCTCGCCCTTCATCGCCATCGCGTTTGACTTGCCGAGCAGCTGGATGTTCCCCAGCGGCCACTGGCGGCCGTCGCCGGCGAAATAGAAGTCGTTCAGCCCGAGCGTCTTCTGGAACACCGTGTCGTTGCTCTCCTTGCCGAGCGCCACCACGGCCTTGCTGTTGTGGTACATGTAGTTGCGGCCGACCTGATCGGACCCGTTCGCCAGGCCCGACGGGTGCGCGTCGGAGGCCGAGCGCAAGAGGATCTTGGCGCTATTGGCGGCCCCCGCGCACACCACGACGATGT
>WNFG01001224.1_pt1 | contig 26287 bp, 25 predicted proteins | sample 5400431 | NCBI WGS metagenome assembly WNFG01 (sample SAMN13153346, study PRJNA577476) | soil metagenome | isolation source: 120 cm saprolite under Douglas fir tree site 2 hole 3 replicate 2 | place: USA:California | collected 2015-04-18 | reverse complement strand
CGCCTGCGGTTGTGGCCGCGCAAACGAACAAAGTCGTGCAACCACACAAACAATTGCGAGAAACAAGCTGAACCGAAAGAAGCGCCGCAAGGGCATGCGTGGAATTGTAGTGGAGAACCTCATACCGATGAAAGCAATGCAAGGGTGAAAGGCAAGAAATCGTAGACTTTATCCCTTTGTAAGGACAGGCTCTTCTTCCGGTGAATAGACCAGGACGCTCCGCCCCATCACTCCGGCTGCTAGTCGGCGCAGCGTATAGCGATACGGCCGCGGCCCCGGTCCCTCGGCGAACCCTTCCAATCTATAGAAAGAATTTTGATAGCGCACGGTACGCGGCGGAGTCCAATCGGCCTTCCCACGGGAAGACCGAATCTCGAGGATTTCGTCGGATTGGTCGCGACTGTAGCGCAGTTCATCGGGAACCTGAGCAAATATCGTGCCCCTCGCTTTTTCTCGAATGGCCCCCACGTAAGAAGACAGGTGACTTTGCGAGTAGCCCGCGACTCCTGAGGGATCTGGCCGGCCGCGGCCCACAATTATCGATACTACCTTGTCCAGTAAGAAAAGCGGCAGGATGCCCATGTTGTTTTCCGAAAATGCCGCGCCGACGAACCGGACCGCACCTTCGAGTCCGGCGTAGGCTATCAACCAGGTCAGCGGATGGGTGGCCCAGATCACCAGCGCTGTAAAGCCGATGTCGTGATCCGTCACTCCGGTCGGCAGCTTGCCGGCCAGTGCGGCATCCAGCGCGCTATTCACCCAGGTCGTCATCGAATACGAATACCAGTACATCAGTGCAACGAGGGCGATCACCAATTCAGCAAATGCGCTTAGAGCCGTCGCCCGCCGCCAATGGACGGAAACACCCGAGAAAAAGGCCTTGCGCCATCGGTTCGGGAATAACGCGAGGAACGGTCCTAGGAGATAGGTCAGCAAGAAGTTCGGCACCCGACTAGTTTAGCGAGTTCCGCCCTTTGGCGCTGTTCCGGCCGAGACAACAAACGCAATTAATAACGCTTAGGAGGTAGCCGCAGACTTGCCAGCCAGGCGGTACACCTGGGCCTCCAGAAAAACGCGGAATAGCTCGGAATCGATCTCATCGTCGCGCACGCAGAGCTTCAGGATGTCGAGAGCGCGGTCGGTGGGAATCGCGCGTTTGTAAGGGCGGTCCGAAGCGGAGAGAGCGTCATAAATGTCGCAGATGGTCATCATCTTGGCCTGGATGGGAATCTGATTCGAATTCAAGCCGAAAGGATATCCCTTCCCGTTGAGCTTCTCGTGATGCGCGCGGGCAATTTCAGGAATGCTGCGGAACTCTTCGGTCCACGGGATTTGCGCGAGAAAATTGAAGCTGTGCAACACATGCGATTCGATCTGGCGGCGCTCGTCGGCGTCCAGGCTACCGCGCGGGATGGACAGAAAGCGCACTTCCTCGGAGGACAAATATGGGCGCTCCGTTCCCCGCGGATCACGGTAGGTCCTGTGAGCAATCTCGTTCAGCACGTCAAAGTCGCTGGTGGGAAGGAGCGTCGGCTCGTTGGCTCTGGCGATGAACTCTGCGTAGCGATCCAGTTCTCCTAACAAACGCCGCGCCTCCTCGTCGAGCATGCGCAAACGCTTCTCGGCTTCTTTGCGTGAGAGGGACAGGAGCGCTTCCACCTTCTGCTGCGAAATACGCGCCTCAATATCGCGGCGGATGTAATCGAAGCGGTCGAGCACGCGTACGAACTGCAGCGGGTAGAGTTTTTTCGCCTTGACCAACACTTCTTCGCGCACACCGACCTTGCCGAAATCATGGAGGAGCGAAGCGTAGCGGATTTCTTTTATTTGCTCGCGGGAGAAGCGCAGATCGCCGTAGGGCCCGCGCGGTTCGCGATCGATGGCCTCCGCCAGCGCCACGGTCATCTCGCATACGCGGTGGGAATGGCCGGAGGTCGTGGGATCCCGCTGTTCAATGGCCTTCACCGCCGCGTTCACGAAACCATCGAACAAGTTTTCGATATCCTGGTACAAACGCGAATTCTCGTAAGCTACGGCGGCCTGCGACGCGAGGGAAAGTGCCAACCGCACGGCTCGCTCTGGAAATGCGCGAACCCAGCGGCGCACCGTCGGAGCGTCCGTCAGCCGTACCTTAGGACTGCGCTTGCAGTTAATCAGCTGTAACACGCCCAGGACTTCGCCCTTGCCGTTTTTCATGGGGAGCGCGATCAGCGAACGCGTGCGGTAGCCCGCCTCCTGATCGAACGACGAATTGAAATGGAATGGCCGCGACTTGGGAACACGGTACGCATCGGCGAGCTCAACCACTTCGCCATGCAAAGCGCAATATCCGGCGATGGATTCTTCCGTCAGCGGGAGCATGTGCTCGCTGAATGGAAATTGCACGCTGTCGTTTTGGATCAACTTGAAGCGCAGCCGCGGCGCGCGCAACGCGCGGTTTTCCGGCGCCGAATCCTTCTCCACAAGATAGAGTGAGCCGGCATCCGCTGCGGCAATCTCGCGGGCTTTTCTGAGGATGAGATCGAGAAGCAGATCCACATCTCGCGTTTCGGAAAGTGCGATTCCAATACGATTCAGCTCTTCCAACTCGCGCGTGGCCTGGGTGGCGCTGAGCGCTGTGCTCTCGTGACGCCGTGTGCGCGGTTTCTTGTTTACATTCATAGATGACGGGTATCGGGCCGCAGCGGCGGGGCGCTCCGCGCGAACCGAGAGTATAACGGAAGCGGGCCATCGAGGCACGCAAAGCATGCAGCGCCTTCGCGTAACATCCAGAAATCAAAGGAGATGCCTGGCTAGTCGTACGAATGTGGCGAATTAGCGAGTAATCAGTAGGGTTCAGAGACTTTCGCCGATGTTGCGGCTCTGTTAGCGTGGGAAGAGGACTGCGCGGTAAAGGTGTGGGCGGGGTGTACTCTGCCAGCGGCAATGGGAGCTAGTGTGCGAATCGTGAGTGGCGGCGTGAGCGACGTGGGTCGCGTGCGCACCAACAACGAAGACTGTTTCCGCATCGTTACGCCGCTGAACCTTTTTGTGCTCTCCGATGGCATGGGTGGCGAAGCGCATGGTGAAGTTGCCAGCGCTCTCGCGGTGGAAACCCTCGTCAAGCATTGCATCGACGCGGAGAAGAACCCAGCCGCTCCATTTTTCGGCCAAGCGCAGCCTAACTTGAGTGCCAGAACGAGACGGCTTGCAAGCGCCGTTTGCTTGGCGAACAAAAGCATCTTTAAGTCGGCGGAAGAACATCCGGAACAGCAAGGCATGGGCGCGACCATGACCGCCGCGTGGATTGACGGCTCGAAACTCAGCATCGCTCACGTGGGAGACAGCCGCGCCTATCTCCTGCGCGTTGGCAGCTTGCTGCAGCTCACGCAAGATCATTCTCTTGTCGCCGAGCAAGTGCGGCGCGGCATCCTGACCGCGGCGGAAGCTGAAGAGAGCGATATGCAGAGCGTGCTGCTGCGCGCGCTGGGTGCGCAGCCGGAAATCGAAGTGGACGCCGAAGAGCAGATGCTCTTTGCGCCGGACGTCCTGGTCCTTTGCTCGGATGGCTTGACGCGCATGGTAACCGAGCCAGAAATCGCCGGCACGCTTCAATCTGAAATAGATCCGACCAAGGCGTCGGAGAAACTCGTGGCGCTCGCCAACGAACGCGGTGGTGCGGACAACATCACCGTCGTTGTTGTGCGCCTCGAATCGGATTCCAAGGGGTGGTTTTCGTGGCTGCGCCGCGGGGCGCCGAAAGAAGCAAGCGGAAACGGTTCCGCTGGAGGGAATTGAGATGCCGAAGCTCAGCCTCATGTTTGAAAATAAAATCGTGCAAGAGCTGCCCGTTGGCAGCCGGCCGGTAACCATCGGCCGCTCGCCGGACAACGATTTGTCCGTCGATAACCTCGCCGTGTCAAATCACCACGCGAAGATCTATTTTGAAGCCGGCCGGCTGGTCGTCGAAGACCTCGACAGCCTGAACGGCACGTTCGTGAATGATCTGCGCATCGAGCGCGCCACATTGCACGACGGAGACAAGATTCATATCGGCAAGCACCACATCAAGGTGGACACCAGCGGCGACGCGCCCGTGCCCTGGGACACCGGGCGCAAGACCGTTGCTCCGCGCATCAACGAAACGATGGTTCTGGACACGAAAGAGCGCCGCCAAATGTTGTCGCAGGCTGCCGCCATGGGCGAATCCATGCAATTTGCCGGGACTCGCATGAAGGTTCCCACTCTCGTCGTATTGAATGGAAAAACGGATCAAAAAGAATATGTTTTAACCAACAAACTCACGGTCATCGGAAAATCCGCCATGGCCACGGTTCGGGTGAAGGGGTGGTTCAAGCCGCAGATGGCCGCGCAGATCAATCAACGCGATGACGGCTACTACCTTGGCCCCGGCGACAAAGTGCCCAATGTGAACGGCACCCCCATTCAAGGCCCGGTGCGGCTCAACGACGGCGATCTCATCGAAGTCTCCGGCGTGCGGCTGAACTTCATCTTCCGCGAGTAGCACTCGACACGCGATGGCAGCTCCGTCAGAGGGGTTTTGGCAACGGCGGGGCGTTTTCGGCCTCTACGAACTTCTGCAATCGTGGTGGCGGCATCGTGTTTCCTTTCTCCTCAGCCTCTCGATTACCATCTTCGCCCTCTTCTTATATGTTTTCACATTTGTCGGCGAGCGCCCGACGCCGATTTTCGAATTTATCCAGCGGCTTGAGCTCGCCACGCTGGATACGCGCTTTCGATACCGGCCTCAGCGCTATTCCCATCCGGATCCGCGGATCGTCGTTATTGACATAGACCAGCGCGCACAGGAAGTCCTCGGCCGCTGGCCCTTCTCCCGTACAAACTTCGCGAAGACGCTGGACGTCTTGCATGACGACGGCGCGAAAGTAGTGGGATTCGACATCACGTTCAGCAAACCGGATCAGTCCGCGGCGCCCATTCGCGCTCTCTGGGCTGAATTGGAGGCCCGCCGGAAACGGGGAGAACCGGTCGACGCCAAACTTTCTGCGGAAGTTCAGCGGCTCGCCGCGTCATTTGATGCGGACAAACAATTCGCGACTTCGATCCAAAACTTTGGCCCCGTCGTCCTCGGCAACTATTTTCTCTTCACGGATGCCGACCTCCGGGGAATGGAAGCTTCCGCCCTCGACGCCTATGCCAACCAGATTGCTTTTTTCGCGTACCCGCCGGCGCATCCGCTTCACCCCGAATCTCAAAAACAGGAAAAGGCCGGAATGCTGGAAGCCTTCGCGAATACGAATCTATTGCCCCAGGGCGCCGAGGCCAATCTTGATCAACTGACATCGGCCCTCAACGGCGATCTCTCCTGGACGGGTTTCTTTAACGCACCGCCGGACGCAGATGGAATCGTGCGAAGGGCCTCACTGGTTCTTCCCTATGGACGCACCAAGAATCCCGACGAATGGGACATTTACCCTTCACTGGATCTCATGACGGCTCGCGCCTATCTCGGCCCTCCGGCGCAAGACATGAATCTGATCTATGGCCCCCAGGGAATCGTCGAAATTCGCTTCGGCAAAGCGCTGCTTCTTCATCCCGACGGCCGCGGCCAGATGATGATCAACTATCAGGGGCCCGCCAGCACGTTCGCGCACTATTCCATCGTCGATGTTCTCCAGAAAACTTTTCCTCCCGGCGTTTTTCAGGGGAAAGTCATTTTGATTGGAGCCACCGCTACCGGAATCGGCGATCTTCGCGGCACTCCCTACGGCGGCACGACTTATCCCGGGGTCGAGATTCATGCCAACGTGATTGACAATATTCTGAATCAGCGATTTCTGAAGCGTGGCTTTCGGCAGGCACTTGCAGACGTGGTTCTAATACTGTTTTTTGGCATTCCGCTGGGGATCTGGATGGCCCTGGTTTCACCGCGCTGGATGTGGTTTGGCGTGTCGCTGCTTCTGCCCATGGTTGCCGTAAACTTCTGGGCTTTTCTTCATGGCTGGTGGCTCAACCTGCTCGTCCCAGCGCTCACGCTCTCGACTAACGTTCTTCTTGTCTCCTTGTACCGCTCGCTTTTTGAAGAAAAAGAAAAGCGCCGTGTGCGTACCGCGTTCGGCCAATACCTGAGCCCCGAAGTGATCCGGCGCCTGCTTGTCAATCCTCAGCTTGTCGAGCCGAAAAAAACCGACATCACGGTGATGTTCAGCGACATCCGCGGCTTCACCACTATTTCAGAAAAATTGGACGCCCAGGAGCTGGCGCTCTTCCTCAATCAATATCTCTCGGACATGACCGGCCTCGTTTTCGAACACCACGGCACGCTCGATAAATACATCGGCGATGCGGTGATGGCGTTCTGGGGCGCACCATTCGAAGAGCCGGGGCACGCCGCCAGGGGCTGCAATACGGGATTGCAAATGATGGACCGCGTGCGCGAGATGCAAAAGAAGTGGGAAGCCGAAGGCAAACCCCACCTCGACATTGGAATTGGCCTCAACACCGGCGTCGCCAGCGTCGGCAACATGGGCTCGGTCTTGCGCTACGGATACACGGCTCTCGGCGACACCGTGAATCTCTCCTCCCGCCTCGAAGGGCTCAACAAAGATTACGGCACGCACATTCTGGTCAATGAAACGACCTATGCTGCGACCAAGGACGATGGCTTCGTCTTCCGCGAATTGGACCTGATCCGCGTAAAAGGCAAACTGCAACCGGTGACAATCTACGAGCTCATCGGCCGCGCGGGGCAGAATTCCGTCTACGGCACCCCGGAAGATGTGCGCGCGCGCATTTCTCTCTTCCAGCATGCTCGCGAGCTCTACCGCAAGCGCGAGTGGGCTGAAGCGCAGAAAACATTTCAGATTATTCTCGACAAGTGGCCCGATGAAGGCCCTTCACGCACCTACTGGAAACGCTGCCAGGACTATCTCTTTGACGAGCCATCCTCAGGATGGGACGGCGTCTTCACCATGACTCACAAGTAGCGACAACTTCGAAATTCGTTCCCAATTCCTCCGCTTCTTCGCCCTCCATCCATAACCGATTCAGAGTCCAAATTGGATGGAGCTATACTCGTGCCCTGTGCCAGAATGGCGGCATCCAATCGGTTTGGAAATGAGAGGCACCTTCCGATGGCGCGCCCTAACCGACACAATTTGCGAGATTTAGGTTCTGGTGCGCATCTGAGTTTTTTCCAGATGGGGAATGCTCGCGTGCGAAGTCAAAAAGCAGGACGTACGGGCGAGCGCTCCAGGAGGCTTTGCATTCAAACCATGACCGTACCCAAAGAAACGCCATCGCGAATCTAAGTAGAATCGCGACGTGGGACTCCGCCGGCATGCCCTCGCGCATCGCGGATCGCCGAGCCGGCGCAAAGGAATAAAGTAACACCCAATGTGGATTGTTCGATTAGCGCTGGCGAGGCCATACACCTTTGTCGTGATGGCGCTCGTGATTATTCTGCTGACGCCGGTTGTGCTCCTCCGAACCCCGGTCGACATTTTTCCCGATATCAACATTCCGGTCATTAGTCTCGTCTGGACCTACAACGGCCTGCAGCCCCAGGAAATGGAACAGCGCATCACCTCCAACGTCGAACGCGGCATCACCACGCTGGTCAACGACGTTGAGCATATCGAATCGCAATCGCTGAACGGGATCGCCGTCATCAAGGTCTACTTCCAGCCCGGCGCGAACATCCAGACGGCGCTCGCACAGGCAGGAGCCATCTCGCAAACATTTCTGCGATTCCTGCCGCCGGGCACCACTCCGCCCCTGGTAATTATCTATTCGGCTTCGACGGTGCCGGTCATTCAGATTGGCCTGACCAGCGACACCCTTAGCGAGCAGCAGCTCTTCGATTACGGCAACAATTTCATCCGCACCCAGCTCGCCACGGTTCCCGGCGCTGCAACGCCCTTTCCCTACGGCGGCAAGCAGCGCGTCGTCAGCGTCGATATTGATACCAAGGCCCTCCAGTCGAAGGGACTTTCCGCGGTTGACGTCGTCAACGCCGTGAATGCCCAAAACCTGATCCTGCCCACGGGAACGGCGAAACTGGGCCCGCTTGAGTACATGGTCGAAATGAATGGCAGTCCGCAAACCGTTGACGAACTCAACGATTTGCCGGTAAAGACCGTCAACGGCGCAACGATTTACATGAAGGACGTTGCTCACGTTCGCGACGGCTTTTCTCCGCAGACAAATGTCGTTTTGTCCAATGGCCAGCGCGGCGTGCTCATGAGCATCTACAAAACCGGCGGCGCTTCGACCCTTGATATCGTCGACCGCGTAAAGAAGATGCTCGACTACAACAAGGGTTCACTCCCCGAAGGGCTGCACATCTCCACCTTTTTCGACCAGTCGCTGTATGTCCGCGCTTCCATCCAAGGCGTCATCCGCGAAGCGATCATCGCTGCGTGCCTCACGGCGATTATGATTTTGCTCTTCCTCGGAAATTGGAAGAGCACTCTGATCATTGCCATCTCGATCCCGTTGTCGATTCTTGTCAGCGTTCTCTGCCTCAGTGCTCTCGGCCAGACTATCAACATCATGACGCTGGGCGGTCTCGCGCTCGCCGTCGGCATTCTGGTGGATGACGCTACCGTCGAAATTGAAAACATCAACCGCAACCTGGCGATGGGCAAGGAAACCGTTCAAGCCATCCTAGACGGCGCGCAGCAGATCGCCGTGCCCGCTTTTGTCTCCACGCTCTGCATTTGTATTGTTTTCATCCCCATGTTTTTCCTGTCGGGAGTTGCCCGGTTTCTATTTGTACCGCTCGCGGAAGCGGTGAGTTTTGCCATGCTGGCTTCCTATATGTGGTCGCGGACGATTGTTCCAACGCTGGCAATGTATCTCCTGAGCTCCGAGGACGAATATCACGCGGAAGAACACATCGGGGAGAAGATGGGCTTCTTCCGGCGCTATCAACAGGGCTTTGAAAAGGGCTTTGAAAGTTTCCGCGAGGGATATCGGAGGGCTTTGCGCACTGCGCTCCATTCGCCTAGGCTTTTCGCCGTATGTTTTCTTGCGTTTTGCGGTTTCTCCCTTTTGCTCATCGGCGTTCTTGGCCGCGATTTTTTCCCCAAAGTGGATGCCGGTCAGATCCGTTTGCATATGAGAGCCCGCACGGGTCTGCGTATTGAAGAAACGGCGCGTCTCGCCGACCAAGTCAATGGCGTCATCCGCGAAACCATTCCGAAAGACGAACTGACCACGGTCCTCGACAACATCGGCTTGCCCTACAGCGGCATAAATCTTACCTACAGCAACGCGGGCACGATTGGGAGCTCCGATGCGGAAATCCTGGTTCAACTGAAAGAAGTCCGCGGCAAGCCGACCAGCATGTACATCAACGACTTGCGCCAAAAACTCCCCCAGCGTTTCCCCGGCGTGCAATTTTTCTTCCAGCCGGCCGATATCGTCACGCAAATTCTGAATTTCGGAACTCCCGCACCCATTGATGTGGAAGTGACCGGCATGAACCAGCGCGGAAATTATTTGATCGGCGAAAGGCTCGCCAACCAGTTCCGCCACATTCCGGGTGCCGTGGACGTGCACGTTCAGCAGGCCTTTGACAATCCCACGCTCTTTATGGAAATTAACCGGGCACGCGCCCAATCGATTGGCATGCAGTCACGTGACGTCGCGCAGAACGTTCTCGTTTCTCTCAGCTCCAGCTTTCAGACCAATCCCGCTTTCTGGCTTGACCCCAAGAACGGCGTGGAATACAGCGTCGCTGTGCAGATGCCACAGTATCGTGTGGACTCTTATCAGGCGCTCCAGAACACTCCGATCAGCGGAAGTGCTCCGGGCGCCGCGCCTCAAATACTTGGGAATCTTGTACAAACACGCACAACCGCACGGCCGGCCGAAATTTCGCATTACACGACGCAGCCGATGATCAATGTGTACGCGGCGGTGGAAGGCCGGGACCTCGGCGGCGTCGCTGACGAAGTGGAAAAGCGCGTGCAAGCCATCGAAAAGGATTTGCCAAAAGGCAGCCACATTGTCACTCGTGGCCAGGTCCAAACCATGAAAAGTTCCTTCGCAGGTCTCGCAATTGGATTGCTCGGGGCCATCGTGCTCGCGTACCTGCTGATTGTCGTGAATTTCCAGTCGTGGCTTGATCCCTTCATCATTATTACGGCATTGCCCGGCGCCCTTGCGGGCATCTGCTGGACGCTGCTGCTTACCCACACCACGCTGAATGTGCCTTCGCTGACGGGCGCGATCATGTGCATGGGCGTAGCGACTGCCAACAGCATCCTGATGGTTTCGTTCGCTCGCGAGCAGATGGACGAAGGTAAGAACGCCCGCGATGCCGCTATCGAAGCGGGCTTCGTGCGCATCCGCCCCGTGCTCATGACCGCTCTGGCCATGATCATCGGCATGGTGCCAATGGCCGTGGGCCTTGGAGAAGGTGGCGAACAAAACGCGCCTCTTGGCCGCGCCGTAATCGGCGGCTTGCTTTTTGCCACCTTTGCGACGCTCTTCTTTGTGCCTTGCGTTTTCTCATTGATTCACGGGCGACGGCAGCGGAAAGCAGCACAAGATGGTTCACCAGCGGCTGCAACGATTTGAGATTGTTCGACGTGGTAGCAAAGAGCAAGATTAGGTGATGATGGAAGGCGGTCAGATGGAGCCTGAGTATCACGAGCATTCGCACAAGAAGGGCGGCCGGCTCTTCATAATTCTCTTCCTCGTGGTCATCGTGCTGGTGGCCCTTGGCGCATTGACGTTGTTCCAGCGCCGGACGCACTATCAGGCCCTCGCGAAGGAAACGGAAGCGCTGGCGATCCCTACCGTAGCCGTATTTCATCCGGCAACCGAATCGGGAGAGGAGGATCTCGTCCTTCCCGGCACGATGCAGGCGTACGTCGAGTCACCGATCTACGCGCGCACAAGCGGCTATTTGAAAAAATGGCACCGCGACATTGGCAGCCGGGTCCGGCTAGGGGAATTGCTGGCGGACATTGACACTCCCGAAGTGGATCAGCAGCTTATGCAAGCGCGCGCCGATCTTAACACCGCAAAGGCGAACGCCCGCCTCTCTGAAATCACGGCGACTCGATATGCCGAGCTCATCAAGACGGATGGTGTCAGCAAACAGGAAGTAGACAACGCCACCGGCGATTTCGAGGCCAAAAAGGCCACCGTGCAATCTTCGGAAGCCAACGTGCGGCGGCTCGAAGAACTCGAATCGTTCAAGCATATTTACGCACCGTTCGCAGGCGTGATTACGCGGCGCAACGTGGATACCGGAACGTTGATCAACGCCGGCAATGGTGGCGCTTCGCAACAGCTCTTTTTTCTGGCGCAAACGGATCCCCTCCGCGTTTATGTAAGCGTCCCTGAAACTTATGCTCCCTCGATTCACGCGGGACTCAGCGCGTACTTGGAGCTCACGCAATATCCCGGGCAAAAATTCCAGGGCAAGGTCGTGCGCACCGCCGAAGCCATTGATCCAGGCACGAGAACCTTGCTCACCGAGGTGGACGTGCCGAATCACGATGGCGCGTTGCTTCCCGGCGGTTACGCCCAGGCGCACCTGCAGGTAAAGGTGACTGGAGCGCGGCTTGTCGTGCCCGTGAATGCTTTGCTGTTTCGGTCGGAGGGACTTCGCGCCGTGGCCGTGGATGCCAATCACAGAACGCACCTCAAGCAGCGTACGATCGGCCGCGATTACGGCACCACGCTCGAGGTTCTGCAGGGCCTCGATGCAAGCGACTGGATCGTGCTGAATCCCGCGGATTCGCTCGAGGAAGGCCAGGAAGTTCGCGTGAAGGAAACCGCCATGACGGCTGCGCCAGGTCAGGCACGTCCGGCTCCCGGCGCTGCACCGGGGACAAGAAAACAATAATGGCCCATTCGATGCGATTCCCTGCACTATTCGGACTCGCCGCGTGCATCGTTGCGTGCGGCTGCACCGTGGGTCCGAAGTACCAGCGCGCAACCGCGCCCGTACCCGCCAAATGGGACGTTGCGGAACCCTGGCGCGAGAGCGCGCCGAAAGACGGCGTGGGCAAGGGCGAATGGTGGAGCGTTTTCCGTGACGACGATTTGGGCGCACTGGAAAAGCAGGCGCTCGATGCAAACCAAACCATCAAAGTAGCGGCGGCCCGGCTGGAGCAGGCACGGGCCTCCGCCGCAGTGCAAATCGCAACGCAATTCCCCACTCTCTCGACTTCTCCAAGCGTGCAACGCCAACGCCTCTCCGGTAACCGTCCTGCGAGCAGCAATTTCCCGGTGAGGTCGCCGGTGTCGCAGACCAATAACGTTCTGCCGTTCACAGTGGCATACGAAGTGGACTTGTTTGGGCGGCGGCGGCGAAATATCGAAGCTGCTCAGGCGTCTTACCAAGGGACTGCGGCCACTCTGGAAAATGTGCGGCTGGTAATCACCGCGGAGCTCGCGGGCGATTACTTCACACTGCGGCAGCTCGATACCGAGCTGGGAATCTTGAACCGTACCGTGGAAACGCTGCAAAAGGCCTTGCAGTTGGTGGATTCGCGTCACAAAGGCGGCGTAGCCTCTGGGCTGGACGTCGCGCAGGAAGAAACCCTGCTGAATACTACTCGGACGCAAGCCATCCTGCTGCAGCAGCAGAGAAAACAATTTGAAGACGCCATTGCGGTTCTGGTAGGAAAACCGGCGCCGGATTTTCACATTGCGAGTAAAGAATTGAATGCCGAGCCTCCTGCACTGGACGCCGGACTGCCCTCGGATTTGTTGGAGCGTCGGCCGGACATTGCTGAAGCCGAGCGTCAAATGGCTGTCGCGAACGCGCAGATCGGAATTGCGAAGGCGGCGTATTATCCGTCGTTGAATCTATTCGGAAATGGCGGCTGGCAAGCGGCGGACATCGTCAAGCTCGCAAACGTGCAGAGTACTTTCTGGGCAGTGGGCGCGAATGTGGCCGAGACTATTTTCTCGGGCGGCTCGCGCCGCGCGCAGGTGCAATTCGCCAAAGCGGGCTATGACGCAAGCGTGGCTTCCTACCGCGACACGGTGCTCAACGCGTTCCGCGAGGTGCAGGACGACGTCACTGGCCTGACCGTACTCGATCAAGCCAAGCAGTCGCAGCAGCAGGCGGTAGACGCCGCGCGGCGCACTCTGGATATCGCCAGCAACAGGTACACCGGCGGGCTGGTGAGTTATCTGGACGTGGTGAACGCCCAGCAGAATCTGCTGAACAACGAGCAAGAGCTGGCCGTCATTCAAGGCCAGAAACTCGTGACGAGTGTGCTGCTGATCAAAGCGCTGGGCGGCGGGTGGGATGCATCAAGCCTCTCCGCGGTGCAGGTGAAACCGAAGTTAAAAGATATCGTGGCGCCCTAAAGCAAAGGCGCAACCAACATCCGGTATCTTTTTTTCAAGACCCGCTCACTTTTCTTCAAGCACGACCTCCAACGCCGGATGATCCGCGGTGCCTTCGTGCGCGCGGCGGTCCGCCGATCCGCACCGCGGTCTTGACTTGCCCCAAACGCTGCCGTATGGTCTGCGCTCAGATAGTCGCAAATCCCCTCCATGCAAGAGGATTTCCGATTTGGAGGTGTTCGATGCCATTCAACATCATGACCCTGTCGTTGGTGGACCGGCCGATAAGTCGAGCAGAAGGCCTGAAGATCCTGGAACGCGATCAATTCTGCTGCCAGTACTGCGGATTGGACGGAAAGGCCAGCTTCGAAAACGCGCTGGTCATGTCCGTTGATTTCGTGGTGCCGCGAGCGCGCAAGGGCAAAAAGGATCCGGGCAACCTGGTGGCGTGCTGCCGCCCCTGCAACATGATCAAGGGCACCCGCGTGTACGCGAATTTCGACGAGGCAAAAAGACATGTCCTCGCTCAGCGCGAGGAGATGCGCCACGCATGGGAAACCAAACGGGTGCGTCCCGCGGTTCGAGCAGCTACCGCCTAGAACGTCTCCCACAATTTAAATTGGCTGGGTGACGCCTCTTTCCGAAACGTGGCGCGACTGGTGTCATGTGCCGATCCAGGAACATAAAAGAGACTCAGGGATTCCCCGTGTCGTGCGGCGAGATCACCCGCCCGTATTCAGAAGCGCGGCTCAGGCGGTCGAACATGCGGTAGGCTGCAGTAGAGATTCGAACGATGGCGTCCCCGCCATCCCGTTCGCGGCGAAGATACGTCGTCATCACGCTGATGACGAACGGCCGGCTACCAGTAAACACGATCCCCGAATCATTGCGAACGCCTTCCAGTTCGCCGGGTTTGTTCGCAACGCGAAGATCCTCGGGCAATTCCCGCGGGATATAGCTCTCCTTGTGAACGCTGAGTAATTTGAAAAAGTCCTCCATGTGCTGTTTGTTCAACACTCTGCCGCGATAGAGGGCTTCCAGAAGCAGCATGAACTCGCGAGGCGAGGCGACGTTTTCGCGTCCTTCTCCGGCGGCTTTCAAATCCATCATCTTCCGCCGCAATCGCGTGTGCGTGAGCCCGAGAGAGTCGAGCAGCGCGTTCACATTTTCCATCCCAACGCGGTCAATAATGATGTTGGTGGCGGAATTGTCGCTCACGGAAATCATCAGTGCCGCAACGTCGCGAATCGTGAGGCGCGTAGTGCCGGGAGTCAGCGCTTCGGTAATACCGCTGCCGCCGACGAGGTCGCTCTGCTGCAAAGTGTAGAGATCCGTGAGTTTCAGTTTGCCTTGCTGCGCCTGGCGGTACAGCTCGGCCAGGATCGCAATCTTGATCGAACTGGCTGTGGGAAGCACTTCATCGGCGTGAAACAAATATTTCTGCCCGGTGGAGAGATCGAGGATGGCTACCGCAAGCACGCCGTCAAGGTTGCGATCCACATCACTGATGGTCGCTTCCAGCTTTTGCCACAAAATCTGCTCTTTCTCTCGAGGAGCACTTTCTTGTGAAACTAGTTGCGCGCGGGACGCCCTCGGCAAGAAAGCGCATATAGCGGTAAGCAGGGCGAAACAAAACGTTCGTTTGATCACGTTGACCTCCGGGTCGGCGTGATTATAAGGCGTAAGAGCGGCAAGAATGCATTTCAACTGCAAGAAACTTGTAGCGTCCCCCAGGTCCGCCGGACAGCCGTACCTAGTTTGGAACGCAGACTTCTCAATCCTGGACTGAACGGGATTGTAAGCACGACAATAGGAAAAGGCACCCATACCCTGCGGTAAGCCGCGCCGGCGATGATGGGATAACACAGTGTGAAAAGGTCGGTCGGCAACGCAATTTTTGGAGAGAAGACTTATGCGCAAAGTCATAGCTGGGGCACTGTTCATGGCGTTGGCCGGGACTTTGGCGGCCGCGGCACTCGGGCAAGACCGCGACGACCATGGCGATAAGGGAAAGCACAAAGGCCGGGACAAACACGAAGACCGCGGCGACCGCCACGACAATGGGAAACACAAGGGCTGGTATAAGCACGGGGACCGCGACGACTACCAGGATTGGGACGACGATCACGATCGCATCCGGCCAGGACGCGCCTATCCGTATGGGCGCTACGACCACGTCAGAGCGGTCTTTGTAGCGCGGCGGATCGATTACCGGACGCGCCGCGTGGTGCTCTATGACAATTCCAATTGGGTTGTTGCCTCGTACGACCTGGATCGCTGCCGCGATTGGGAATGGGACCGCGATCGGGTCTACGTGTATGACGACGATCATCACCCGGGATGGTATTTGCTCTTTAACGCGCGGCTGGGGCGCACTGTGCACGTGGAGTATTTCGGCGTTCACTGATTCGGGAATGATTTGCGGAGCGCAGCCTAAATCGGCACTCGGTCCAGTGGCACAATGAATTGGATGCCGGAAATTTGCTTCAAATGCAGTCGAGCGTCGTTCGTGATAAACAGGTCCACGCCTGCCGACGCCGCGCAAGCCAATTGCATCGCGTCAGGCGGACGTAACGAGCGATCTGCGCGAAGCCGCGCGTAAACCACCGCTGCCTTCTCTTCAAAGGGAAGAACCGCCGCCGCGGTAGTTAGCAGCTTTTGATAATAGGCCACGGCTTTTGTATCGCCCATCTGCATCGGTTTGACCAGAATTTCGCCGAGCGTGACTGCAGACGTGAACAGTTCATCTCCGCGAGTGAGCATCCGGCTTCGCAGAGTTGCCACTTGGCTAGTGAATCCGCCGAAGTCCTCGAATAAGTAGATGAACAGATTTGTGTCCCAGAATACGCGGCTCATTCCCATCCTTCCCGCAGTCGCCGCACATACTCATCCGCGTGTTCGTCCGCCCAAAGATGTCTGCCGGATCCTCGGGCCTGTAGCAACGGATCAGCCTCAACAAGATTCCGGGATGCCGCGATGGTCCAATCGCGGTACCAATCCAGGAATTCGGCATATCCAGAGGGCATATCCTCTGGGTCCGGACTGATTTTTGAGTCTGCGCGGTCTGGATGATAGGCATCTCCTCTGCGAAAAAGGCGGCGGCGGCCCTCCGACGTTTCGACAAGCATACGGTAGCGGCCCGGGTTCGGCGCGCGATTGGCGACGCAATGCAAGACGACGTGAACGTAGACCCCGGGACGAAGAGGCTCGTGCAGGCCTTCGCGCCGAGCACGGTCAAGGATTTCTTCAATGGAAAAGTCGGGAGCCGCAGGGTGCTCGCGATGAAGCAGGGCTGTGGCAATCCAAACTTCGTCGGCGACCTTCAACTTGGTTAGAGCCGGACTCTTCATAAACTCCTATTTGCGATGTTCCTACATCACGACTAAGTATTGTACTTGTTTCCAAGTCGGTGTCAAGGTGAATTTTCGTGGCTGCCTAACCAGAACTATCTCTAATGGATTCTATAAGTTGTCGAGGAAGAATTGCGTCACGCGCTGCATCAGGACGCGGCGCGCAGGTGGGTCGCTCACCCCGTGGCCGCGGCCGGGGAAGGCCAAAACTTCGACGTATTTCCCTGCGTCGATAAGATCGTTTATGACCGTAAGCGTGTTCGCGAAGTGCACGTTGTCGTCCCCGGTGCCGTGGGCGATCAGCAGTTTCCCTTTGAGCTGCGCGGCATATTTCACCGGCGACGAATCCCGGTAGCCCTTCTCGTTTTTCTGGGGCAGCCCCAGGTAGCGCTCGGTGTAAATGGAATCGTAGTAGTGCCAGTCGGTCACCGGGCCGCCGGCGAAGCCCGCCTTGAAATCATCACCCGCTTCGAACATGGCGTGCAGCGTCATATGGCCGCCGTAGCTCCATCCCCAGATGCCGACGCGGCTCGCATCGACATACGGAAGCGACTTCAGATATTGCACGCCATCGCGCTGATCGGATAGCTCTTGCGCGCCGAGGCGCAAATGCAGCGGCGTTTCGAAAACGTGGCCGCGGCCCGCGGACCCGCGATTGTCCAGCAAGAAGATGATGTACCCCTTCTGCGCCATGAGCTCATGCCACAGGAAGTTGGAACCGCCCCACGCGTTGCGGACCACTTGCGCGTGCGGGCCGCCGTACGTGCTGACGAGTATGGGATATTTTTTCTGCGCATCAAAATTCGGCGGCTTGATGATGCTGGCATTGAGCGGCACACCGTCACGGGACTTGACAGTGAGAAATTCCGTCGGCGACAAATGATAATCCGCGAGCTCCGCCACATTGTTCTCATTGATCGCCGCGATGCGTGAGCCATCCGTGCGACAGAGGTCCTGGCGTGGCGGAGCCGCGGTATTGGAGTAGGTGTCATAGAAAGTGGCCGCTTTAGGCGCGAGGACCGCGTCATGCGTGCCTTCCTCCTTGCTGATGCGTGCGAACCCAGAACCATCGACACCGACGCGATACAGATGCCGCTCGAGTGGGGACTTTTCCGTCGCCGTGAAATAGACCGTGCCCTTGGATTCCTCAACCGCGTTCAGCGAAGTGACTTCCCATTCTCCTTTGGTGAGCTGCGCGAGCTGCTTGCCGTCGAGGTCGTAGAGATACAAATGCCGGTATCCGGTGCGTTCGCCGGACCAGAGGAAGCGCTTGCCATCCTTAAAGAAATAGAGATCGTCGCTGACATTGACCCAATTGGGATCCTGTTCGCTGAGCGCTGTTCGTATCTTGCCCGTGGCGGCATTGGCAATCAAAAGATCGAGTGTGTTTTGTGCACGATTGAGGCGTTGAATCGCGATGTGTTTTGAATCGTTCAGCCAATTCACGCGCGGAATGTAAATATCGGTCTCGGCCCCGATATCCAGGGCGCGCGGTTCGCCCCCTTGCACGGAAACAACGAGGACGCGAACAACGGGATTCGCGCCGCCGGCGACCGGATAACGCTCCAGTTCCGCCTCCCCGCTCGGAGAAGAAAAATCGACCAGCGGATATTGCGGAACTTTGCGCTCATCCATTTCCAGATAGGCAATCGTCGAGGAATCCGGCGACCACCAGTATGCGGACTTGATCTCCAGCTCTTCGGGGTAGACCCAGTCCAGTTCGCCTTTGCGAATCTCTTCGGTCCCGCCTTGCATAATTGCGCGTTCTTTGCCGTCAGCAAGATTCACGAGCCAAAGATTGTGGTTCCGTACAAAGCTTACAAACTTTCCATCGGGAGAAATCTTGGGATCAGCAAGCGCCGCCTTGCCCGAAACCAGCGTGCGCGCGGCTTGTGATTTCAGATCCAGCCACGCCAACGCCGTTGGACCTTGAAACAAGATCGCGGCTCCGTCCGGCGCCCACTGATACTGCGCCGGAGCACGGCGGCCGAGACCCGTCGCCTGCGTGGGTTTCGAACTATCCGCAGGAAGGATCGATTCCAGTTTGTCCGCCGCAACAAGAAGCCGGCGCTCTCCAGAAGCAGCATCCATGGTCCAGAGTTCTGTTTTGGCTTCCTTCCCTGCCCCCTTCGTTTCGAAGTAGCTGAGCTGCTTCCCTTCGGGAGTCCACGTGAGCCCGCGCGTCAATCTTCCACTCAGGCTCGGCATGGAGTAGATACGCTCCACGGTGAGAGCTTTTCCGGATGTGGCCGATTGTTGCGCCGCAGAAGGAGACGCGAAGAACCCGAAAAGAAAAAGAGCGGTCAGAAATGCAGGCGAGCAACAAATGCGACGCCACAGGTGCATGCGATCCTCCTGAGAACGGACGCTAGTTTAAGCTGGAGGGCCGAGAAGAACAAAACTCTTGAGAAGAACCTAACCCGGAGGCCAGCGGAAATTGCGGCCGCCGAGCAGATGCAAGTGCAAATGGAATACGGTCTGGCCGGCGCCCTCGCCGCTGTTCAAAACGGTTCGGTACCCATCGAGAAGATTCCGTTCGCGGGCGAGTTGCGCCGCTACAAGCTGCAGCTTTCCCAGGATCGCTTGGTCTTCGGGTGCGGCGTGTGCCAGAGATTTGAAATGTTTGCGCGGACAAATCAGGATGTGCGTGGGGGCCTGTGGGTTGATGTCTTCGAAGGCAAAAAGATCGAGATCTTCGTACACCATCTTCGATGGGATCTGCTTCGCCGCGATCTTGCAGAACAGGCAGTTCGCGCTCATTGGGTTCCTCCTGCGGGCGTGCCTTCATCCAGCCGCAGAACCATCGGCGTGAATCCTTCGCGGTCGCGGAGTTGTTCGCCGAATTGTTGGGCGGCGTCCTCGCCGGAAATCTTTCCGACGCGCACGCGGTAGAAAACGCCGTCGGGAGAATCATATTGCTGAATGAAAATCGGCGAATAGGACGCGTTGAGGCGGTCGCGAAGCCGTTCAGCATTGGTGCGATCGCGGAACGCGCCAACCTGTACGGTAAAGAATCCAGAAGTGGGATCAACTCCGGGCGAAAGCACTTCCACGCGGACCGGCACAACGCCCGGTCCAACCGATTCTATTTCGCGGGCGGCGGCAAGAGAAAGATCGATGATGCGATTGTCCACAAATGGTCCGCGGTCCGTGATGCGAACGACGGTGGACTTGCCGTTGCCCACATTAGTGACCCGCACCATCGTTTCGAACGGCAGCGTGCGATGCGCCGCCGTGAGTTTATACATGTCGTAGACCTCGCCGTTGGAAGCGCGCCGCCCGTGAAACGGCGCTCCATACCAGGACGCATTTCCTTCTTCCGTGTAACCGACGGGAGCAGGCGCCGGCTTGTTGCGTTTCGAAGCGGCGGAAGTCGCCGGAGGTTCCGGCACATCGGTCGAGCGTTTCGCGGCCTCCTCCGTTGCCGGTGGCGTGTCTGTGGGCTGCGCCGGAGGGGGCTGCCGGCGGCTGACTACGGGCCTGCGCGAACCGCACCCGCAAAAACAAACGCAAAGAACACAGAAAACACAGAGTACACTGCGAAAAAAGGAAGCCGAACGCAACGACTGCCGGCTGCCACGAAGTCCGGAAAAAAAGGCCGACTTCGCGGGACGTGATGGGGCAGGTATCGGTTCGGTCAAAATCCTCAAGGGCGGGCCCGTGTCATGAAGTTGGCGGATTCTGCGGCGACTGCGCGGCCGGTGGATTCTGGTCGTTCCGCGCGGTGCGCGCGGCGTTGCGCGCCTCGATCCACGCGGCCGCCTCAGTGAGTTTTTCGGATACTTCGCGCAAGAACTTCGCCGTGCGCTTCTCGGTTTCTGGTGCGACCTCTTCCTTCACGAAACTCTTCACCCGCTTGAGCTCTTCGTCAACGCGCTTCCCAAAATCTTCGAAGTTGTGGATGCTCTTTATGCGCGAGAATTCCTCGTCGATGCGTTTGCCGAACTCTTCGAATTTGTCCATGGGGGAATGTCCTCGGTAAATTCGCCGCGCTGAGAAGAACAGCGGCGACTTCTGTATTATAGGAACGCCGTTCGCAGGTCGCAAGGAGGAGAATTGCCCCTTCCCTATCAATGGCAGATGCGCGTGGAAAAATGGAAGAACGCAGCGCGCGGACTTTTCGGGGGCGAGCAGCAGCCGCGTCCGAAGATATGTCCCGCGTGCGGAGCTTTGGTGGGAATCAGCGCAACGCGCTGCCACGAGTGCGGCACCAGCTTGCGGTTTTCTCTTGCGGCGCTGAGCAAAAAGTTCTCAGGACTATTTGGCGAGCACGATTCCCCGGTGACATCGGCACTCCTGGTCGCAAATTTTCTCATGTTCGGCGTGAGCTGGGTGCTGACCATGCAGGCAGGCGAAGCCGGCGGCCTTCGCACGCTTTGGGGAATGAACGGCGCGGCATCTTATCGATTGGGGGCGAGTCTTCCGCTCCAGGTGCTGCTCCTGGACCATCAATGGTGGCGGCTGGTCACGGCGATGTTCCTGCACGGCGGATTGATTCACATTGGTTTCAACATGATGACCCTGATGCAGTGCGGTCCGGCATTGGAAGAGCTCTATGGGTCCGGACGCTACCTGTTTCTCTACGTGGTCACGGGAGCGTTTGGATTTTTGGCCAGCGCGTTAACGGGACACTTTTCCGTCGGGGCCAGCGGCGCATTGCTAGGGTTGATCGGCGCGATGCTGGCGATCACCACCAAACGCGGCGGCTCCTTCATGCGTGAATTGCGCTCCCGCTTAATCACTTCGGTGGTGATTCTGTTCATGATCGGTTTTTGGGGCGGTCTCGGCATCGACAATTCCGCGCACATCGGCGGTTTCGCCGTCGGATTTATCTTGGGTAAGATTTATGACGACCGGCAACCGATGAACTCACGCGAAAGGCAGACAGCCTACGCGCAAGGGTGGCTTGCTGGTATCGTTGTTCTTGTGAGTTTCATCATGATGATACTGCATTTCCACGACCAACTGCCGTAGAAACAGCTCCCAGAATAACCGGATCGGCTCGTGGTGAGGACTTTTTGCACCGTTGCTGACCGAAATCCTGTACCCTGTAATCGAATTCCGGTCGTCGTTTCTCATGGACCTACACTCGATTGTCGTCGTCAGCTTGCATACGCCCAAAGAAAAAATTTGGGGCGAGCTCCTCGCGATCAATCCATCCGGAATCACGGTGCGTGGCGTCGACCTTAACTCGTTCGATCATTTCATCCGCCAGATTAACGAGCCCGATGGTGAGCGCATGGGCCTCCCCACGATTTTCTTCCCCATGAACCGCCTTGAGCGCATCTCCCTCGACGAACCCTCGGGTTCCATTCCTTCGATGAATGAACTTTTCGCTCGTAAGATCGGGCGTTCGCTCACCGACTATCTCGCGCAATTTGCGTGAGGGAGTTTTCCGGAACTGCGTTATCCTGAATCACAATGCAAGGCCGCATCTGGACAGTACCCAATCAAATTACGTTTCTCCGGCTCGGCTTTCTGCCGCTGTTTCTCATACTAATGTCGTACGAGAAATACCGGTGGGCTCTGCTCGTGCTGGTCATCGCGGGCCTCTCCGACGGAATCGACGGCCTCCTCGCGCGCAGCTTGAACCAGCGCTCCGCTCTCGGCGCTTATCTTGATCCGCTTGCAGACAAGCTCCTGCTCTCCTCTTCCTTTATCATTCTCGCCTTCAAGCAGCAGCTCGCGTGGTGGTTGACGATTCTGGTGCTCAGCCGCGATATCTTGATTCTGACGGTGGCAGCGGTGATCTTGCTTGTCTCCGGCTATCGGCCGTTTCCCCCGAGCTTTCTCGGCAAGCTGACAACCGCTTCCCAGATTATTTTTGTTTTTACTCTTGTTCTTGCCGCCGCGTATCCCAATGACAGGCTGACGTACTTGAATCATGTGCTCGTCTATGCCGTAACTGCGATCACGCTCCTTTCCGGATTTCACTATTCATTTTCGATGGCCCGCCGCCTCAGCTCTCCCTAAAGTCACGCAACAGTCGACAGTTCGCAGCCGACCGTCGGCCAGTGAAGAGCGCAGCGTACGGGAAAAAGCAGCGGTCCTTCGATTAGGCTAGGGCAAGCAAGCTGCGGCACTCAAAAGAAAACAACAAATGTCTGAGCGGGTGTAGGTGCGGGAAGAGTAACCGCTACTTCGCGCGCTCATAAGCCTGATTCAGCCACCACAGCGCGCCGCGCAGATCCTCTTCTGAATTTACCTCAAACGAGTACCACTGGCCGCCGGGCAATTTGTCTTCCGCATCAATGCGTGGCTCTTTGACGGCACGCCGCAACAAATCAGGTGGCATCGCTTTGATCTTAAACATAAGCGAATTTGGGGTTTTACTGCCGCGCGTGACGGGCAATGCGGCAAAAATTTTGGCTCGGCGATAGAAACCGAGAAAACCAAACATTGGCCGCGACGTAATATTGGGCCAAGTGATCAGCTCCTGCCTCAGCATCGCCGAGAACTGCTTCATTTCTTCGCTGATGTGCGGAAGTTTCGGGCGCTTACGCTTCGTTCTTTTGCCTTTGATCGGCGAACTTTTTCGCATCGTTTTCTCTTCCCCACGGATTGACGAATTTCGACAAGCTGCGCCTCATCCTGAAAGGACTGCGCTACCGGTTATATGGGCATGGGTTTGGGGCCGGTGGGCGGAAGAAGGAACTTGGGCTCCGTAAGGGATTGAACTTGTTCGAGGGTGGCGCCGGGAGCGAGTTCGCGGAGGAGCAGACCGTCAGGCGTGACGTCGATGACGGCGAGTTCGGTGACGATGTGATCAACGACTTCGACGCCGGTGAGCGGGAGGGTGCATTTTTTGAGGATTTTGGGTTTGTTGTCGCGGGTGGCGTGCTCCATGGCGATGAAGACGCGCTTGGCTCCAGCAACGAGGTCCATCGCGCCGCCCATGCCTTTTAACATTTTGCCGGGGATGGCCCAGTTGGCGAGAGTTCCCTTTTCGTCCACTTGCAGGGCGCCGAGAACGGTGAGGTCCACGTGGCCGCCGCGTATCATGGCGAAAGAATCGGCGGAAGAAAAATAGGAGCTGCCGGGAAGCTCGGTGACGGTTTCTTTTCCGGCATTGATGAGATCGGGATCGACTTCGGATTCGAGCGGATAAGGGCCGACGCCGAGCATGCCATTTTCGGATTGCAGGATGACGTCCATGCCTTTTGGAACGTAGTTGGCGACAAGTGTGGGCATGCCGATGCCGAGATTGACGTAGTAGCCGTCGCGAAGTTCGAGGGCGATGCGGCGGGCGATGCGTTCGCGTTTTTGTTCTTCGGTCAGCGGCATTAGAAGTTCACAGTCGACGGTTTACAGCTAACAGCAACGAACAGTAACAGGAGGACAGGCAGGAATGCCTGTCCTACCTAAGTCCTTCTGGTGGTGCGGCGCTCAATGCGCTTTTCGTATTTCGACCCCTGGAAAATAGCATCGATGAAAATTCCGGGCGTATGCACCTGATTTGCGTCGAGTTCGCCCAGGTCGACGAGTTCTTCGACTTCGGCAACGACGTAGTCCGCGGCCGTAGCCATCATGGGATTGAAGTTGCGCGCAGTCTTGCGATAAACGAGATTGCCCCAGCGGTCGCCCTTCCACGCTTTGATGAACGCGAAATTTCCGCGGAGGGCGCGCTCGAGGACGTACTGGCGGCCGTCGAATTCGCGCGTTTCTTTGTTGTCGGCGACCATGGTGCCGTATCCTGTGGGCGTGTAGAAGGCGGGGATGCCGGCGCCTCCGGCGCGCAGGCGCTCGGAGAGTGTACCTTGCGAATTTAGTTCGACTTGCAATTCGCCGCTCAGGACAAGTTGCTCGAAGAGTTTGTTCTCACCGACATACGTGGAGATCATTTTCTTGACCTGGCGCTGCTGGAGCAGGAGCCCGATTCCGAAATCGTCGACGCCGGCGTTATTGCTGACGATGGTCAGGTCTTTCGTACCCTTGCGGCGGACAGCGGCGATGAGATTCTCCGGGATGCCGCAGAGGCCGAAGCCACCCATGAGGATGGTGGCGCCGTCGGTGAGGTTGGCGATGGCGGCATCGGCGGAGGCGATAAGTTTGTCCATTCGGTGCTCCGAGGTGCAAGGGGGGAGTTTACTTCATCCTGAAGAGAAGCAGGAAGGCGCCAATATTCCGGTGACTCGTGACTGGTCGAAGAGAGAGTCCTCGGTGGCGATGCTTCCTCGCTTATAAGCTCGGGACAGCGGGATGGGATCGTCCTGGAATTCGCGGTTAACAATAACACCCCCCTCCCCCTTGTTTTTCAAAAGTCTATCATTCTAAAGAATGTTAAAGCCTTTGTTTTGATAGACTTTTACAAGTCTTCATTCTAAAAGACTTGCATCACACCAAAATTGATCAGAACAGGATGTCGCTTCAGGAGTCCAATTTCGACGGAGTAGCACGGTTTCGGAGGGAAGAGAGTCGCAGTACAGTGTTCTCTACTTCTAAGATAGCACATCCGTTATAAAAGTCAAGGTCCATTTTCCGGGGAATTTGTGTGCGGCCGGGTTGAAGCCCGGCACCTACAAGGAGCGGAGGAGCTTGTAGAGTTCGTTGGCGGCGTCGAAGTCGGCTTCGAGCTCGCGGGAAGCGAGTTTTTCGCGGAGATCGTCGAGGCGGCGGGCGAAGAGATCGAGCGAGGCGGAGAGGACTTCCTGATTGGTGAGGACGATGTCGCGCCAGGTGGAATAGGGGCTTCCAGCAAGACGAAGCGAATCGCGGAGGCCGGGACCGGCGAGAGTGATGGGAAGGCCGTTTTCGTCGAGATGGTCGTAGAGGAAGCCGGCGAGGGCGACGGCCGCGAGCTGCGGGAGTTGCGAGGCCAGGCCGACGGCGTAGTCGTGTTGCTGCGCGCCGAGCCACAGCGGACGCGCGCCGACTTTCTCGAGAATTTTCACGAAGGCGGAGACGCGCGGATCGTCTTTAGCAGAAGACGCGCCGATGAGAGCGTAGGTGTTGGCGCGGAAGAGGTCGGCATCGGCGTGGGCAATACCGGAGAGTTCCCGGCCGGACATGGGATGGCCGCCGAGGAAGAGCGGTCCGTTAGCTGCGGGATAAAGCTTTGCGGCGGATTCGACAATGCGGACTTTGGTGCTGCAGGCATCAGTGACGAGCGCGTGAGCTGGAGCGTGGCGCGCGATTTCCGGAAGAAGATCGAGCGTCGCGGCGATGGGAAGTGCGATGTAAATCAAGTCGGCATTTTGCAGAGCAGGAGCGAGTTCTGCGGAGAATGCTTCGTCAAGTGCGCCGCGAGTGTGCGCTTCACGAACGACTTCGGCGCGGTCCCAGCCGGAGATGTGCAGGTCCGTGGTGTATTTGCGAAGTGCGAGAGCGAAGGAGCCACCGATCAGGCCGGTGCCGAGGATGGTGGCCCGCGCGATGAGGTGGCCGGCCGACATGGTCAGGCGATGCGGCGGCCGATGGCGGGGGCGATGATGCGGAGCTCGGCCATGAGCTGAGTGAAAGAGTTGGGTTCAAGGGATTGCGCGCCATCTGAGAGGGCGTGATCGGGATCGTTGTGCACTTCAATGAGGAGGCCATCGGCGCCGGCGGCGACGGCGGCGCGGGCCACCATCCTCGGCACCGGCCTGATCGGTGGCTCCTTCGCTCTCGCACTTCGCAAATACACCACGGACCTGCACATCTCCGGCTGGGACCGC
>WNFG01002493.1_pt1 | contig 26292 bp, 34 predicted proteins | sample 5400431 | NCBI WGS metagenome assembly WNFG01 (sample SAMN13153346, study PRJNA577476) | soil metagenome | isolation source: 120 cm saprolite under Douglas fir tree site 2 hole 3 replicate 2 | place: USA:California | collected 2015-04-18 | reverse complement strand
ACCCCTTCGGTGTCGGCCAAACGGTAACCATGGGCATCGTCAGCGCCACCGGCCGCAACCAATTGGGCATCAACACGTTTGAAAACTTCATTCAAACCGATGCGGCCATCAATCCGGGTAATTCCGGTGGGGCATTAATCGATGCTAATGGCAATTTAATCGGCATCAATACCGCTATTTTCACCCGCAGCGGCGGCAACCAAGGCATCGGTTTTGCCATCCCCACCAGCCTCGCGAAAGAAGTCATGGAGCAGATCATTAAATACGGTCATGCGGTGCGCGGCTGGCTCGGCATTGAAGCGCAGACTATCACCCCTGAACTGGCGCAGGCCTTGAAACTTAAAGAAAACCAAGGTGTTATTGTGGCCGGTGTGGTGCGCGGAGGACCCGCGCAAAAAGCCGGGTTGCGGCCGGGCGATATTTTGGTGTCCCTCGACAGTGAAAAAATCACGGACGCGCACGAGGCGTTAATTCTCATTTCCAAGCGCAAACCCGGCACCCAGGTGAAATTGAATATCCTGCGGGACGGCAAATCGATGACGTTGGAGGCGACTACCGTCGATCGACCGGCGCGCGCGCTGCAATTGCAACAAGAACAACAATAGGTTAGGGGCTGACAGATTGTTGAAAAAGTCCATCCGTGGCCTTTTTGACTCGGACCATCCCTGGTCCTCGCCCTACGGGCGCTACCAGGTAGCGCCCACTCTCTCCCGGAGAAATTGTCAACACGCAAAGCAAAAAGCGCGGTTTTTGCTTTGCTTCATTTTTCCAACATTTAGCGTGTTTGAAAAATGGCGGTACGTCCCTATACCGCACCGCAGGTTGATGAAAAACGAGTTTTTCATCAACCTGCGGTGCCTAACTTTCATCACGCCGTGTGGCTACCGTGGTTGAGGCGGAGTTCTTTATCCGGTAACCAAAAAACAACCCGACTTCAAACAGGAGCCACATCGGCACCGCCAGTAAGATTTGCGAAAACATATCCGGCGGGGTCAAAACCGCGGCGACAATAAAAACCCCCAAAACCACATAGGGGCGCTGCTTAGAGAGCGTTTCCGGGGCGATGAACCCCAGCTTGATCAGAAGAATGGTCGCCACCGGCACTTCAAACGCGAGGCCAAAGGCGAAAAATAAGGCGAATACAAAATCCAAATAGGATTTGATATCGGTCATCATCAGCACACCCGGCGGCACCGTGCCGGCAAAAAATCCAAACACCATCGGGAAGATCAGAAAATAGGCAAATGCCATGCCGGCATAAAACAGCAACGTGCTCGATACCAATAAAGGCAATAACAATCGGCGCTCATTGTGATACAGGCCCGGCGCGACAAACGCCCAGGTCTGATAGAGCAAAAACGGAATAGTAGCGACAATCGATAAAAAAAAGGTCAGCTTGATCGGCGTTAAAAAGGTTGACGCCGGATCCGTGGCGATCATGCTCGCCCCTGCCGGTAAAATGTTTATCAGCGGGCGCGCCAGCAGGGCGTACAGCTTATTGGCAAACGGCACCATGATCAGGAATACGGCGCCCACGCCGATGACTGAATACAACAACCGGTTGCGCAATTCCAGTAGATGCGAGAGAAAACTGGCCTCGGTGGATTCAGGATCTTGCGCCATTTTTCTTCCTGGCCGTTGATTTCACGCGTGAGGCTTTTTTTGTACCGGCTTTACCCCGCCTTACTTTTTTGTCCGCTTCTTCAACCGCCGGCGCGGGAAGGAGTTTTTTTTCTTCGGTTAATTTTTTTCCTTCATCGGGAGTGGACTGGACTTTTTTTTCCGGGTCTACATAGGATTCCAGAGAGCTGGTTTCTTCCGTCAAGGATTGCTTGATTTTATCTGAGGAATTTTCGATAAGCGCGCGGGTCTCGTTAAGCTCCTCCTCCAATTTCTTGATTTTCGCCAACTCTTCGCTTTGCAGTTCGCGGTCGATATCCCGGCGTACTTTCTCCATGAATCTCTGCGCGCGACCGGCCCAACGACCCAATGTTCGCGCCACCTCCGGCAAGCGCTCGGGGCCCAGAACGATCAAGGCCACCAAGGCGATTACCATCAGTTCGGTAAACCCGACGTCAAACATCGCGTAAGCTGCCGGCCTTTAAGTCTTTTTCTTTCTTGATTTAGCGGTAACCTTGCCTTCTATCACCCCGGCCGGCTTTTTCTCGATATTGGCCGGTTCCTTATCCTTGTCAGCGGCAGGCGGCTCCTCCTCACTTTCTTTCATCGATTGCTTGAAGTTTCTAATGGCACCGCCCAAGTCCCCGCCGACGTCACGCAGCTTCTTTGTGCCGAAAATAATTAGCGCGATCACCAGAACAACGATTAAATGCCAGATGCTTAGACCCATCATACTTGCTCTCCTAAATTCATTCAAAAACCTGGCAGGCGTCCGCCGCCGAGCAGGTGAATATGCAAATGCGGAATTTCTTGCCCGCCGCCCGGCCCGGTATTAATAATAGTCCGGAAGCCATTTGACAGCCCCTGCTGTGTAGCGATTACCGACAGCAGACGCATCATATAGCCGATCAGCCCCTCATGCGCGGGCTCCAGCTCATTCAGGCTCGCCAAATGTACGCGTGACAGTATTAACAGGTGAACCGGCGCCTTAGGGTGTATATCTTTGATCACGATAACGCGGTCATCCTCATACACGCGTGTAGCGGGAATCTGTTCTGCAACAATTTTACAGAATACGCAATCGTTCATCTACTTACTTCCCTCTCGTTTAACCTTCTCATCCAATCCCGACTCGCCAAACCGCCGATCCAATTCCCGCATCACATCCTCGGGGCTCAAACCAAGGTGCGCGAGCAGCACCAAAGTATGAAACCATAAATCAGCGACCTCGTGCACAAGTTGCTTAGAGTCACCGGTCTTGGCCGCAATGACCGTTTCCGTCGCTTCTTCTCCCACCTTTTTCAGAATTGTATCCAAACCTTTGGCATACAAATCCGCGACATAAGATGAATTCGGCGCCGCATCTTTACGCGATTCCAACACTGCCGCCAATTTAATGAGGATATCAGACATGGGCTAAAGCCGTAAGATTACCACTGTCGGCACAAAGACGCGAAGAAAAATAAAATCAAGAAGGCTAGATGTTTGGCGCGGCGTGAAGCGGCTTTAATGCTTATCTTTCGGGTAAATCTCCTGCTCGCTCTTAATCACCGGCTCGACTGCTACCCATCGATCGCCTTGCAGTTGCTGAAAAAAACAACTGTATCGGCCGGTATGGCAGGCAATGCCGCCACGTTGTTCAACCCGCAGTAATAATACGTCGTTGTCGCAATCCAACCGGATATCCTTAATGATCTGCTCGTAGCCCGATTCTTCGCCCTTGCGCCAAAGACGCCGGCGGGAACGTGACCAATATACCGCCTTTCCTTGCTTGACCGTGGCCAACAGCGCTTCGCGATTCATCCATGCCATGGTTAATACTTTATTTGAAGCATCATCCTGGGCGATAACCGGGATCAGCCCTTCATCTGTCCATTTTATCGTATCCAACCATTGTTCAGACATAAATCTTCCCCATTACTGGCATTATCGTAAGCGCAGGGATGCGCAGGAGCGGCCGCTTTTTGCTTTGCGTGTTGAAAAAAGCCACGGATAGACTTTTCAACAACCTGCTAGAGCCGTACCTCGATCCCCTGGGCGGCCAGCCGTTGCTTGGCCTGGGCTAGCGTATATTCCCCGAAATGAAAGATGCTCGCCGCCAACACCGCATCCGCATGCCCTTCCAAGATTCCAGCGACTAAATGATCGAGATTGCCGACGCCGCCGGAAGCAATCACTGGTATACCGACCGCATCGCTGACGGCGCGCGTAAGCCCAAGGTCAAATCCAAGCCGGGTGCCGTCGCGGTCCATGCTGGTTAACAAAATTTCACCGGCGCCGTAATCAGCCATGATCGCAGCCCACTCAACCGCATTGATGCCGGTCGGTTTGCGGCCGCCATGAGTGAAGACCTGCCAGCGCGGATGCGCCTCATTCTGGACTTGTTTCGCGTCTATCGCCACTACGATGCATTGCGCCCCAAAGTAGTTGGCCGCCTGCCTGATCAGGGCCGGATTCGAAATAGCCGCAGTATTAATACTGACCTTGTCGGCGCCTGCGTTCAGCATGCGCCGGACATCATCAATATGGCGTATACCGCCGCCCACGGTCAGCGGGATAAACACTTCACTGGCTATCGCTTCCACTACTGAAACCATGGTTTGTCGATCATCGGAGCTGGCGGTAATATCGAGAAAAATGATCTCATCCGCGCCTTGCGCGTCATAAAATCGTGCGATTTCAACCGGATCGCCGGCATCGCGGATTTCTCGAAAGCGCACACCTTTCACGACGCGACCGTTATCGACATCGAGACAGGGGATAATGCGTTTTGCCAGACCCATTTTTTAAGTGAAGACGCCAAAAAATTAAGGTATAGAAAACCGGAGTTCTTATCGTTCGCGCGCGCTCAATTCATCCGCCAACTTCTGGCCCGCGGCAAAATCGAGCGTACCCTCGTAAATCGCACGCCCGGTGATGGCGCCCATAATCCCCGCATCCGCCACCGCACAAAGCCTGCGTATATCTTCCAGATTTGTAATGCCGCCGGAAGCAATTACCGGAATGGAGATGGCGTTGGCAAGTTTGAGTGTGGCGTCAACGTTAATGCCGGTCATCATACCATCGCGCCCGATATCGGTATAAATAATCGCTTCAACCCCTTCTTCCTGGTAACGCTGCGCCAAATCGATGACATCGTGCCCGGAAAGCTTGGACCAGCCTTCGGTTGCCACCTTCCCATCTTTCGCATCAAGGCCGACAATAATATGGCCGGGGAATTCGGCGCACATATCGCCGACGAAGTGCGGCATATTAACCGCCTTGGTGCCGAGAATGACATAACGTACGCCCATGTCCAAATAAGCCTGAATGGTGTGCTCGCTGCGGATGCCGCCGCCCAATTGGATCGGTAAATCGGGATGCGCCTGGACAATCGCCTGCACCACCTCGGCATTCACCGGCTCGCCGGCAAAAGCGCCGTTAAGATCGACGATATGCAGGCGGCGCGCGCCCGCGCTTGCCCAGCGTTCGGCTACCGCAACCGGATCGTCGGAAAAAACCGTATCTTCTTCCATGCGTCCCTGACGCAGGCGCACGCATTTACCATCTTTAAGATCGATCGCTGGAATCAACAACATGGTTTATTTATCCGTCCCGTCCCATCGGATAAAATTTGCCAATAAGTTCAGACCGGCCTGTTGACTTTTTTCCGGATGGAATTGAACCGCGAACATGTTTTGGCGCGCGCAGGCGGAGGCGAACTTAATACCATAGTCCGTTGTGGCCATGGTGTGCGCGGGTACGCCCGGATCAGCATAATAACTGTGGACGAAATAGAAACGCGCATCCTGCGGGATGCCTCGCCACAATGGATGCGGGCTTACTTGATGCACTTGATTCCAGCCCATATGCGGGACTTTGAGGGGTCGTCCAGCCGTATCGCGCATTTTCTCGCGCGGGAATAAAGGCACCCGGCCCGGTAACAGGCCCAACCCCTTCACGCCGCCGTCCTCTTCGCTGAATTCAAACAACGCCTGCAAACCGAGACAAATGCCAAGGAAGGGTTTGGTTTGGGTTGCCTCCAGCAGCGCGGCGCGCAGCCCATGCGACTCCAGCGCGGCGATGCAGCCGCCGATGGCGCCTTGGCCGGGAAATACGACCCGATCCGCGCGCCGGATTTCTTCCGGATTAGAGGTCAATTTTACGCGCGTGCGAGGAGAAATATATTCCAACACCCTGGATATGAAACGCACAAATCCAAATCCTCTATGGGACGCATACCACCACCTAGGGGAAACATGTTCCAACGCTTTGGATACGGAACGCAGATTGCCCATCCCGTAGTCGATGACTGCCACCGTATTCATATCCGTATCAGTAGAGAGAATCCCCGCCACTTCTTCACAACGTCCACTAAAATCATCGATAGAATTTGCCAAAAACGATTTTCTTTATATTATAAACTACCCTTCGTCGAAGGAATCGTCCCTGCCATGCGTGGGTCCGGCTCCAAAGCCATGCGCAAAGCGCGGCCGAATGCCTTAAATACCGTTTCTGCGATGTGGTGCGCATTCTTGCCTTGCAAGCAATGCACGTGCAAAGTCACCAGCGCATGATTGCAAAAACCCTGGAAAAATTCGTGTATCAGATCGACGTCAAAATCGCCGATGCGCGCGCGCGGAAAATCGACATGGTATTCAAGCCCGGCGCGGCCGGATAAATCGATGACGACGCGGCTTAAGGCCTCGTCGAGCGGCACATAGGCATGCCCGTACCGGCGTATCCCTTTCTTGTCGCCTGCCGCCTTTGCCAGCGCCTGGCCTAAGCCGATGCCGATGTCCTCGACGGTGTGATGCGCGTCGATATGCAAATCGCCCTGCGCCTGAATGTCGATGTCGAGCAATCCATGGCGCGCGACTTGCTCAAGCATATGCTCCAGAAAAGGCAAGCCGGTCTGCAGTTTAGCGACGCCGCTGCCATCGATATTTACGGAAACGGCGATCTGCGTCTCCGAGGTGTTGCGTGTTACCTTGGCCGTGCGTGCGGGCATTATTGTTCAATAAGTAAGTTTAGAATAAGTTTAGAGCTTTTCATGTTATCAAAGAATCGCCATAGGAGCGACCTGCCTGGGCCCGCCGTCCAGTTCAAATGGAGCGCAAGGCCTGCAGAAAAATCTGGTTTTCCTCGGGTGTGCCGATAGTTACCCGCAAGCAACCGCCAAGCAATGCATGCGTATGATCGAGATTCTTGATCAATATACCCTGTTTAAGCAACCCATCGAAAATCTCAGCCGCCGATCGTACCCGAAACAAAATAAAATTCGCCCGACTCGGCCATGGCCGCACACCAGGAATGGATTTAAGCGCAAGAAACAATTGCTCCCGGTCCACACGCAGGCGCGCAGCTTGCGTCTCTAAAAAAACCGGATTGCTTAAAGCAAATTCAGCGCTCGCTTGCGTCAGACTATTAATATTATAAGGCAACCGCACTTTATCGAACTCAGCGAGCCAGGCCGGCGTGCCCACCAGCAGGCCCAATCGCAGCGCCGCCAACCCTTGTTTAGACATGGTCCGCATCACCAATAAATTATCAAACTCGCGCAAGCGGCCCATGAAACTCACGCCGGCGAACGCATAATAGGCTTCGTCCACCACCACCAACCCGTCGCTCGCGCGCAACATGGCCTCTATTTCTTCCACCGCAAATAAATTACCGGTAGGATTATTAGGATAAGCGAGAAAAATGACCGCGGGTCGATGTTTCTTAATGGCCGCGAGCATCGCCGGCATATCCAGTGCAAAATCGGGGGTTAGCGGCACACCAATAAAACCCATACCGGCGGCCGCCGCGAGTAATTCATACATAACAAACGTCGGCGTTGGCGTCAGGACATATTGCCCGGGCCGAGCTAATGCCAACAGAATAATCTGGATCAACTCATCCGAACCGTTGCCTAATATCATCTCCTTGTCACCAGGAATATTCATCGCGCTGCGCAACCGCTGCTTGAGATTAACAGCGCGCGGATCCGGATAGCGGTTCAAGGCGATGGTACGCAATACCCGCAACCAGGCCTCGGTCATTTCCGCCGGCCAGGAATAAGGGTTTTCCATCGCGTCAAGCTTGATTAATCCTTGTGCCGGCGGCACGGAATAGGCCTTGAGCGCGTGGATTTCCGGGCGGATCATGCGCACAATGTCTTTTTGTATTTTATCGCTCATTGATTAGAAATGAGGGTCAGAATGCGGAGGCCTGATAATGAATCGAGTTTTAATGTAGCGGCCACAGGCCGCAATATCAGGCGTTTTCCTGTCTCTGCGTTTTCATGCGGTATTCCGCCGAACGTGCGTGCGCAGTCAGCCCCTCACCGCGCGCCAATATTGACGCGGTCTTGCCAAGCTGTGCCGCCGCCTCCGCCGAGCACTTGATCAGGCTGGTGCGTTTTTGAAAATCATACACTCCCAATGGTGAACTGAAACGCGCGCTGCCCGCGGTCGGCAGCACGTGGTTCGGCCCGGCGCAATAATCGCCCAGCGCTTCGGCCGTGTACCGGCCCATAAAAATAGCGCCGGCATGGCGTATATGCGCCGCAAGCGCTTCCGGGTCGGCGACGGAAAGCTCCACGTGTTCCGGCGCGATGGTGTTAACCAGATCCACCGCTTCTGCAAGTGAACCGACTTCGATCAAGGCCCCGCGCGCGGCAAGCGCGGCGTCAATGATCGTCCGGCGCTCCATACCGGTGAGGAGCTTTTGCATCGCCCTCTGCACCTGCGCAATAAAGCCCCGGTCCGGACTAATCAATATTGCCTGCGCTTGTTCATCGTGTTCCGCTTGCGAGAACAAATCCATCGCCACCCATTCCGGGTCGGTCAAACCGTCGCATACCACTACGATCTCGGATGGGCCCGCAATCATATCGATGGCCACCCGGCCGAACACCATGCGTTTGGCGGTAGCGACATAGATGTTGCCCGGCCCCACGATCTTATCCACGCGCGGTATGGTTTCCGTCCCATAGGCCAGCGCCGCCACCGCCTGCGCGCCGCCAATGGTGAATACGCGATCCACGCCGGCGAGCGCCGCCGCCGTCAATACCATCTCATTTAGCTCGCCGCGCGGCGCCGGCACCACCATAATAAGCTCGGGCACGCCGGCGAGCTTGGCCGGGATCGTGTTCATTAATACCGATGATGGGTAGGCGGCCTTACCGCCCGGTACATACAACCCCACGCGGTCCAGCGGCGTGATTTGCTGACCTAGCAGCGTGCCATCGGCTTCGGTATAGCTCCAGGAGTCCATTTTCTGCCGCGCGTGATAGTTGCTTATGCGCAAACGCGCGGTTTCCAACGCCTGGTATTGCGGCTTCGGTAATGTCTTTGCCGCTTGCTGCAACCGCGCAAGTGGAATTTCAAGTTCTTTCGCTGAGGCGACCGAAAGCTGATCAAACCGTTTGGTGTATTCCAATAACGCCGCATCACCGCGGCTACGCACTTGTGATAAAATTTCACGCACCGCTGTCTCGACCGAGGCTTCGGCAGCGGTACTGCGGTCCAGCAGCGCACCAAGCTCTGCCTTAAAATCAGCATCGCTGGTTTTTAATAAGCGAAAATTTTTCATGGCTTTCACCCCGCCGCTTGAGCCAGACGATCGACCAATTTTTTTAGCGCCTTGTGTTTCATCTTCATGGAGGCCTTATTGGCAATCAAGCGCGCGCTGATATCGGCGATGTGCTCCACCTCCACCAGGCCGTTTGCCTTCAGCGTCTTGCCGGTGCTCACTAAGTCGACGATGCGGTCGGATAGACCTACCAGCGGCGCCAACTCCATCGAACCATAGAGTTTGATGATATCGGTTTGTATGCCTTTGGCGGCGAAATGGCGCTGGGTGATATTGGCGTATTTACTGGCGATACGCAGTCGCGTCCAGGTTTTGGGATCGTCACGCTCAGCGAGCTTGGCCGGTTCAGCCACCATCAAGCGGCAGCGCCCAATCTTGAGGTCGAGCAATTCGTATACGCCGTTACCCTCGTATTCCATCAACACGTCTTTGCCCGCCACGCCTAAATCCGTCGCCCCGTAGCGGACATAAGTCGGCACATCCGCGGCACGAATCGCAACCAGTTTAATGCTGCTGTCATTGGTATCCAAAATCAGTTTGCGGCTGGCTTGCGGATCTTCCAGCGGCTCCACGCCAGCGCGCGCCAACAGCGCCAGGCTTTCTTCTAATATGCGTCCTTTGGAAAGCGCGACGGTGATAGTCATAGGCGTATTCATGCCGTCTGCCTTTTATCCTCAATGATGCTCGAACCGGGCACACGCCGGATGCGCGCGCCTAATTGCGAGAGCTTTTCCTCAATACATTCATAACCCCGGTCAATGTGATAAATCCGATCGATCACCGTTTCCCCGTCGGCCACCAGGCCGGCCAAGGCCAGGCTGGCGGAGGCGCGCAAATCGGTCGCCATTACCGGTGCGCCCTGCAAACGCTCCACGCCGCGCACAATCGCGGTGTTCCCTTCCAGCTCGATATTCGCGCCCATACGCTGCAGCTCGTGGACATGCATAAACCGGTTCTCAAACACGGTCTCGGTCACGGTACCGGTGCCGTTGGCGATACTGTTTAACACGACGAATTGCGCCTGCATATCGGTCGGGAATGCCGGGTAAGGCGCGGTGCGCACGTTCACCGAGGTTAGCCTCTTGCCATCCATATCCAGGCTCACCCAATCCTCGGAGATCACGATTCCGGCGCCGGTTTCGCGCAACTTTTCCAGCACTGCCTCGAGCAAATGCGGCTGCGTGTGGCGCAGCTTCACCTTGCCGCCGGTCATGGCGGCGGCAACCAAATAAGTGCCGGTTTCAATGCGGTCTGGAATGACTTCATGGTAAGCGCTGTTAAGGCGCTGGACGCCTTCAATCGTAATCTCATCGCTGCCGGCGCCGGTGATTTTGGCGCCCATGCTGATTAGGCATTTAGCCAAGTCGACCACTTCCGGCTCGCGTGCGGCGTTCTCGATCACCGTCGTGCCCTCGGCAAGGGTCGCCGCCATCATCAGATTTTCCGTGCCGGTTACCGATACGATGTCCATAAATATACGCGCGCCTTTCAGCTTGCGCGCACGTGCTTTGATATACCCTTCCTCAATACCGACCTCCGCGCCCATTGCCTGCAACCCTTTAATATGCAGGTTAACCGGGCGCGAACCAATGGCGCAGCCGCCGGGCATCGACACCTCGGCCTCGCCAAAACGGGTCAACAGCGGGCCCAGCACCAAGATCGACGCGCGCATGGTCTTCACCAATTCATAAGGGGCGCGCAGCGTATGGACCGGTGAAGTATCGACCTCGATGGTCATTTTCTCATCGACCACCAGACGCGCACCCATGCGCCCGAGCAATTCCATGGTAGTGGTAATGTCTTGCAAATGGGGCACGTTGCCGATGCGCAACGGACCGTCGCACAATAACGACGCAACGAGCACCGGCAACGCCGCGTTCTTGGCGCCGGAGATGCGGATTTCGCCCCGCAAGGGCACGCCGCCTGAGACAATTAATTTATCCATAGTCATGCAAACTTAAGATAGGAAAAACAAAAGGCCGCCTTTTATATGGCAGCCTTAACAATTATTCTTTCAACCAACTCAATCCTTTGCGCCGGCGACCAGCTTTTGTAACTCGCCTTTCTGATAAAGCTCGGTCAGGATATCGCAGCCACCGACAAACTCGCCTTTAATGTATAATTGCGGAATCGTCGGCCAATTGGAATATTGTTTAATGCCCTCGCGGATCTCGTTATCCGCCAGGACATCGACCGCCGCGAACTGCGCGCCGCACGCCTGCAATAGCTGCACCGACCTGGCGGAAAAACCGCATTGCGGCGCCTGCGGCATGCCTTTCATAAAAAGCACAATGTCATTTTGTGCAATCTGCTGTTTAATTCTTTCCTGAGCATTCATTTGCTTACCTCTACCACCTAGTAAAATTAACACCTCATACGTCTTGATTCACATTCGCTTCCTGCCCCCATTGCTCCGGGGTCAGCGTACGCATAGACAAGGCATGAATATCTTGTTTCATTTTATCACCCAAAACCTGATATACCATTTGGTGCTGTTGTACCTTGCTTTTGCCGGCGAACGCCTGGCTGATTATTACCGCTTCAAAGTGATAGCCGTCGCCGCTCACCTTAACCTGCGCGCCCGCGAGTCCGGCCTCGATCAGACGCTGAATGTCTTCCGCTTGCACCATAGTTGTTCAGGATACGCTTTGACGGGCATCGAATAAAGCACCGGCCGGATCAATCGCGTAATTTATAACCCCGCCTTAACATCTCCAGGGTAATGGCCGACAATAACAAAAGGGTCAGCGCCACCACAAACAGACTAAGCTTTGGGCTGACATCGGAAACTCCGAAAAACCCGTAGCGGAACCCGTCTATCATGTAAAAAAATGGATTAAAATGTGACAATCCCTGCCAAAATTCAGACAAGGAATGCAGGGAATAGAAAACCCCGCTTAGGAAGGACAGCGGCGCGATAATTAAGTTCTGAAACCCGGCGAGCTGGTCGAACTTATCCGCGCGGATGGCGGCAATCATACCGAGGGAGCCCAGGGTCGCGCTGCTCAAAAAAGCGAACAGTAACAACCACCCAATGTTATATAGCGGCAGATAGATAAAAAACGAGATCACCACATAAACGCCCAACGCTACTAACATCCCGCGCACAACTGCCGCCAGCAAAAACGCTAGAAAAAATTCCCAAGGCGACAGCGGCGCCAATAAAATAAATAGCATATTGCCGGTGACTTTAGATTGGATCAGGCTGGAAGAGCTGTTGGCAAACGCGTTCTGGATAGTGGACATCATCATCAAACCGGGGATTAAAAAAGCGGTATAACTGACGCCGGGAAATGCCTGTACGCGCGTTTCCAGCACATGTGAAAATACCAATAGATATAGCAAAGCGGTCACCATCGGCGCTATTAACGTTTGCAGCGCGACCTTATAAAAGCGCAACACCTCTTTGTAGAACAAGGTATAAGCGCCGCGGAGATTCATGGGCATTTATAGGCGCGGGTGATTTCCATAAAAATATCCTCAAGGTCGGTGTCTTGGGTATATAAATCGGTAATAACCGCGCCCGCCTGACGCAAGGCGTCCAGCACCTCGACGATTGAATCGGTATCCTTATGGAGCTGCAATTCCAACTGGTTCCCATTACGGCTTTTCACCTTGGCCTGCAGCGCCGGTGGAAACAAGGCGATCGGCTCAGATGTTGTCACCCACAGCGTGGTGTTAATCCCGCGCGCGAGCAACGCCTTTTTGGTATCCAGCGCGACCACGGCGCCATGATCCAAAATGGCGATACGGTCACAAAGCGACTCGGCCTCTTCCAGATAGTGTGTTGTCAGCATAATCGTATGGCCTTCCTTATGCAGCCGCCTGATAAACACCCATAAAGATTGCCGCAGCCCCACATCCACGCCGGCGGTCGGCTCATCCAGCACCACGACCTCGGGCTTATGCACCAGCGCCTGGGCGATTAATACCCGCCGCTTCATCCCCCCGGACAGCGAACGCATATTGGCGTCGGCCTTGTCTGTCAGCATTAATGCCGCCAGCAATTCTTCCCGCCAGGGTTCGTTGGCTTTGCCCAGGCCGAAGTAGCCGGCTTGAATACGCAATACCTCGCGCACGGTAAAAAACGGATCAAATACGATCTCTTGCGGCACTACCCCCAGGCAGCGGCGCGAACGGCGATAATCTTTGACCACATCATGCCCCAGGACCGAGACACTGCCGACATCGGCGCGGGTCAGTCCGGCCATAATATTAATCAGGGTGGATTTACCGGCGCCGTTGGGACCAAGCAGGCCGAAAAATTCGCCCGGTTGGATACACAGCTCAACCCCTTTTAACGCGTGCACCGCGCGATAATGCTTGTGCACGGCATCGATCACGACCGCCGCGGACATAATTATTTAGTTGACTTCTTTCAGGTTAGTTCACTTCTTTTCGTTCAGGAAAATATCCTGCAAACCGCTGACGCGAATAAGGTCTTGTAATTTAGCGGGAATATTTGTGAATGCCAGCCGGCGCTGCGCGCGCCGTGCCTGCTCCAGCCACTCCACCATCAATGCCAGACCGGCGCTATCGGCCTTGGGCACTGATTTTAAATCGATTTGGACCATCTCCGCCGATGCCGACCACCAAGCAGTAGAGAGGTCGAACAGATCGGAAACGGTGTCAAATGTTAATGGGCTGGTAATTTGATAGGTGCCCGCGCCCAGCGCAGTAAAATGTTGATTGCTCACACTAGCTTTGCGGTTTGACGGTGGGCGGGGGTTTATTGCCCATTTGTTTATTTTTTGCCGCGATACCGGCAATCACCGCATCAATGCCTTGTTGTTTAAGCTTGCTGGCATAAGTCGCGCGGTAATTAGTGACCAGGCTTACCCCATCGATCACCACATCGTACACCTTCCATCCGGGTTTTTTATTGTAAAACGCGTACTGGATGGGGATATTAGAACTACCATTGGTCTGCTTGATCTCGGTCTTGACTACCGCTTCTTCATCGTCCGGCTTGCCGTTAAACGGCGCATAAACAACCTCTTGGTCGGTATAATTCAATAATGCGGTAGCATAGGTGCGCACCAGCAGCTCCCGGAATTCTTTAATAAAACGCGCGCGCTGATCTTCATTCGCCTGGCGCCAATACCGGCCCAATACCCACTGCGCCATGCGCTCGAAATCAAAATGCGGCAAGACCTGCTGGTCCACCATGGCATAAAGCTTGGTGATATCCTGAGAGTAAACCGTACGGTTGGCCTTGATCAGGCGGATGATCTCTTGGGTAGTCTTACGCACGAGCTCATCCGGCATTGGCTCGGTTTGGGCATAAACCCCGCCCACGGCCAACATCAGGAACAATATAAAAATGGCGTTAATTTTTTTCATAATTATATTATAGCTCATTATGGCTTTTTATTGGGCTCCGACTCCCCGGCCTTACCGAAAATGAACTGACCAATGAGCTTTTCCAATACTATTGCTGACTGTGTCATCGTGATCTTATCGCCGTCTTTTAAATACTGGTCACTGCCGCCGGGGTCTAATCCAATGTACTGCTCGCCCAGCAAGCCGGCGGTTAGAATGGAAGCGCCAGTATCTTTGGGTATGGTTTTATACCTGCCGTCGATGTTCAGGATCACTAACGCCTGGTAATTCTTGTAGTCGAAGCCGATCTGCGATACGCGGCCTATACGCACTCCCGCCATGGTCACCGGAGACTTTACCTTTAGGCTGCCGATATTATCGAAATGCGCCTCGAGTTTATAACCGTCAACGACATCAGCCGTGGACAAATTGCCCACCCGCAACGCCAGCATGGCGAGCGCCAGTAATCCCAGCGCGACAAAAATGCCCACCCACAACTCCAACTGTGTTCTCTGTAACATGATGCCACCCTCACTTAAACATCAATGCGGTCATAATGAAATCCAGGCCGAGCACCGCCAAGGACGAAAATACCACAGTGCGATTGGTAGCAAGGCTCACGCCCTCGGAGGTCGGCACTGCATCGTAGCCTTCAAATACCGCAATCCAGCTCACGACAATGCCGAACACAAAGCTTTTTATCACACCATTAAGAATATCATCATAAAAATCGATACTATTTTGCATCTGCGACCAATAGGCGCCAGTATCGACACCTAACAGGCCCACACCTACTATGTGGCCGCCGAGCACGCCGATGGCGGAGAATAACGCCGCCAGCAACGGCATGGCGATGACGCCGGCAAGCAGGCAACTGTTCGGTGGCCTTCATCAGGCCGATCTCAGCGGTCAACGCGGAACCGGCGCGGCCGGCAAACAGCAGCGCGGTTACCACCGGCCCCAGTTCGCGCACCAGGGAGAGGGCGACCAGCAACCCCAACGATTCGCCGGCGCCGAACTTCGCCAGGGTATTATAACCTTGCAGACCCAGCACCATGCCGACAAACAACCCGGATACTAGAATGATAAGCATGGTCAATACCCCGACGGCGTAAACCTGCTGTACAACCAAATGAAACCGCCGCAACAGGTACCAGGATCCGGTTAATACCTCATATAAAAACAAACTGGCACGGCCGATGTGCTCGGTCGCCGTCAAAACCATCCGGCCCAGGTTTTGTAAAGCGTTCACGCTGTAACCTTCTGCAATAAATCGTCCAGGTAATCGCGCGCCGGGTACTGGTAGGGCACCGGGCCATCCGGCAGGCCCTCCATAAACTGGCGCACATATTCCGATTTTGAACGCTGGATTTCCGCCGGCGTGCCCTGGCCGATAATGTGCCCATCCCCGACGAGATATGCATAATCAGAAATAGCGCAGCTCTCAGCCACATCATGGGAGACAACGATAGAGGTAATGCCAAGAGTCTCGTTCAATTGCCGGATCAGCTTAGCGATCACCCCTTTGGAAATCGGATCAAGGCCGGTAAACGGTTCATCGTACATAATCATCATGGGTTCGAGCGCAATGGCGCGCGCCAGCGCCACCCGCCGCGCCATGCCGCCGGAAAGTTCCGAAGGCATCAAATCGCGCGCGCCGCGCAGGCCCACCGTTTCCAATTTCATGAGTATCACTTTGCGCAGAAGGGCCTCGGGCAGGCGGGTATGCTCGCGGATGGGAAACGCCACATTTTCAAATACGCTCAAGTCGGTAAGCAGGGCGCCGGTCTGAAACAGCATGCCCATATTTTTACGCAGGGCAAACAGCTCTTTGGTATTGAGATCGGGCACCGACAATCCATGCACCAGCACCTTGCCTGAATTAGGCCGCAACCGGCCGCCGATAAGATTCAGCAAGGTGGTTTTGCCCGAGCCGCTACCGCCCATAATAGCGGTCACCTTGCCGCGCGCGATGGCGAGATTGAGCTGGTCAAAAATAACCCGCGTCCCGCGCATAAAACGCAGATCGCTCATCTCCACCAGAATTTCATTATTTGCGCTAGCCAAGGGATAGGCTCACTCGGGATTCCTTGTAATCCGGTAATAAATTGCTTAGGCTCAGCATATATATTTTATGGGCGCTTTATAAGTATTTTTATAATTCAAAGACTACGTCATCTTGATTAATTTTAAAATAGCGACTGAGGAGGAAAGGCATGAACAACAAAAATATCTTTAAGTGGGGGTGTGGCCTGTTATTGCTCAGCTTTGGCCTCGTGGCCCAGGCGGAAAATGCCGTGATTATTAAAACCGGCACATTTAAACTTTCACACGACACGCAAATGCTGGATAACCTTTCCCGCTCCATCGACGACAATGCCAAGAATGTTTATGGCCTCGCGTGGGAGGATCGCGCCGGCGACGGCCTGGCCCAAGGACTCGAATTCATGCGCTACACCAACCGCTGGCACGCGCCCCCGGCGGCCGATGGCGATATTACCTCGCGCCTGCTCATGTTTACTCTTAAGAAATATCAGGACCACGGCCTGTATCATCCTTATCTTGGCGCCGGCGTCGGCCTCGCCCATGCCGACGTAGGCGGCGGCGGCATCAACTTTCATCCCTCGATAGGCTTGGCATTGCAAGTAATCGGCGGCGTTGAACTTCGCTGGGAAGGCGCGGGGTTATATACCGAGCTTAAAGCACTTTATGCCGAACCGGGCAATTTTGTCGGCGATGATGTTAATGTTTCCGGTGTGGGCTTGTTCGTCGGCCTGAGCATCCTGTTTTAAGCCTGCCACCCGCAACCTTCTCGTAGTGGATTCTTACCTGCCTTCTCGTTTGGTGGATTCTTACCTGCCTATTCCGTGGAAAAGGCGGTTGACTGGTCCACTGCCGGCAGGAACACCCCACCGGATTCGCCATAGTCTCCCATGGAATCTTTAACGCGATTCACATAACGGATGACGCCGGGGCCGGCATTATAAGCGGCGATCGCGAGGGTGATATCACCCTTAGCCTCGCGCATCATCCAGCGCAGATATTTCGCCGCCCATTCAAGATTTTTCGCCGGATCGTATAATTCGCCCTGAATTAGCTTAATGCGGTCTTGATCGCTCAAATCCCGGCGCCAGTTAGGCCCTTTCATCAAGGCTACCGTTTGCGGTCTTAATTGACACAAGCCGATCTCACCGGCCTGTCCGAGGGCTTTCGGATTCCAGCTCGATTCACGCTCACAAATCGCCTTAAGCGCCTCGGCGGGCACCTGATGGCGCCGTGCGGCTGCTTCTGCATGGCGTTCAAGCGAGGCGCGGCTCCAATTGGCGTAGGCCGGCGTTACCAGTAAACAGCTCACCACGATCAGAAATAATCGTTTCATTTTTTAGCACCCCTGCTCTGTTCTTACCGTTATCGTTAAAGACAGCTCAATCCCTCCAAGTTATTGTGTGGGCTTGAAGAAACCGGAAAATTCCCCGGCGTCACCCTTTATGAACTGCTGATCTGTTGCTTTGCGTACGAAAACGCGATAGAGCCTCACCCGAGTTATGATAGTAATAATGCTGAGGCTGGCGTTATTGTACCTGATTTAATTTAGAAGTCACTAGCGGGTTGTTAAAAAAGTCCATCCGTGGCCTTTTTGACTCGGACCTTTCTTCGCTTTGCAGTCCCGGCTGTGCGCGAAAGCCGGGGTTCGCCTTCCATGGCGAACCCCGCGAAGCAGGGAGGAAGGTCCAGGCTCATCAGTAGCGCCTACTCGCCCATATTCAGCAACAGCCCGCGTTGCCGGGCGATGTGAAAAACCGCAAGAAAAACAACGATGCCGAGAGCGAGGTAAACGATGTTAAGCATCGCCGCCTGGAAAAAAAGGTCAGCGCGGAAAGTGTGTTCCATTAACACCGCACGCATGCCTTCAAACACATAGCTTGCCGGCAATAAATGCGCGACGGTTTGCAGCCAACCCGGCAACACCGAAATGGGATAATAAATACCGCTGACCGGCGCGATCGCGAAAATAGCCACCCAAGCGAGATTTTCTGCGCCCAGGCCATAGCGCAATACCAAGCCGCCCACCAACAAACCGATGGCCCAGCCCATGACTAATAAATTGACGAAAAATGCAATGAGCGGCAACCCCATGGTAAAGATGGAATAGTGATAAAACGGAATCGCCAACAGCGCGGCGCCGCTGACCCCGATCAGCGTGCGGATGAGGCTGATTACCAGCAGCGCGATCACCAGCTCATAAGGTCGCAAGGGACTCGCAAACAAATGACCCAGATTGCGCGAATACATCTCTTCAAAGAATACGACCGATACGCCTAACTGGCCGCGGAACATCACGTCCCAAAGCAGCACACCGGCGAGCAGCACGCCGGAGGCCTGCGCCACCCAGGAACTGTTGGTCACCAAAAACTGGCTGATAAACCCCCATAGAATCATTTGCATCGTCGGCCAGTAGGTCAACTCCAGGATGCGCGGCCAAGACCCGCGCATCAGGTAGATATACCGCAGCACCATTGCGCCGATGCGATGCAATGACAAGACCTGGTTAGCGGTATTCAACGTACGCCCCGCCGCGCCTTAGCTTCGTCTTGCTCGTCGCGTCCGCGCGCGATATCCAAAAAGACTTGCTCCAGATTTTGCCGGCCATAACGCGCAAGCAGGGATTGCGGCGTACCCCGGTCCACAATAAGGCCGGCGCGCATCATGATGACATCGGTGCAAATCCGCTCCACCTCCACCATATTGTGCGAAGCAAACAAGAGGGTGGCGCCCGTGCGCGCTTTATAGCGGAGCAAATAACTGCGGATCCGGTCGGCGGTGTCGGGATCCAAAGAGGCGGTGGGTTCGTCTAGCAGTAATAGTTCAGGTTCATTCAACAACGCCTTAGCCAATGCCACCCGCGTCTTCTGGCCGGCTGACAGGCTACCGTAATGACGCGGCATGAATCCGGCGATATCCAGATCCTCGGCTAATTGCTTGAGGCGCTGCGCCACTTGCTTAAGCCCATAGAGGCGGGCATATACCGTGAGGTTTTCCGTCACCGTCAGCCGGTGCGGTAAATCAACATAAGGCGAAGAGAAATTCATCCGCGGCAACACCCGGTAGCGATGCCGCAGCATGTCCTCACCCAGTACCGTGATGCAGCCCGAGGTCGGCAACAGCAGGCCGAGTAACATGGAGAGGGTGGTGGTCTTGCCCGCGCCGTTACCGCCTAGTAGCGCGCAGGTAGCACCCGGTACGACGGTAAAATTAATAGCGTCCACCGCAAGCACTGCGCCGTAATACTTGCTGACATCTTTAACCTGAATCACTGGCTGCATTTTTATGGGAAGATAGATTTTTAAGCGGGACAGAATACCGAACCTAAAACACGATGTGTACCGGAAGAACCAAAAATGTTCAACCGAAAAACAGCGCGCTTAACTTGTAGGTTGTTGAAAAAGTCCATCCATGGCCTTTTTCAACACGCAAAGCAAAAAGCGGCCGCTCCTGCGCCTCCCTGCGCTCGCGGCATTCGTGCATCCTGCACAGCATGGTTTTTGCTTTGCTTCATTTTTCAAACACTCAGCGTGTTTGAAAAATAGCGGTACGTCCCTATACCGCGACAGGCAGGAAGCCCTAGTGCCGCGTAGCGCAGGGATGCGCGAGAGCGGCCACCGCAGGGTGATGAAAAACGAGTTTTCATCACCCTGCTTGTTATTCTATGAAATCCGCTAAGCACTCCGAAACTATAGATAGTCTGGTATTAGCGATTAGCAGCTCTCAAAGATCGGCCCGGACTCAAGCTTAATCCATAGGATATTCAGCCTTATTTAGTTATACTTCCAACAACAACCGAGCTAACCGAATGAGCCACGAACATGACAGAAACCTCCTCCAAACGGCAACGCGGGGCATCCATTCTCTCGCTGCAGCAGCGCGCACGCGCCGTAATCGAGCTGGAGGCGGAGGCGATTGCCGAGCTGGCGAAACGCATCGATAAACACTTCAGCCATGCCTGCCAAATTATTTTGGAATGCCGCGGTCGCGTGGTGGTAGTCGGCATGGGCAAATCCGGCCATATCGGCGGTAAGCTTGCCTCTACCTTGGCAAGCACCGGTACGCCGGCATTTTTTGTGCATCCGGGCGAAGCCAGCCACGGCGATTTAGGCATGATCACCGAAACCGATGTGGTATTGGCGGTGTCGAATTCCGGCGAGACCGCGGAAGTCCTGACCATCCTGCCGATCATTAAACGCATGGGGGTGAAATTGATCGCCTTTACCGGCAATCCTAATTCCAGCCTGGCGCGGCAGGCCGACGCGCACATCGACGTAAGCGTGAAAAAAGAGGCCTGCCCCATGAATCTAACGCCGACTGCCAGCACTACGGCCGCGCTCGCGATGGGCGATGCGTTGGCGATCGCCTTATTCGAATCGCGCGGGTTTACCAAAGAGGATTTCGCCCGCTCCCACCCCGGCGGACGCCTGGGGCGCCGGCTGTTGATTTACGTGAGCGACATCATGCATAAAGACGGCGCCATTCCATTGGTGCCGGAACAGGCCTCGTTGCGCGAGGCATTGCTGGAAATGACCAGCAAGAGTCTCGGCATGACGGGGGTCACCGATAAACAAAAACGCCTGTGCGGTGTCTTCACCGACGGCGACCTGCGCCGCACGTTAAACCGCGGCGTCGACGTCTATCGCGCCGGTATCGCCGAGGTCATGACGCGCAATCCCAAGACCACCCAGGCCGACCGTTTGGCAGCCGAGGTGGTGCAGCTCATGCGCGCGCAAAACATCAACGGCTTGTTCGTGGTCGATGCCAACAACCATGTCCTAGGCGCGTTAAATATGCACGACCTTCTTAAGGCAGGGGTAGTGTGAGCAAGGCACTGCCTTTTTCAGTAGCAGCAAACGTGTTGAAAATCGCCGCGGATATTAAGTTGGTGCTGTTTGACGTCGACGGCGTGCTTACCGACGGCAGCCTGTTTATCAGCGATGACGGGCAAGAATACAAAGCCTTTTATTCCCGGGACGGGCATGGTTTAAAGATGCTCCAGCATAGCGGGGTCGAGGCGGGTATTATTACCGGCCGAAATTCGAGAGTGGTGGAGCGCCGCGCGGCTGAGCTCGGCGTCAAGCACCTTTTCCAAGGCTGTCAGGACAAGCTCGCAACCTATCTCAGTCTGGTGGAAACGCTTAAGCTTAATCCGCAAACGATCGCGTTTGTCGGGGATGATGTGGTCGACTTGCCGATCATGCTCCAGGTCGGACTGGCGGTGGCGGTGCAAGATGCGCATCATTTAATCAAAAACCATGCGCATTGGATCACACCCAGCGGAGGCGGTCGTGGCGCCGCGCGGGAATTGTGTGAAATGATCATGGTCGCCCAAGGCTCTTATTTTACTGAGATGAACCTTTTCCAGGTTGCCCCCAAAGGATCGGCCGGCGCATGACCTGGGATATCACTCGCATCGTTATCGTGATGAGCCTGTTGGTTTTCACCGGCCTCTTCTGGTGGTTGCCGCAGGCCTTAACCGCGCCGGCAATGAAGTTCACCGGCATCAAATCGCGCGATCCTGACTACTACATCGAAAATTTCGGCATTACCGCCATGAGCGAGCGCGGCAAACCGAAGTATATTCTTAAAGGAACGGGGTTGGTGCATTTTCTCAACGAAGAAAATACGCGCATAGACCAGCCATATCTTATGCAATACGAACAAACCGGGGCGCAAAATGACGCGCCTACCATCACCACCGCCGACATCGGCTGGATATCCGCCGACGGCAATCGGTTATTAATGTCGGGAAACGTCAAAGTACTTAAAGGTCCGGGCCAGAGCTCCGCCAGCGCCGAGATCACCGCCAATCAACTGGTAATACTTCTGAATTAATCTGTATGTCTCTAAAAGAAAAAGCGGAATCGGCAGGCATAACGAGACCGCTGGTTTTATTGCTCACGCTGCTGGTTGTGGACAGTAATGTTTACGCGCTGAACAGCGACCGGACAGAGCCGATTAAAATCAGCGCTGACACGGTGGACGTAAATCAAAAAAATGGGGTCACCCGGTACGCAGGAAATGTAAAATTAATACAAGGCACCCTGCACATCAATGCGGATGAGATTGTTGTGCGCTATCGCGCCGGCAATATCGAGACTGTTTCCGCCACTGGCGCCCCGGTGACTCTCCGTCAGCGTCTGGATAGGCAAAACGAGAACATCTTCGCTTCTGCGGCACGTTTACAATATCACGCGTTAAAAAATGAAGTGGATCTCTTTGATCAGGTCGCTGTTCGTCGCGGGGGCGATGAGCTGCATAGCGAGGTAGCGCATTACGATATAGAAAAAGAGGAGGTGAGCGCGCGCGGCGAGAACACGCAAACCCGGGTGTATACCATCTTGCAGCCGACCAAACCGCCGCAATCTACCTTGCCTAAAAACACTGACAACCCATGAGCACACTTAGTGCTAAACACCTCAGCAAACAATACAAAAATCGTGCAGTAGTCAAGGATGTGACATTAAATATTGCAAGCGGTGAGATAGTAGGTCTCTTGGGGCCTAATGGCGCCGGCAAGACCACCTGTTTTTATATGATAGTCGGCCTGGTGCCGCTGGACCAAGGCGCCATCTCAATCGACACCACGGACATCAGCCGGTTACCCATGCATAAACGCGCACAACTGGGAGTCGGCTATCTGCCACAGGAGCCGTCGGTGTTCCGCAAGCTGTCCGTCGAAGACAATATTATGGCGATCCTGGAAACGTTGTCCGAATTATCGGATGAACAGCGCCGACACCGCCTGGAAGAACTACTCCAGGAGCTGCATATTGCGGAACGGCGCGAGACCCTCGGCATCAGCCTGTCCGGTGGTGAGCGTCGGCGCGTTGAAATTGCGCGCGCGCTGGCTACCAAACCCCATTTCATCCTTCTGGATGAGCCGTTTGCCGGGGTCGATCCCCTTTCTGTTATCGACATCCAGCAACACATTGCGCATTTAAAAAGCCTAGGGATAGGCGTGCTGATCACCGACCACAACGTGCGTGAAACCCTTAAAATCTGCGATCGCGCCTATATTTTAAGCGAAGGCAAGGTCCTGATCGCCGGCAGCCCGGATGAAATTCTATCCAACCAGGAGGTAAAAAAAGTTTATCTGGGAGAAGATTTCAGATTATAGATGTTGTCTATTTCCATTTTGTCAAGGCGCATTTTTGCATCGTGTCGCTGTATCGAGCGTGGTATTTTCTCATGCCGGTTCGTTCTGAGCATAGAAATGGACTAAAATAAGAGTAAGGAAGGATTCCGGACAACCTTTATGAAGCAGTCGCTCGATTTCAAATTAGGTCAACATTTAACCATCACCCCGCAACTGCAGCAGGCGATACGCCTGCTGCAGTTATCGTCCGTGGAATTGCAGCAAGAAATTCAAGAGGCGCTGGAAAACAATCCTCTGCTGGAGGAACGAGAAGACGAACTCACCGAACAAAAAGCCGAGACAGAAGTCCCGGAGCTTGACGGCAAGACTGACGATTCGTTTAACAATGACGATGGCTCGGATCGCCTAAAAGACACCGACTTCGAGATGGAAAATCCGCACTTACAACAGGAACTTGCCACCGACAGCGATTGGGGAGACACGTTCGACTCACCGACCACCGCCGTGCGCACAAATCAGGACGGAACTTTCCCCGATATCGACGCGCGTAACAGTTTGCCGATTACGCTGCGCGATCATCTGGTCTGGCAGATGCAGATGACACCGTTCTCTGACAACGACAAACCGATCGCCTTGGCCTTAATCGATTCTATTAATCAAGACGGATATTTAACTTGCAAACTGGAAGAAATCCAGCAGGCGCTTGGCCCGGACAGTGAAGCAGGAATTGAAGAAATCCAAATGGTGCTGCATCAAATTCAGAATTTCGACCCGTTAGGCGTAGGCGCACGCGATTTAAGCGAATGCCTGCTGCTGCAATTACGCGCACTTGACCCGGTCACTCCTTTCTTGGAAGCGGCGCGCTGTCTCGCGACCGTACAACACCTCGATTTATTGGCCAGCCGGGACTACGTTCAGTTGCGTCGTTCCACTAAATTGCGTGCTGAGGATTTGCAACAGGCGATCTTGCTTATCCAGCATCTGAATCCGAGACCGGGCAACAGCATTGAAAACACGCAGGCCAGTTACGTCACTCCGGATATCATCGTAAAGAAACAGCGAGGCGTCTGGCGCGCCGAGCTTAATGGCGATGTGTCGCCGCGCCTTCGCGTTAATCCGCAGTATGAAAAAATGATCCGCCGCGGCGACGGTAGCCCGCAAAATAAATACCTTCAGGATCATTTGCAGGAGGCGCGCTGGTTTATAAAAAGCCTTCACAGCCGCAACGAAACTTTGCTGAAGGTCGCCCGCACTATTGTCGATCACCAGCGGGCTTTCTTCGATCACGGCCCGGAGGCGATGAAACCCCTGGTATTACACGATATTGCCGAGGCGGTGGAAATGCACGAATCCACCATCTCGCGTGTCACGACAAACAAATATATGCTAACCCCGCGCGGGATATTTGAATTAAAATATTTTTTCTCCAGTCATGTCGGCACCGTTGACGGCGGAACCTGTTCGGCCACCGCTATACGTTCCTTGATTAAAAAATTGGTGGAACAAGAAGTGCCATCGAAACCCATCAGTGACAGCAAAATTGCCGAGATTCTCGAGGAACAAGGGATTAATGTCGCCAGACGAACCATTGCAAAGTACCGGGAGTCCTTGAATATCCCGCCGTCGAGCCAGAGAAAATCACTGGTTTAATCAGCCGCCTAGCGGCGCAGGTACAGGATGTACCGCCATTCCTCAATCACTTTAGTGATTGAGGAATGAAGCAAAGCCCTCTTATATTACAGGGCCATGCTGTGCAGGATGCACGAATGCCGGTCGCTCTCGGCATCCTGCCTCCCGCGACACTTGCACCTCCCTGTGCGTCGCGGGCGCATGGATGCGCAGGAGCGGCCACTTTTTGCTTTTGATGCGCACCATCCTTAGGCAGCGCACCCTTCGGGCGCGCTACGCGCGTCCAAATTCGCTCCGGGCGAATTTGTCGTGCTGACAATTTCTCCGGGAGAGAAATTGGGCGCTACCTGGTAGCGCCCGTAGGGTGAGGACCAGGGATGGTCCGAGTCAAAAAGGCCATGGATGGACTTTTTCAGCAATCTATTAAGCAGAATTTTTTCGATAAGGAGAGACTATGCAGATCAACGTCAGCGGACACCAAGTGGAGATCACCGAACCTCTACGTCAATACGCGCTGGAAAAATTGGGGCGCCTCCAGCGTCACTTTGATCACATGACCACAACAAACGTGGTCCTGCATGTCGAGAAAAAGCGGCATCTGGCAGAGGCCACCATTCATGCCAAAGGCGCTCTGTTACACGCCGATGCCGAAGGCGCGGACATGTATGCCGCCATCGATTCCTTATCGGACAAACTTGATCGACAAGTACTGAAACATAAAGAAAAAACCACGGATCATCGCAATAATTCGGCATCGAGACATCTAAAAGATCAAACGGATAAAGATTAACCGGTATCTTAATTGCGCCTTAGCAGGGTGATGAAAAACTCGTTTTTCATCACCCTGCGGTGGCCGCTCTCGCGCCTCCCTGCGCTATCGCGGCACTTGGGCTTCCTGCCCGTCGCGGTATAGGGATGTACCGCCATTTTTGCTTGACGCATCCCTGCGCCAAGCCCCTACGGGGCTGACGCGAAAATCCGCTCCCGGCGGATTTTTCAAACACGCTAAAGTGTTTGAG
>WNFG01001723.1_pt1 | contig 26321 bp, 22 predicted proteins | sample 5400431 | NCBI WGS metagenome assembly WNFG01 (sample SAMN13153346, study PRJNA577476) | soil metagenome | isolation source: 120 cm saprolite under Douglas fir tree site 2 hole 3 replicate 2 | place: USA:California | collected 2015-04-18 | reverse complement strand
ACCCAGAAGAGCTTGTCGAGCAAATCTAGTCTTAGCCGCGGACGCCGACGTTTCAGGACGGCGAGTTGTTGACGTAGCGCCAGATTCTCGAGGAAGAGGCTCCGACGGGCGTGCAAGAGGCGAACCAGTGTTCCAAAGCACAGGCCGATGAATCGAAACATGGCTAGGAGTTATAACAGAACAGTGGCGGGAGGGCGGCTATGTCATTGATTTCAAAGTCGGCCAGAATTTTGGCGAACCACAGCCCAGCGTAGTAGCATGCGGCTGGGAGCCAGACGCAAGGTTAGCGACCCGGAGCGCCGCAAGTGTGTAGAAAAAATTCTGATACGTCATGTGTTTCCACTCCTTAAAGCCAAATGTAACACGGAAAGGCACTCCGCTTAGAGCTGGCTGCGCTCATTGCCAGTGCAGTACGTGTTAAAATGTAGGCAGTGGTCAGCTCACGCTGAGTCAAAAGAGCGGCGGAGGTAAGCGCGAAATGAAATACAAAGAAACCAAATCGAGGAACAGCGTCACAAAGGACTTTGGCGGCAGGCGGGAAGTTAAAATCAAGATTCCCCCAAATACCTGCCATCCGGGCGCGAACGTACAATTCCATACCCTAGCCAATCCGCCGAAATGGACGTGCGAGAAGTGTGGCGGCGTGCTCTGGGTTGAAACTGTTGTGAACACCGCCGAGATTGCTGAATGATTGCTCAAACCGCGACGCATCAGAGAAAAGAAACTGAAAGACGTGCTCTGGAAGCCGCACGTAGCGCAAGCCCGATCATTCCGCTTGGGGAAGCTCAGGATTTTGAGAAACCCGATTTCAAGATACTGACGGCCGACGGCCTCGTCGGTATCGAAGTAACTGAGCTTCTGCCTCCGGCTGGAAGCGATTCGTTTTCGTCGCCGTTGGCCGAAAAAAGCTTCCACGCGAAAGTCGTCCATCTAGCGGAGCAGAACTACAACAACACATTGGGCGCGACGCCAGTCAAAGTAACCGTATACTTCTGGAAAATCGAAGATGGAGAATACGACAAGTGGGATATGGCGCGTGGGCTCGCTGAATTTGTAAGATCGCACCGCCCGCACGAGGCGCGGGTGGCCAATTTCACGCGGAAAGCCAAGCTGCCTGACGGCTTCGGTACCATTAGCATTTGCACAGAAAGTGGCCCTTGGTTCTGTGGAACGACGTCCGGAATTACCGCATCGCAGATACCCGATCTGTTGACGGAAAGAATTAGGGCCAAGAACGATCTGCTTCCAACCTACCGATCTAACTTACCGAATTCCCCGATTTGGCTCCTCATCTTTAGCTGCATGGAAGTTAGCAGAGGCGTTCCCATTCCCCAGGGTCTCAGTGAATGGGCGTTCGCGTTCGACTTTGATCGAGTTTTCTTCTTCTCTAGCTTGGATAATACGGTTGTGGAACTTCGCAACAGCCAAGGTCGTTAACTGCGCTCACTCTCTATCGATTCGGTACCCAAATCGTGGCCAACGGCACGAAAGTCGTGAAGCGCGTCCATGCCATAACCACCACGCTCTCGTAGAATTCAAAGCGGTAAATGATCTGACCCTGCTCCATTTCAATTAAGCCGTACTTGAAAACTCCGGGATGCGGCACCGGCATCGATTTGTACTGACCAGATTCAACGTAGGCGCGAAAATTTTCCCACGGGTCCGACGCTCCCTGATGAACATTCGCCGCATACTTAAAGCTGGGAGTGAATATCTGCCAGTCCCCGCGATGCTTTTTCCCGAAGTCGTGGAAATACAGAGCGTAGGCGATTGCTTCCATTACTCGCCGGTGGCGCGGGAGATCTATGGGGAATGCGCCAGTTTCTTGGCCTTCGATCATCACTGGTCTCAGATCGCGGAATGTTCGAGCTGCGAGCTTGGGACTGTTGTCAAAAGACCGTTTCGTCTTTTCAAAGATTAGCGTCGCCGCGCCATTGGTGCCGTGTTGTGTGGAGATGACATTTCTAACGTATTCGACATCTTTAGAGTTTGCTTCATTGTGCGCGGGGCATGACGGTACCTTAACGAGATTGCTCCGATAGCCCTCAGGAAAAAAGGATTCGGGCGGCGCATGTTCCTCGCTGGTTGCAGCCGCATCGCACATGTAGCATTCATCTACCATGTCTGCCATTTTACCACTGGGAGTTGCCGCAATCGTGGCTTTCATTTCGGCGCAAAACGTGATCAAGGCCGACTATGGCCTTCGATGCACCCGTCTAGACGCGCGAGTCAAGAAATTGGATGTGGGGAGAAATAAGAGCCAGGGGATGCTGTTTTATGCCGCAGTAGTTAAGAAAGTCTGTAAGGACTCTAAGTCCATTCCGTAGTGATCGGGTTTCTTTCCGTCCACCAACTCTTTGTAGAAAGCCCATTTTCCGTCTGTGTGAACATTCAAGAAATTCTCCCCGCGGGTGAAAAGGACACGAATGGGGTCGGCAAGATTCATGCGTTGAAAGCCAGTGTTGGTTGCTGTGTTCTTGATTCTATCTATGGTTACAGCAGGAACCAAACCTTTAAGGGTTTGATGAAAATGACGCCCTAGATATTCCAGTAACTCGCTGCCTGCCTCCGCAACGATACCTCGGGCAAGATTGAGACGGTAGAATTGACCGCCAGGTCCACCAAAAACCACGGGCGGTTCCGACGCCGCGGCATGCCGAATGGGAACGTCAGCATCGACATGCGCCCCGCCATCCTTGTTTGCAATGTCGAGCGTGATCTGCTTCTTGGATGAACGAACGGTCCCCAACGCAAGATATTCCTTCGTCCACCACTGCTCCAATGTAACCAAGGAGTACGGTGGATTAGTGAACTATGCGCGGACAAATGTCGGAACACTGCTCGCGCCGATCTGGATGCGCTGATTGACTGCGAAAACGACTCCGGGGTTTTCCGGCAGCTTATGGTAGATGCTTAACTTCAAGTATCCCGGATCAATGAAATCCAATAATGGACGGCTTGGTATTTGGCCTGGCCTTGAGTCTGATTGATGGATGAGTGTCCTGAGTCGAACTGCAATCTCGAGAGCCTTCGCGTAGTTCCCGGCGTAAAAACCCTCTACTGAATCCCTTAGCAGAGTGTAGTTGTCCCGCAGGAGTTGCGAATAGCCTTGTGATGTTCGAGCTACCATTCAAAAAGCTTACTGCCTTTGTGTGGCCGCCGCAAACTGCACCTGCTAGAACCAAGGAGAAGAGCTACCGTCCCGCAGCCCAGTTGTTCACGAAGAGGACTCAACTATTTGTCTGTGGGTTTTTCGTCCTGCCCGATCAATGACTCAAAGCGGCGGTTTTGCCCGCTGCGAGGACGGTCGTCGCTTCGTTCGCAAGGCTGTGCGCATGGACCGTACTTTGAATCGCACGCCTTCTGCGTGCTGCAAACAAGCAACGATCTCAAATAGATTGCTGGCCGTCGGATTCCCGTTCGGGCCAAACATCTGGTGAAGCGTCTTTACGTGAATCTTGGTATCCGCGACCAGCTTGGGAAAGCCCACTGTAGCGTTGATGTAATCACGCAATAGTTCTTTGCCGAGTGTCACCTCGCCAGAGAGAAGGCTTTCGATAGCCTCGCTCAGAAGCCCTTTTCGGAAGGCGGCGTCGCGTTTCACGCGGGCCTGAACTGTTTCTCTGAAATTTCGCGTCAAAGCCATGGCCATTTCCCTACTTACTTTCCATCCTAGAGCGGCACTTCGGACGAAAATGGATCGTCGAAGGTTTTCAGTTGCTCAAGCAAGGCTTGCGGCGGAGACGTTTTTGTTACGATGAAATCATATGATCGGCCATTGCCGATAGGTTCTGTCGCAACACCAAAGCATTGGCGCACGCCGTATTTCATGTGAGCGTAGGACACCAAGAAATCAAGAGTCTTCACCCTATCTGGACGGCTCTGCGAGGTGATCAAATAAACGGAAGCAGTGCCACGCGACCTCTGTACGTGCGGAAAATAGTGAAGTTTTCCGTCACGACCGGACTCGCAAGCAGAGATGATCCTCTTGCCAAGTCTTAGTCGCCGTTCACGCGTAAGCCACCCAAGAAACCTGGCTACCTCCATGCTGACGCCCGCCTTGCCCTTATTCCAAGGCAGTTGAGGATCGACATCGTGGACTCGCGCGATCATGTCATCAATCGTCAAACCGTATCGCCACTCCGGCGATACAAGGAGTTTTCCTGAGGCAACTTCCTCGAAAGCCTTGACCGTCTTTTGCATTACTTCCGGGGACGTCGGCGACATGTGGGTTCGAAGTACGTCCTCTACATGGGGTATCATGCGTTCGATGTTCCTGACTTCATCCTGAACGGAGAACACCTCCCTTGCTGCAACATCGCCCCGTAGTTCCAAAAACGTGATTAAGTCTCCTGCTGTATCGAATCTTGAAGCTACAGTCGCGAAATCGCTCAATGAAAACACATGCACCGGGAATCCTGCCGTAAGAATCTCCGGCGCCAATTGTGCAGCTACGTACGGTTCTGACCTATGCGCAAGGATTATCAAACCGATCCGGTTAGGGTAAGACTTTGGGTCGAATTCAATCTCCCCATAAAAGTCATTTTTTAGTTTCTTGACGTGCCCCTCGACGAGGTTCTTGTGCGTTTTGGAGAGCTGCTTAAAAGCTTCCAGGAGTTTTTCTGTTGCCCAAGACGCTGGGTCGTGCCGACCACATTGGGCTTTGACCTGCACCATGAGAACCACATCATCGAATAACACCACCGCGTCGGCCAGCTCTTGCCCCTTTTTCTTTCCGCGCGGATTCCGGTAAACGAAATCTCGGAAGAAGGACCGCTCGAGAAACCACTGCCCCCACTTTTCCTCGTAGGTTCCCCGTTGGCCGCCGACTTTGGGCACTTCGCTCATCCCGAATCGCAGCTTCGAAAGCCTATCCAGATCGAACATCTCTTTGCCGCCTCTGGCTGTGATACTCGCCCAAATCAACGGATCATTCTTATGGTAACATATATTGTACCACCTGAGCAGCACTCGTTTACCTCACTCGTTTACCTCACGCCGTTCGGTTTTGTCCTTGGAATAGAGGTTCGGCGAGAGCGAAGGGCAAGCGATAACGCATGACAAACTGCCTCGCGTGCGGTAACTTGGAGCTATGGAAACCGTGGATGTAAAATTGCCCTCGGAACTTCTGAGGGCCGCAAATTTGGAGCAGAGCACCTTCTCTGAGGAAGCAGCTCGATTGCTGGCCCTCGAACTTTATCGCGAGGATAAAGTCTCCCTTGGGCGCGCGGCGGAACTGAGTCAGACGCCCGTGGCGGCTTTCATGGATTTTGCGGCGAAACACGGTGTTCCCCCACTACGGTACAGCTTTGAGGACCTGGAAGAGGAACGCCAGACTGCTGATCGTCTCAAAGCGTGACCGCTGTAGCAGACTCATCGCCGCTTGTCATTCTGACGAAGCTTGGCTATTTTGACCTCCTCAATCAACTTTTCCCGCTCCTTTACATCTCCGCTGAAGTTCACGATGAAGTTGTCATCGCCGGTGCTGGGCTACCGGGAGCATCGGAGGTTTCGAAAGCAGAATGGATTGAAGTGAAGGTACTTCAGAATCCAGCCGGTCTATACTCGGCCCAACGAAAATATGGTCTGGGTCCCGGCGAGAGGCGCGCAAATTGGCGAAGGTAGAAGGCCTCGAAATTCTGGGCACCGTCGGTTTGCTTGAAGCCTTTTACTTACGGCGCTATTTGACCGACCTTCGGAGCGCCTTTCAGCAACTCCTGATGCACAACGTCTATATCGATCAGCGGCTGCTTGACCGTCGCCTGCGAGCCCTGGGGCTTCCCCCGCTATAAGCTCGCCCCGGTGGAGGGTTTGCGCAATCTTACAGCGGATCAATAGTGCCGGCACTGTTCAAGCGGCACATAATACACACGAAACAAACCTTAACAACCTTTCCCGAAACCTGTGCAACTAACGTAACAATTGGTGTTGGTGCGCATCCCGCTCAGGAGGGTGGGGGCGATGCGAACAAACATCCCGCGAGTGGTTCTCTTGCTGTTTCTGTCTGCTTTTTCATTTCCATTCTTTGCCAATGGCCAAGGGCCCGACGCTGTTCCTTCCATCGTCGCAAACGAAGCCGGGGCGCGTCTCGCTTTGAAGGAAAAGAATGCCGTCTTCTCCATCGATCTCTCGGCAAACGTCTCCAAATCCCTTCACGCCACGCTGATCGCTAAGATTCTGAGTCCCGCTGACAAACTGCTAGCCGAAGCTTCTGTTTCCGTGCACCTCAGTTCTACTCCGCAGCGGGCTGAGGTTCCGCTCACATGGATCCCCGTGAACGGCCTCCAAGATGCAGCGAGTTGCCGTCTCCTCTACGAAGTGCGTCTTGAAGGCGTCTCCGTGCCCGCTCTCTCCGGAATCCTTTCGCCTTATGCGCTGATCCCTGACCTGTTTGAGCTTCGCTTTCTGGGCCTCGATGCGATCGGCATGGGCCGCACTTACGTTGCTCGCGTCTGGGTCACACGCCCTGATTCCGACAAACCCGTCCCCGGTGTATCTCTCACCGCCTCGTTCGGCGATGAAGACGAGGACACTCCAAAAGGTATGAAAGCGCAGGCCCGAACCAATTCCCGTGGCGAAGCGCTGCTAACGTTCCATCTTCCCGAAATGCCGGGCGCACTCTACCGACAAGCCTCTCTACCAGCCCGACCAAACCCTGCACATGCGCGCCCTCGTTCTCGATGACCAGCGCCACGCCTGGGCCAAGCATCCTCTGCGCTTCGTCGTCCACGATCCCGACGAAGCCGTCATCTTCTCCACTGACGCGGAAACTTCCCGCTTCGGCATTGCTTCTGCCGATTGGACCATTCCGTCCTCCCAGAAATTAGGCAGCTACCGCGTCTCCGCCGACATTACCGGAGACGCCGACAGCAGGGAGTTGCAAGGAAACCAACTCATCCGCATTTCCCGGTACGAACTTCCCACGTTCACGGTGAACGTCGTCGCAAACCAGCCCTTCTATCTCCCGGGCCAGAACGCTGATCTGACCGTCAGCGCCAACTACATGTTTGGCAAGCCAGTTCTTCATGGCCGCGTCCGCATCGTCCGCGAAGCTCACCGTGAATGGAACTATCGTGAACAGAAATGGGAAGCCGAAGAGGGGCAGGCTCAGGAAGGCGAACTCGACGCCAAGAACGAGTTCTGCGCTACGCTCAATCTCTCCAAAGACCACTCCCACCTAGAGGATACCGACTGGAAGCGCTTCGAAGATCTTCGTTATGCCGCTTACGTGACCGACGCCTCCTCCAAGCGCACCCAGGAGCGCCACTTCGACGTGCGCATCTCTCGCGACGCGATCCATCTTTATGTGCTGAATATTGGCGGAGCGCTGCCAATTGGCCTTCGGCCTGTGTTTTACCTTTCAAGCTCTTTCGCGGACGGAACGCCCGCTGCCGCTGACGTTCTCGTCAACCTGTATACACACGATCCCTCCGACACCACCTCGTTAAAACAGCCGGCCCAGCCTTTTGCCACGGCGCACGTCCGCACTAATCGTTACGGCGTCAGCCGCGTCCGTTTCTCCGAGCCCCTCCGAAAGGAAAAGGATCGGGATCGTGATAGGGATAAGGATGTCGAGCGTATCTACGCTGCCCTGGAAGCCAAAACTCTCGACGGCCGCACCGGCCACCACCTCGAATCTTATTCGTTGCAAGAAGGCCCGGCTCTTCGTATCACTCCGGAAAAAGCGATTTTGAAGCCCGACGATCGCATCGAAGCCGAACTCGAATCTTCCGTGCCACAACCACGCGTCCGCGTAGAAGTTGTGCAAACCGACACGCAAACTATCCTGGCGTCCCAGGAAGTTAACCTTTCTCATGCCTCGACGCACGTCACTTTCCTGCCCGACAAACAGTACACCGGCACGATTGCACTCGCCGTCTATCCCCTCAACATTGAGACTGAGTCTTACTCCATGTATTCGCGGATGGCCGCAGCTTCCGTTCTGTTTCCCAAGCCAACGAATCTTCGACTGGATGTCAAACCGGTGAAGTCGACTTATCGCCCCGGTGAAGCGGCAACCGTAAATCTCCACGTGCGCGGCTCAGAAGGTGAACCCGCCGAGGGTGCGCTCGGACTGCTCGTTTACGATCAGGCGCTTGAAGAGCTAGCTCGCACCGAAGCCAGTCTCTTCACCGGGGGGTACGAAAGCATCGATCCGCGCCTTGGCTTCCGTTCTTTTGAGGAGGATAACGACTCCATCGCCGGCGTCTCCGTGAAGCAACTTCTCAATCGAGCCCCTGATGCTGCTGTTCCTCCCGACCTCGAACTCGTAGCTCAGGCTCTGCTCTTCAACCGCAGCGGCGTGCCTTTGCGACTGGAGTCCTCCGATACTCTCCGCTACCTCAATCAGGTTTTTCAGAAGCAGATTCACGCCTCTCTCGATCCTGTTGTCAAACTCTTGCAAGAGCATTTCTCCAATACAGGCCATTTCCCGAAGAATGATGCGGAGTATGCAAGTTTCCTAAAGGACAAAGGCGTTGATGCCTCCACCTTGAGAGATCCATGGGGGCAACCCTTCCACCCCCGGCGTACCTATCAGTGGATGAACGAAGTTTTCGAATTTAACAGCGCAGGTCCTGACAAAAGTCTCAAAACCGCCGACGATTTCACAGCAATGAGCCTCTCGCGGCCCTTCTTCGAGTTCGACGCCAAGCGCCTGCGCGCGGTTATCGATGCATATCACGCACACACCGGCGGTTACATTCGTGACCAGGCCACCCTCGAAGCTGCCTTCGCACAGCAGCGCTCTTCACTTTCCAGTTTCATCGATCCCTGGGGCACGCCTTACAACTTCCTCTTCGAAATCGACCGCGACAACTACACCATCAAGGTGCTCAGCGCTGGCCCAGACAAACGCTTTCGCTCCGGCCCAAATGATCCCACCGGCGATTGGGACGATTTGCAGGTCTCCGTTCAAAACATGCCCTACTTTCGTGAGACCGCCCAGCGCATTTCCGATGCCCTCTTTGAAAATGCAAAATCCTCCGCCCATTTCCCAGAAACCGAACAGGAATTCCGCAAAGTGATGGCCGATCACGCAATCGACTGGAATGCTCTCCGCGATCCGTGGGGCCGCCCGTACCGCGTGGTCCCTACTGTGGAAATGGGCTACACCGACAAGATCACACTGCGCGCCTACGGACAGAATGCAGTCACTTCACAAACTCCGGTTACGCGCACCACGAAGGGCATCAGCATCGTCAGTGATGGCCCGGACCTCACCCCTAATACGCCAGATGACTTCGTCCTAGCCAAATTCGCCTCACCCTTCCTCGAGGAACCGGGCAATCCCACAGGCAAGCCCGCCACTCCGCAGAAACTCCAGCCCTTCTACAGCGGCAACTCGGGTGCGGTCCGTATCTTCGTTCAGGATCCCACCGGTCTTGCAATCCCCAACACGAAGATCACTCTCACCAACGAAGCTACGGGAGTCGCCTACGAGGGAACCTCCAACAATCAGGGACTCTGCCTCCTCCCCAATCTTCCTCCGGGCACCTACCGGGTCTTGGTCGAAAGCCCCGGTTTTCGCTCTTACGTTCTGACCAGCATTCCAGTGCTGTCTAGCAATGTTACCGATGTCGAGGTCAAACTAAACGTTGGTGCCGCCACGGAGACAGTCGAAGTCTCGGCTGAGAATGTCCAGGTCCAGACCGAATCGTCCTCTGTCGCAGTTCTTGCGGGAAAGGTCGGCCTCACCACCAAATCGGGGGCCGCTTCCGGTCAAATCAACATCCCCCTGGCCACGCCTCGTCTCCGCCAGTATTTTCCTGAAACGCTTCTCTGGAAGCCCGAAATTCACACCGATCGCGCCGGCCGCTCCATGGTAAAGGTTCCTCTCGCTGACAGCATCACGACCTGGAGAGTTTCCGTCATCGCCTCCACCCTAGATGGACATATCGCCACGGGTTCTACAGACATCCGCGCTTTTCTTCCCTTCTTCGCTGAGCTCGAACCTCCTAAAGTCCTCACCGTTGGCGACGAAATCCATTTGCCGGTGACCGTGCGCAATTATCTCGATAAGCCGCAATCTGTCTCGCTCGACTGGGCCGCAGAGCCGTGGTCCCAGACCCTCTCCCCGCGCACGGTCCAACTCAACGTTCCCGCCGGAGACTACACCGAGCAGACTTTTTCCTTCCGCGCCGCAGTGCCCACGAAGGACGCCAAGCAGCGCCTTAGCGCTTTCAACCGTTCCTCGGCAAACGATAGCGACGCCATCGAAAAGAAACTCCGAATCCATGCTGACGGCCAGCAACGCCTTGCCCAGTCCAGTTCCATCTTCCTTGGCAACACCTCGCTTTCGATTGAAATCCCGGCGAGCGCTCTTCCTGGATCGGTCGAAGCCGAGCTGGTTCTCTATCCCAATCTGATCGCCCACGTCGGCGACGCGATCGAAGGAATCATGGAGCGACCCTATGGCTGTGCTGAGCAAACCATCTCCTCGGCTTATCCCAGCCTGCTCTGGCTACAGCTTCAAAAGTCCCAACATTTTCCTTCCTCTCCACTCGATGCCCGGGCGAGCCATTACCTTAAGCTGGCCTATGCGAAATTGCTGCGCTACCGCGAACCCGCCGGCGGCTTCTCCCTGTGGGGCAAGGGCGAACCGCAAATTCCTGTGTCGGCGTACGCTCTTCGCTTCCTGACGGAGGCTTCGGAATTCACAGAAGTGGATCCAGACATCATTGCTGCTACGCGCCGCTGGTTGCTGCAGCAGGCCACACCGCAGGGCGCCTGGATGGAGAAAGATTCAAAAGGCAAATTCCTGGAGATTTCTGCACTTTACGAGACGGCCTATGTAGTCGAGGTCCTCGCGCGTGATCTTCAACATCGCAACCCCAAGGACAAGGACATCGAAGTTGCGCGCCAAGCGATACACAAGGCGATCGAGTACTTCGCGAAATCCAGTCACGCCAATTCCGACCCTTACGACATCGCCCTCATTGCACTCGCCAAGCTCGCCGCAACAGAAGACGCGTCCCAAGAGATCGCTACGCTCTTCTCTCTCGAACACTCCGAAGGTGAAGCCAGCTACTGGGACCTTCAGCGCAACACCATCTTTCATGGTTGGGGATACACTGGTCGAATCGAAACTACGGCTCTCGTCCTCGATGCCCTGGCCATCGCTAAACAGCAAAGCCATTCTTCGACTGAGCTTGATCGCTCCCTCAACCGTGGGACTCTCTTCCTGCTGACGAACAAGGATCAGTACGGCGTGTGGTACTCCACACAGGCGACGGTTGACGTTCTGCAAACGTTGATCCACCAATTGGGCCCCACCTCCACTGTCGATTCATCCCGCTCGCCCATGCTCATCTTCGTCGACGGAAAATCCGGCCCACAATTTTCGGCTTCAGCAGATATCCGCCAACTCACACCACAACGCGCCGACCTCACACAATTCCTCTCGCCGGGAAAGCACACCATCGAGATTCGTGGCGGCCCGTCCACGCACGCCAGCGCATATATCAACGCGACCTACTACCTGCCTTGGACTGATTCCGCCGTGACCACTTCTTCCGTTCGTAGCGGTAACGTGGAGTCTTTGCGGTACTCGGTCCAGTTCGACCGCCCCACGGCTTCTCCTGGCGATTCCATTCGTTGCACCGTTCATGCTGAGCGCGTCGGTTTTCGCGGCTACGGCATGATGCTGGCTGAAGTCGGCTTGCCTCCGGGCTCGGACGTAGATCGCGCTTCCCTGGACTCCGCCGTCGCTGATTCTGGCTGGGACCTACAAAGCTATGAAGTTCAGCCTGATCGCGTGGTCTTCTATCTCTGGCCGCGTGCCGGTGGCACGACGTTTTCCTTTTCGCTGAAGGCCCGATTCCCGATGACAGCACAGTCTTCAGAGTCCATCCTCTACGATTATTACAATCCGGAAGCGCGAGCCTCTGTGCCGCCCGCTCGTTTTGCAGTGAAGTGAAACGAGGGTCTGGTGTCCCACTCCAGACGGGCTTAGTGCGGGGGTTACGAGTCCATTGAATCGTGGTGCAGAACGAACGGGAATACTTCCGTCTGGCACTGAAACGTGGCGCACTTTTTGTGCCGCTCTCACTGGCGCTTGTTCTTCTCACGCCATTCGGCCCACGACATGTCCGAGTCTTTCACACTCGGGGTAGCTCGCCAGTGAAATCCAGGCCGGTTTTGCTCTAGCCGCTTTAGATTCGCCAGTGGATCACGCGGCGCGGCGTCCGCTTCACCTAGGGACTCGACGCTCGGGAGTTCAGGACTTTTTCCGCTTGGGGCCGCGGATGCGCGCGCCTTTTTTCGGGCTCGCGACAGGACTTTCCGAAAAGTCTCGTAACTCATGTTCAGGCCATCGTCTGCAAGGCATTGCCATACGTCCTTCCAGGTCTTTCCTGAGGCGAAGGCTCCTTCAATCGCGGGCAGCAGGAGGCGGATCAAAGCGGTTTTCGTGCTAGGCGGTTCGGCAGCGAGTTTCTCTCAGAGTCAGGCGGAAGCGATTTGGAGTTGACGCCGACATCGATGGTGTATATGTATAGTATCATGGAAATCGGGCGGCAAAGGAAATTGCCCCGGGGGATAACAAAGGACGATTGGGGACAGATTGGGACAACCCGGGGACAGCTGGCGACAGTTGGCAACACGTTGAAACAAGCAGGGGACAACTGAGGGACAGTTGGCGGCAAAAGGCGACAGTCGGAAACAAATAACGACAACTAGGAGACAGAGAGGGACGGTGGGCGGGAATTTGTTGTTGCTGTTTGTGGGTATTGGAACATAAAGGAATGTGGCGATGTGTGTCCCGATTTAGGGCTTAAGTCGAACTGCTTCACATCTTTAGTCGGTGGCGGAATTCTGGCGATTTGTGGCACAAATGTGCCACCGGGTAGAAGAGGAGGAAATCTGATGAAAAAGCATCGAATCGAGAGGAATTTGCTGTTCCCGAGCAGGGAATTTCGCGACCGCGTGCGCTCTGCCGCCAGTGAGCGAGGCTTTCGCTCCGAACAGGCCTTTATCCTCACCGCGTGTGAGCACGAGCTTCGGCAGGGCGATAACACGGAAGCGACAGCCCAGCTGGAGGCCCGCATCGCGGCCACTCTCGCGAATGTGGCGAGGGAGGTACAGTCCCTCTTCACTCTGGTCCACACACAAGTTGCCCTCACAAATTCACTGTTACAGTACGTTCTGACTTGCGTGATTGAACCTCCCGAGGACGTGCTGCCTGCGGCCCGCGCGCGGGCGAGACTCAGATACACAAAGATTCTCCGCCTCGCCGCTCAGGAGGTAGCGACGCGGAACAAAGCTACGCTGGAGGAGGTCCTCACTGGTGGGAAACAACAATGACGAAAGATCATTCCGCCTGCGGCACCGGCGACCAAAGAGAAACAGGATGAAAAGGTGTTTTCCACACCGTCTGGTTGAAGCATGCATCAGGACGATGTACATATCGTACGGAGCGGACCGCCGTGGCAGTGCCGCCGCGCGGACCCCTCATAAGAATGTTGGTGCGGCCTGTGGCAATCCGTAGAAACGTCGGTTTCGATGTCTTCAACGTACGCTTGCTGGTCGGTCTGGACAAACTGCTTCGCGCGAAGCGGAGGTACCAAGGGGATTTGTCCGCCTCGATCAACGACGCGCTGCTCGCCGTCAACCTCGACACCGTCAAGCTTGTCACTCTCCAAGGCAAGAAGAAACAAACCGCACGGGAGACACAGGTAGTCCTGCTTCGGCGCCTCATTCGGAAGCTTCATAACGTGGCCGAAACCCGACGCTGCTCGATCAATCAACTCGTGAACAGCGGGTTGGCGGCCTACTACTCGAAACAACGGTTAACCAAGCCAAGACTTCCCTCTAGGCCAACACAGAAGTCAGCCAGCTACGACCAAATGAGCACGGCGGAGCGCCAGCGACTGGTAGAGGCGCTCGGGAATCTTGCTGGCCGGCAAGAGGGACCGAGAAGCACGTTTCCAGACGGCTCACGCTACGAGTATGACCCCAAACTCAAAAGAACCGTCGAGGTTGCGTCTTCTGGGAAACGGTACCCTGTAGCTTTAGTTGCGGGAAGGTTCCAGCGCGGGGTGGCAGGCGCCACGGCACGCAAAACAGCGAGATAAGGACATCTTTTGAGCCAAGGGAAACCATTGCTGGTTGTCATCGCCGGTCCGATGGGCGCAGGTAAGACCACGTTCTACGACGCCCATTTGAAAGAAGCCTTTCCTACCCTCATCCCCCCGATTTCGCACCAGCGCGAAGCAGCCCTCCGCGAGCAGCGCTCCTTTGCGGTTGAGGATCTCGTCGTAGACACCGAATTACTGGGGAGCGCTAGAGACGCTGGTTACGCCACGAAAGTCGTTTTCATCTCTACGGAAGACCCCAACCTGAATGTTGGGCGCATTCTGGTCCGAATGAGTCGCGGAGGGCAGTCCGTGCCGCTGAACACAATTCCAGAGTCGTACAAACAATCCATGAAGAGCCTCCCAGAGACTCGAAAGCGTGCCGATGACGTTCTCGTGTATGACAACACGCCAGACGGAAAGGGGCATCGGCTGGTAGCGCGTTTCATCGCTGGCGAATTAATCAAGACAACGCATAACCCACCAGACTGGCTAAGAGAAGCGTTTGGGCGCGAATTGGGTCTCGCCACCAGGTGGCACGAAAAGTCCGCCAGCAGCCACTAGAGTGCTCAACAGTGTTTTTATCGTGCCGTCAAATTCCGCTCTGGTTTTATCAGTGGCCATTCTTCGCCCAGGGCAGTGCTGAGATGTGTTAAGCCTCTCCCGACTCCGGGCTTGTCTTAAGCGTTCCTCCTACCTGCAGTTTCTGAGGATCCTAAGGACCGCTCTTCTTTTCGATTCCCAACCCGAATTGCGCAGCATGACTGTGCAACGCCTCAAACACTGCTTCTTGCTTTTCCATGCTCACCGGTGGCGAAATCTGTCCCGGCTTCCAGATCTGAAAGTACAACTTCATCCCGGGCGGCATCTGCGACAGCTTCGCCCTGAACTGTTGCTCATCCAAATTCGAATACTGCAGCACCCCGAAGCTCAAGCGGCCCTCGGGATACCAGTTGGGCAGGATCAAGGTTTGGCCCTGCGCCCATTCTTTACTCCAGGTTGCGACTTGTATCTGCTGCCGAGGCGAAGCAAGCGCGCTCAATTGCGCGAGCTTTTCCGGGCCGCTTATCCAGTTTGTGCCTGTTGCGATGGAGTTCACGAGCGTGCTCTCCAGCGCTGTCGCGCGCCCAATCGGATCAGTGTAAGGGGGCGTCGCGCGCAACTCGCCCTCACGGCCTTGCCATTGCTGGTGGAAGCGCTTCAGCCGCGCCCACAACGCCGCTTCCGCGCTTGCCGTTCCCCAGTGCCCCAATGCCAGCGCGGCATCGTTGGCGACTTCGAGGTCGGTGTCGTCGAGCGCGCTAATCGCCAGTGGCTCGACCTTGGGCAGAGCGTCTCCCAATTCCTGCAACAGGAAGTGGTAGCAACCGGTCACTTTCCTGGCGGCGAGCGAAACTTCCACCGCCTTCGCACCGAATTCAGGTTCGAGTCTGAGGAAGAAGCGCAACATGGCCGTTTGCGGATCGCACGCCCATTGACCGAGGTGGTCGTTAAACACGGTCTTCATTCCGACCAGCGCCGGTGCGTCCCCATAAAGCTCAACCAAGTGATAATCGAGCTCACGAGCGTCGCTCTTCTCGATTCTTCCGACCGCTTCCTGAACGATTGGCCGTAGCTCATCGGCGCTGAGCAGTTTAACCAGCGAAATGGAGGGTTGTGCCCGCGGGTCGCGCAAGTCGCGAAGAATTAACGAGCGTCCTTCCGTGGCATCGAGCTCGTAGATATGTTGGATCGCGGCATCGCGGGCCATCGCGTCCATAGTCCGGAAGGGCGGCGCCGGGCGCGATGCAAACTCTTTAAGGGTGGGCAACATGTCCGGCCCAGCGATGAGCGGCCAACGATACTGGATCAACTCCTGCTTCGTCTTTTCCGGCAGATCTCCCCACGCAGCGATCAGCTGTTTGCGAATTTGCGATGCAGTCGAGCCATCAAGCAGATCAGAAGATTCTGCGAGCGCCTGCACCGTCAGGGAGCGAGCGCGGCCCGTTTTCTGCGGGAGAGCCGCTACGGTTGTCGCGATCGCCGCCTGCATCAGCTCACGTTCATGCGTCTGCCTCTTGCGCCAATACTCCTGCGAAACTTCCGGATGCGCGGAATCATACGCCGGCGGGTCCCACGAGGTATCGGCGTTGATTTGCAACTTGGTGAGCGTGTGCAAGAAATCTTGCGTGATCGGGTGGTCGGGATTGTTGATTTCACGCTGCATGGCCGCAGTCGCTTCCGCACGGTAAGGCGAGCCGAAAAGCCCGAACATCAGATCCCATCCCCCGGGTTGGTCGTTCAAACCCCAGAACATCTTTGCGAGTGTTTCCGCCGATGCCTTCGTGTTCAGAAACCGCAGTTTACGGGCTGCTTTTCTCTGCTCGTCGTCAGCCGCGTTCTGGTAAGCCGCGGTGGCGTCCAGCAATTGCTTGTTGCGCCAATCGGAATCCACTTTGATTATTTCGAACTCAATCGTGTTCGAGCGCAGGGTCAGCGAGACGCGGCCGTAGGGAGTCGCTTCGCCCGGGTCCGGTGGACGCCACACCCGATAGCTCACAACGTACAGCCGATAGTGTCCGGGCACAGGTTGTCTCCACTCATTCAACTCGGCAGTCGCGGTGAATGGTTTTTCGGAAAGCTGTTGCGTGTTGCCTAATCCGCCTCCCATAAAGGCGCCAGCGCGGAAATAATCGGCGAGCGGATCACGCGCCGGGGGTTCGACGCAATAGCTCTCAATGCTCAGTCGGCCGCTGCGGTCATAATTGCGGTTGTCGGCCCAGTAGCGTTTGTCCGCCGTAGACGTAAACGACAGCACTAGCGGAATAACTTCACCCTCTCGAAACGAGGTCCGGCCATCCGGAATGGCGATAGTGACTGTGGCATCGGTTGCCGTCGAACTGAGCGAGCACGGGTCGGGAGGGGAACCGAAGGCAGCTTTGCCCACGAACAATAGGGCGATAGCAGCGAATCGGCGCATCGCCACATTCTAGTCCTGTTTTGGCGGCTTGAGTGCTGCGACCGGGCAGATTCGTTCGCCCAATACAGGAGTTATCGATGACGCTGAAAATGCTCAAGTCTTGATAAAGGTTAGAACGGTCCCGGTTGCATCGCTGGGATCTTTACATGCCTACCTGGGGGTGCGTAGGTCGATCGAGACACCGGCTCCGCCAAACGAATCACGCTCGACGAGATCCTGAAGATGGACGGCGGGGAGTTCCAGTTGGATGCGGAAACGGCGTTTGAAGACAGGGCGAGCGAGACGCAGTTCGGCACCGGGGCAAAGGTAAACAGCGCTGTACTCGATTGGCAATGTGCTGTGGGGATCGGGGATTCGGGGGACGGGATTAAAGCTCACTTGGTAGTCAACAATCGGATTCAGGCCAGGGTCTGGGAAGACCTCGATTGTTGGACCTGACCAAGCGTATGCCACATCGAGATTCGTGGGAGAGTTATTTGGAAATCTCCGGACAGATCCACACGGCGAATGAGGGGCATCAAAACGGCCCATGTAGGCAGGGGAATGGAAGGGTTTGCGGCATTCGAGGACTTGATAGCCTCTCATCGAGAGACGACAGATGCCAAGATCGTTGTCGCGGAAAATGGTGGCGGGAAGGACAAGTGTGCGAGCGTCGGCCTCCTGATATTCGGAGAGCGCAAGCTGGATGTGCAGGTTTTGAAGCTTCGCCTTGACTTTCTCATATTCCTTCCGTTTGATCTGATAGTTGAGATTCTGGCGTTGGCTCCCAGGCCAAAGCTGCTGGTATTGGCCGACCCAGCCACGGGTCCAATGGGCGTCATCGGAAGAATCCACGGTCAAGTTCACGCCATTGATGAGAACGACCGAGCCTGGAACGACTCCAGAAACATTCAGTGGGATGGACAGGACTGCTTCTGACATGAAGCTCGGCAAGCCAGATGGATTGTCCGGGGCCTCTGGAATGGTAGGGGTCGAGAACTGTGCGGGAGAGGCACTGAGGGAGATGAGTGGGTAGGATTGCTCGACGCTCCTGCTGAAAGGAATGAGGGAAAGAAGCGTAGCTACGCCGGCACACGCAGCGATGGTAGCCCGAGAGGTCCAGGTTCTACGGCGAGCGAATTGCCAGACTGGCACAAGGATGAGTGAACCGAAGAGGAGGAGGGATTCGAGAGTGTCTATGGCTCGCGAGGAGTCACCGGTCATGTGGCTGGTGATAGAGTCGAGCCAGATTCCTGCGATGAGAACGACAATCACTATACCGATGCCCAGCAGGGCTTGTGCGAGATTTTTCGTGAGGGAGGCAAGAGCAAAGGCAAAGACAATGATGATGAGCGGGAGGGTGAACTGCATCAGGAGAAGGCGGCCGATATTGGCGAGCGTTGAAAAGCCAGCGTGATATAGGAGGAGAAGTTGGACATGGAATAGTGGCACGGAGACGAAGACAAAGATGAAGAAAAGCTTGGCGAGGAGAAGCTGCCACCACTGGTAGGGTTTGGTAACCCACCACTGACGATCACCGACAAGAGTTTCGCTGTGCACAACGCGAAGGATGACGAAGACCCAAGAAAGCGCAAGAAAAAAAGGGATATAGCTACCGGAGAGGAGAAAGCTGAATGGAGAGGAGAAAAACATGTCCGATGAGTTCTGCCAAAGATGAAGTTCGCGGCGGGTGTAGAGGGCCAGAAGGGCCAGGGAGATGAGAATTTCGAGCCAGTGGCGGCGAATGTCTTTTTTGAAGATGTGGAGGATTTTGCTCATGGGTCAGGCCTCTTCGGGTTTGCGGGCCATAGCCAAGAAGATAGCGCGAAGAGATAGAGCACGGAATTGAACGTCCTTGGCATTCGGGAAAAGGCGGTGGATTTCGGCGAGAGTTTTGTGTTCGTCGAAGCGGGAGTCGACAAAACGAACGAGTGCGCCCAAAGATTTGGGATGGAGCCAGGACGCGGGTAGCTGTACGGGAAGAGGGGTAGCGGCCTCTGTGGTGATTTCCACTTCGCGGAAGCGCGTAGAGAGTGTGGACATCTCCTCGGAGAAGAGAAGTTTGCCGGATTCGAGAAAGCCAACGTGGCTCGAGAAGCTTTCGATTTCGGCGAGGTCGTGAGAAGAGATGAATACCGTGGATTCTGCGGCGCGCTCTAGAAGACTTTCGATGAGCTGATCGCGGACGAGCGGATCGAGGCCGCCAAAAGGTTCATCGAGAACGATGAGACGTGGATGAAACGCCAGGGCGCTGGCAAGAGCCAGTTTCATTTTCATGCCTCGGGATAGGGTTTTGATTTTTCGGTCGAGCGGAAGATCGAACTGCTTGACGAGAGATTGTTCGAGGTCTGAATCCCAGGTGGAATAGAACTCCCGTAGATATTTCAAGAGCGCGCCGGTCTTCATCCATTCGGGCATTTCCTGATTTTCAGAAACGTAACCGATTTGGGTGTATGACTTCCCACGGATGTTGTGCGAGTCCGTTCCGAGAGCAATAGCGGAGCCCCCCGTCGCCCGGATCAGATTCATGAGCACTTTGATGGTAGTGGTCTTACCCGCGCCGTTCTGACCGACGAGGGCGTAGAGCGCGCCTTCCTGCACGTCGAGATTGACGCGGTCCAGAGCAATGACACGGCCGAAGTGCTTGCTGAGCTGGTCGGTATGGATAGCTTGGGGCATGAGCGGCTAGCGGCCTCCTTTGCTGGAGTCGGACTTGCCTTCCGTTTTTAGCGTGAGACGGGCCCAATGTCTGGCGATGGCCCCCTGGACATCGTCAAGTTCAATGCGGAGACGTTTGGCTTCCACAACGAGGTGTTCCACTTCGCTCTGGAGGAGGTTGGTTTTCTCGTCTTTACTTGGGGCAGGGCGATTGGCAACAACCGGAGCGGAGCCCTGCCGGATTTCCAGCAGGCCTACATCGACGAGGCGGGTTACGACCTTGTGCGCTGTGTTCGGATTGATTTTGAGTTCGCGGCTGAGGACACGGACAGAAGGAAAATCGTCGCCCGGACGGAGTCGGCCAGAGACGATGGCTTTGGTGGCAGCGTAGACGACCTGCTCATACAGAGGAGAGCCAGGAGCGAAGTCGACGTGGAAAGGAATCATTTCGTGTGTATTATTACAGATAATACAGCTAGACTCAAGCCAACCCTTCCGAGACGGCTAAGGCGCAGTTATACGTCACCCCAACTATCTCACAGCAGCACTCTTCCGCTTGCATCGCAATTCTCCTAGTGCTATATATATACACCATGCAGGAGGTAGCCAATGGCAAATCACTATCAGTACAGCCAGGAAAAACCTCTTGCCCAGCCCACGGGATCTTCCATTGGCGTTGTTAGTTCGGCGCATTCCGAGCGACACTATGCCGTTACGGAAATCGCCGAAATGTGGAACTTGAGTCCTGATAAAGTCCGTGAGCTTTTCGAGAACGAGCCGGGCGTGCTCGTGATCGGAGAACGGAGTCCACGCCACAAGAGACGGTACGTGACGCTGCGTATTCCTCAGACTGTGCTCGAACGGGTCCATTCTCGTCTATCATCCAAGTTCGGCGTCCGGTAGGAGCGTTCCACTATGCTGACGATTTATCGCCGTCACCGAAAGAATTGCAAGCAACGCGCAAAGGGCCGAAAATATCGCCACTGCCAATGCCCTATTTGGGTTGATGGCACGCTTGGAGCCACGGAAATACGTGAGTCTCTGAGGATTTGCGACTGGTCGCGTGCGCAAGACCTGATCCGCGAATGGGAGGCTGAGAATCGCCGCATAGTCAGGCAGGAACATCAGGTCACGATTAAGGACGCTCATGCGAAGTTCACTTCTGACGCGGAAGCACGGAAGCTGAACGATGCCACGCTGTATAAGTACCACCTACTCTTCCGACACCTTGACGGTTTCGCAGAAATGTACAAGCTGCAATTCCTTAAGCAGCTCGACCTAGACACTCTTGCAACCTTTCGCGCAACGTGGACGGAGGGGCCGCGCACAAGCCTCAAGAAGTTGGAACGGCTCAGGGCGTTCATGCGCTTCGCCGAAAAGAGAAAATGGATTGACGACAATCCGGCAATTGAACTGAAAGCTCCAAAAGTTCCAAACAAGCCGACGATGCCGTTCACGCGGGAGGAGATGATTCGCATTCTCACTGCGCTCGAACCTTACGGGAAAAGCGCGGGCGTTCGCAACGCTCAACGGCTACGCGCCTTCGTTTTGCTGTTGCGCTATTCGGGTTTGCGGATCGGCGATGCAGTCCAGCTTGACGTGAACAGGATTCAAAAGAGCAAGCTTCTGTTGCACACGGAGAAGACGGGGGTACCCGTTTATTGCGTTTTGCCGGACATGGTTGTCAAAGCACTGGATGCAGCTCCTCATTCCAGCACGCGCTATTTCTTTTGGACAGGCAAGTCAACCGTGCGCAGCGCCAAAGGAAAATGGCAGCGGAGGCTTCAGCGGCTCTTTGAACTTGCAAAGGTGCGAGCCGGCCATGCACACAGACTCCGCGATACTTTCGCCGTGGAGCTGCTACTCGCTGGTGTCCCCCTCGATAGAGTTTCCGTACTCCTCGGTCATAGCAGCATCAGGATTACGGAGCGCCACTACGCACCTTGGACGCGTTCGCGCCAAGAGCAAATCGAGGCCGACCTGAGGGCCGCTTGGAGCAATGACCCCGTCGTGCTCACGGACGGAAAGGGTACGCGAGAGATGCAGGGGAAAACTGGTCAGATCAATTGAATAGCGTCCAGCGAAAGCGTACGGCAAATTGTCAGCAGCTAACACCCATAGGAAATTGATCGATTCTTCTTCGTAAAACTCTCCGTGTCACGGCGGAAACGAGCTCGTTGAGACTCAGGTCGAGCGTCGATTGCCCCCGGAATGACCTTTTCGTTCCTCGAGAAGAAAAAATCCAGATGTATGGACGTAACTTTATATTCTAAAACTGCATATGCAACGCAAGCGTAGACTCACTATCCAGGATATGTATGCTCTCGCCCATAAAAGGCGAGGGAAATGTTTGTCGAAAATCTACAGTGATGCGCACGCGAAATTACGTTGGCGTTGTGCCGAAGGCCACGAATGGGCAGCGTCAGTCACGAGTGTAAGGAACGGAGGCACCTGGTGCCCAGCTTGCGCAGGGCACAAACCCCTGACGATGAACGGCATGATTTCTATTGCTCGGTCAAGGGGCGGAGAATGTCTGTCTAAAAAATATGTCAATAATAGTTCGAACCTTCGATGGCGGTGTGCTGAGGGTCACACATGGGAAGCGGCGCCCAGCAATATCTCAAAAACCAATGGGACGTGGTGTCCTTGGTGCGCTGGGGTAGGACCGCGAAATTTGGAACAGATGATAGCCTTGGCCCAAGAGCGTGGCGGATTTTGCCTATCCAAGAAATACGTTAACCTTCGCACCAAATTGTTGTGGCGTTGCAAGAACAACCACGAGTTCCGAATGGCTCCCGGCCACGCAATTCATCGTAACCAATGGTGTTCTCTCTGTACGAAGTTCGTGAGTGAACGAATCTGCCGGGGCATTTTTGAAACTCTCTTTCAGAAAAAGTTCCTCAAGACACGACCTGATTGGCTAACAACGGGTCGTAACGAACGCGGCGAATTGGATGGCTACTGTGCCCAACTCGGATTGGCCTTTGAATATCACGGCGAACAGCATTATCGACGCGTCCGGCACTTTCACCGCCACACCTCTGTTTTTGCCCAAAGAAGAACCGACGATCTGCGAAAAATAAGGTTGTGTCGTACTCATGGAATTCAGCTTGTTGTTGTTCCCTACAACATAAAATACAGCCGCATGGAAGCGTTTATTCGAGAGCAAGCGAGGAAGCGCGGCATTCATGTTCCGCGTAGGAGCCAAGTGGATTGGAAGAAACTTCCGAAAGTCTACGATCCCGGAAGTCTGACCCGAATGCAGCAAATAGCGCGTCGTCAGGGTGGCGAATGCCTGTCTACGGCTTACATTAACAACTCGACTAAGCTCAAGTGGCGCTGTGCGAGGGGACACGAATGGAGAGCGGTACCGAGTCACATATCTCTCGGAGGCTGGTGTCCGCAATGCTGCGGAAAGAATAATCCTAGAAATTTGAAAATGATGAGAGCCCTCGCCGAAAAACGAGGCGGGAGATGCCTATCCAAGGTTTACCGAAGGAATGAAGTCAAATTGAAGTGGTCCTGCGCTGAAGGACATATATGGCTGGCGCCACCGAGTGGAATTATCGGTGGGCGCTGGTGTCCGATCTGTGGCGGCAGTTCAAGAGACACATTAAGGAACATGCGCAAACTCGCGGAGTCCAAGGATGGAAAATGCTTGTCAAGAAGGTATGTCAATAACCATACGAAACTCAAATGGCGCTGCGCAGAAGGACATGACTGGGAAGCAGTGCCAAGTGCAATCAAATTCGGGGGATGGTGTCCCAAGTGTGCTCACTTACATAGGAACGATCATTTGCGGCTTACTATAGGAAAGATGCACGAATTGGCTCGGAAACGTCATGGTGAGTGCCTGTCCAAAACATATATTAACAACCACACGAAATTGCAGTGGAGGTGTGCCGAGGGTCATACATGGCAGGCAATGCCGGGAAAAATCCAGCAAGGACGGTGGTGCCCCGAGTGCAAGCGCCTGCACTTGGGCGATAGCCAACGGCTCTCAATGGAAGACATGCATATACTTGCAAGAAAACGTGGTGGAAAGTGCGTTTCACAGGTCTACAAAAACGCCAGCACAAAGTTAGAATGGCGGTGCCTTGAGGGCCACACGTGGTGGGCCGTGCCAAAACAGCATTCAGCAAGGGAGTTGGTGCCCGACTTGCCGCGAACCAAGAACATAAGCCGCGCAACGGACATGGGCCGTGGGTTGAGCCAAGATTCAATTCTCAAAACAGAAGGGGACGCCCGGGGTACACGGAAAAATGGACCTGAACAAATGCCTGTATCGTCAGTCGGTTAGGTTGGTAGGGGCGGTGGGGATCGAACCCACGACCTTCGGCTTAAAAGGCCGCTGCTCTACCACTGAGCTACGCCCCTAAAGTGTTTGCTGCACAACAATTTGCGCGGCACCGCCCGAAGCGTCGTTTTCGCTGGTGGCAGTTGTGGTGGCAGTTGCTTCTAGCAGTGACACCACCACATGAAGCTTGTTTGGACCCAGATGCGCGTATCGCCTCGTCTTCGCCAAACTCTTATGCCCTAGCAAGTCTGCAATATCTTCCAGCGGAGCGCCTTTCATTCGCAGACGGCTCGCAAATGTATGTCGCAAATCGTGCCAACGAAAGTTCTTGATCTACGCTTCGGTCACCGCGTTGTCAAACCAGCGCCGCCCATTTTCGAGCGGCTCCTCCGGTTTCGCCGCCTGGAGCACACGCCCTCTGCCTTCGCCCCGGTTATGCACAACCCTCAGGGCGGCAACCGCAGCATCATTTAGCGGGGCATATATCGGCTCTTCGTTCTTCGTCCGCGGAACGTTCAACATCCGACTTCTAAAGTCTACCATGTCCCACGTGAGACTGTACTGACTGCCCTTCCGCAAACCAGTGTTGATTGCGAGGCCTAACTCGGGAAGGTGCAAAGGCCCCTTGGCCTCGATAACCTTTCAGAGCTTTCTTTCCTTTTCTTCAGCAGAGGGGGGCAGGAAGACTTCACTGTAGGTAGAGTTGTAGTGATTTCGTTTGAACGCCTCGCAGGAAGTCGGGGGCTCGAGTCCCTTCGTTAATTCGAACACCAATTGGTTGGATCCGTCGTGTTTAAGGGCGAGCCAAAGATCGCCCACCTAGATTGTATCCCGTTTGAAGCTCATTTTTCACGTCAAGTGGTGGCCCAGTTCGAGGGGAGTTGGCTGACCACGGAGGGTGGTTCTCTGCTATTGCGCCAAGCCGATCGCAAGATCGGCTTGCTGCGGCGCGTGGCGCGCTGCTTCACAGATTACCGACAACCGGAGCGCATCGAGCACCGCTTGGAAGAAATGCTGGCGCAACGCATCTACGGGCTAGCGCTCGGTTACGAAGACCTGAACGATCACGAGCAGCTGCGGCAGGATCCGCTGTTGGCGGTATTAGCCGGGAAGCGTGATCTTGGAGAGCCCTTAGCAGGCAAAAGCACGCTGAACCGGTTGGAACTGACGCCGGCTGGTTCTCCGGCCGCCGAGCGCTACAACAAGATCGCCTATTCTCCAGAAGCCATTGATGAATTGTTGGTCACGCTCTTCTTGGAGTCCCAACACAAAGCACCGAGCTCCATTGTTCTGGACCTGGATGCCACGGACACGCCATTGCATGGCAATCAGGAAGCGCGCTTCTTCCATGGTTACTACAACCATTACTGCTATCTGCCGCTGTACATTTTCTGTGGGGACCAGCTGTTGTGTGCTCGGTTGCGGCCTTCCAACATCGACGCGAGTGCTGGGAGCCTGGAGGAAGTGCAACGGATCGTCACCCAGATTCGGAAAGCCTGGCGGCATACGCAGATCATCTTGCGAGCGGACTCGGGGTTCTGCCGTGAGGAGCTGATGGCCTGGTGCGAACAACACGCTGTGGACTACGTCTTTGGCTTTGCACGGAACCAGCGCTTGCGGAGAAAGATCGCCAAGGAAATGCGCCAAGCCAAGAAAGAACAACAGCGCACCGGCGAACCCGCACGCGTGTTCACGGAGTTCTTCTACCAGACGCGCAAGACCTGGAGCCGGAGCCGCCGGGTCGTCGCCAAGGCTGAACAAATCCCCGGCAAGGAGAATCCGCGTTACGTGGTCACCTCCCTTCCACTCGCTGCTTGGCCTACGCGGGAGCTCTACGAACAGCTCTACTGCGCACGGGGAGAGATGGAGAATCGCATCAAAGAGCAACTCAGCCTGTTCAGTGACCGCATGAGCACGGAGAGTCTACGGTCAAACCAACTGCGGCTATATTTTTCTTCTCTGGCCTACGTGTTGGTCGAAGCCCTGCGGAGAGTTGGTCTCGCAGAAACAGAATGGGCCGAGTATCAAGTCGAGACCATTCGATTACGACTGCTGAAGATCGCTGCCCAGGTGCGTATCACCGCGCGAAAGATCTGGATCCGCTATGCGAAGGCTTACCCCTGGAAGAGGGCCTTCGTCTCGGCCTGGACAGCTCTACGCTGTTGAAGAAACCCCAAGCCAAAAACTGGACTCCTTGTCGCGAAACAGAAGGTTGTCGCGCGTCTCAAGCATTCCAGCAAGACAATTCCAGGCTGGCTGCCCGATCGAAAAACCAATACCGAAAACCAAAACAAAGAAAAATGAACCAACTCGCCGCCGAATCTACAATCGAACTACCCCTGGTGAGAAAGGCGGG